>JAABUY010003528.1_pt1 | contig 17138 bp, 24 predicted proteins | sample 5560271 | NCBI WGS metagenome assembly JAABUY01 (sample SAMN10711886, study PRJNA513374) | rock metagenome | isolation source: Antarctica rocks | place: Antarctica: Victoria Land, University Valley
CCGAGCTCACGGACATGACCATCGACTATCTCAACACGCGCACAAAGACGATCGTCACCAACTATTTCACAGCACCCCTGATCCGGTACGCGCAGTGACCGCTATATTTGGCGCTCCCCGTAATATGTGGTGCTCACGCTGCTGCTGGTTCCGGGAACGATCCCGACGGTCGCTGCTGGAGCGCTGTTTGGTGCGCCGCTCGGTAGCGCTCTGGCGATCGTGGGAGCCACGCTTGGGGCCGTCGGTGCGTTTCTCATCGGACGGTGGGTAGGACGCCAGCGGGTGCAACGACTCCTGGGTCCCCGCGCCGCCCAGTTCGACGACTGGTTTCGCCGCCGCGGCTTCGTGACGGTCCTCACGGCTCGGCTGATCCCGCTCGTCCCGTTCAGCCTGTTCAATTACGCCGCTGGCGTGACGGGGGTCTCGCTGCGGGCTTATGCTCCGGCGACGCTCCTCGGGATCGTGCCCGGGACGCTCGCCTACACCACATTGGGCGGCTCGCTGCACCACCCGGCCTCCGCGCCGTTCCTCGCGTCCATCACCGCGATCGTCTTGTTGACCGCAGTAGTCATCCTGCGGGAACGCCGCCAGCGTCGCGCCGAGAGCCTCGCGCGCAACGGCGAAGCACCTCGTCCGGTTCCGGTGGCGAGCTGATCGTCCGTGGTGCATGCTCTGTGCGGCGCGTCGACGCTCGGATACGCCGAACGGCCCCGGTCAGGCCTCCGTACAGGCTGGTGGCTTGACGCACGAAACGCCGCCTGGCGCGGCGGCCCTTCAGGTTGTAGCGCGGTCTGAGGCGCGTCGTCTGCGCCCTGTGGATCTTGCGAGGAGCGGCCCGAGGCTGACGAGCGCAAACGCGAGGAGGAAGTTGCAGGCGCACATCAGGTAGGTGTCGGCGTTCGCTCGACCGGCGACGACGTCGTTCGCTTGGTACATCGCTGTGAGGACCGAGCCGGCTAGGAGGGCAATCGGAAGCGTGCGCCGGAGACGACTCGGCCGCAGGCAGTACAGCAGGGCGGCGCGGGCGCTCGCGAGGCGCTTCCGTGGTTTGGGCTCAGCAACGCCTTCGCTGTCGTGCCGGCTTGCCGGGGCGGCGGGCCGCGCGCGTTCACGAACCGGTAGGGCGCTGACCTCCTCGGTGGCCAGGCGGGCGAGAATGCCATCGACGAGGTTCGGCGCTAGGTCATGCTTCATCGATCGCAGCATTCTCGTCGCGCTGGGTGGGGAGAGGATCGCGCTGCGGCAGCGGTCGCAGACCCGGGCGTGGCTTTCGACCAGCGTCTGCTGCTGCGGGGACAGCACGCCGTCGAGGTAGTCCGACAGCAGCGCCTGGATGCGCCGGTGGGCGTGGTCCTGCTTGCGGGTGCGCAGTGCGCTGCCGACCGTCATGGGCGATGCTCCAGGTGGTCGGCCATCGCCTCGCGTACCGCCAGCCGAGCGCGGTGCAGGCGGCTCTTGAACGCCGCGTCGGTGATGTCGAGCAGTTTGGCGGCTTCGACGGTCGGTAGTCCCTCGATGTCGCGCAGAATAAGCGGCGCGCGGTAGTCGAGCGGCAAGTCGCGCACCGCGACCTCGAGCGCCCCGCGCAGGTCGTTTTGTTCGGCGCGAACGTCGGGCGTGGCGCGCCGGTCCGCGGCGTCTCGCTCCGAACGCGCGTCGAGCGTCTCGGCATCGTCGCGGGCGTGCCGGTCGATTCGTCGCTTCGCTTCGTTGACGCCGATCCGGTAAAGCCAGGTGAACAGCTGCGAGTCACCTTGAAAGCCACGGATGCCGCGCCAGGCGCGTAGGAACGCCTCCTGGGTTACTTCCTCGGCCTCTTCACGAGTTGCGCAAAGACGCGCCACGACGGCATGCAGGCCGGCGGCGTGAACGCGCACGAGCTCCTCGAACGCGTCGCGCTCACCGCGCTGCGCGCGCTCCACGAGCGCCTGCTCGTCAGCCGCGCGCGGGCGAGTGTTCGGCTCGTACGCGCGCCTACGCACGTTGGTCGTGTTCGCTGAGCTCAGGTCCATCGTTCCTCGCGTCGGCCCGCGATGATCGCAGCCGCACCGCAGCGCGGCACGCGGCGCCGCTCACCCAGCCGCCCAACGACTACGGCCAGCTCGACCGGCGCGTGGCGCCCGGCGAGGAATCCGTCGAGGGCGCCGGACGGGGTCGCGTCATGACGCTTGCCCCCATGGAGCGAGCGCGGACGCGGGGCGAGCGTCGAGCACCATGGCTGCGGCCCCTTGCTCATGGCCGGTTTGACCCGCCAGCCGTGACAACGGTTCACGGCGCGCTCAGGTCGCTTGTGCGGCTGCCTATCCGGGGTCGGTGGGGGTGGGCTGCTCGGCGAGGGCGCGAAGAGCACTGATCGTGAGGCGCAGATTTCGCAGCATGCGCCTGCAGTTCGTGCAGAACCGGGCGTGGCGGCGCACTGTGGCAGCTGTCTTGCTGTCGAGTTCGCCGTCGAGGTACTCCGACATCAGCTCGCGCACGTGACGGCAATGCGCGCGATGGACCGCGACGGGATTGACGGTCATCGGACGTATCCCTCGCGAAAGTAGCTGTCGAGCTCGGCGCGCAGTGCCATCCTGCCGCGGTGCAGCCGGCTTTTCAGCGCTCGCTCGTTGATCGCGAGCGCCTCCGCCGCCTCGATCGTACTCATGCCCTCGATGTCCCGCAGCAAGACGGCGGCTCGGTAGTCGGTCGGCAGCCCGCCCAGGGCACGCTCGACGGCGGCGAGGAACTCGCGCGACTCGACAGTATCCTCGGGCCGCGCGCGCCAGTCGGGTATCCGCCGGCCGACATCATCGAGTAGCCCGAGCGGTTCCTGGTTTGAGCCGCGCATCGCACGGTAGCTCTCGTTGATGCCGATTCGCGTGAGCCAGGTGAAGAACCCCGAGCGGCCCTGAAAGCGCGCGATGTTCCGCCAGGCGCGGACAAGGGTCTCCTGAACGGCGTCGTCGGTGGCCTCGAGGTCGCCGGTGATCCGCCATAGGACACGCCGCAGGCGCACGGAGTAGCGCCCGGCGAGCTCATCGAATGCCTCGCGCTCTCCCGCCTGGGCGAGCGCGACAAGGTGGCGGTCCTCGAACGCCTTGAGCCGGGTCGACATGCCGAGAACGCTAAACCCATAGTTGCTTCTTTGACCGCGCCTCCACCGGAAAGGATTCGCCGCCCCTGCGCCGCGATCGCGTGCCTTGCGCGCGCACGACGAGTCACTTCGTCCTGCGATCGAGGAAGACGAGAACGTTGGGCGACGCGGTGACGGCATCGGCGCTGCCCGCGCGCGGGCTATGACGTTGGGCTCGTGGCGATTCGCGCGTGCGGCAGGAACGCCGCGATGGCAAACCAGAACGCCTGTACAGTCGCCAAGCCGTCGTAGTTGCGTGCCGCGCAGCGGTCCGTCGACAGCCCGGCCGGTGTCGTCCCACAGCGAGTGGGTCTGGAGGTCGGCCATCGCGCCGGGCGACACTGCGCGGAACGCGAGCGTATACCCGCGTACGCGGCGATCGAACGCGGCGGCGGCGCCGACGGCCCGAGATTCATTGAGTTGCTTGGCGTCAAGGGGCGAGAGGACGCCCGGCTGGAAGACGACGATCGCCGGTGTTCCGGCGATAGTGATCGCCGTCGCGGGATGACGGCTCAACACATCGAAAGGCAGAACGACCGTGGCTGAGCCCGCGGTCACGACTTCGACGCACGCCAGCGCACGAAGGCGCGGGTCGAGCTTGCCACGGTAGAGAAATGGGCGCTGACCCTTGAAGTCGTAGCCCGCGTACGGGGTTTGGCCGTACGGGCGGTCAAAGCCGGTGTCGCGGGAGAGCACCTCCCCCTGGTGGTAGCGGGCACGGAAGTCGGCGAAGCTGAGCATCTCGGAGTTGAGCGGGACGAGCTGGTCGCCGGTGAGCTTGCCGACGATCGCGTGGCCGTCGAATTGCTGCCACCAGCTTTGCGTCTGGCGGTCCCAATGACCAGATCGGAGTTGCGCAGGTTGCTGGTCGTGCCGAACGTGAGGAGTCTGCCGGCGGGTCTTCGGTCGAACACGATCGCGGTGTTGCACAGCGGGCAGTAGGTGACCGCGATCGGCTGGCGATCGAGGGTGTCGTTGACGATCTCGTGCCAGAGCAGGATCGCCAGCGGGTAGGCCCGCGCATGGCCGCCGATCACCACCGCGATCACCGGCTCCCGGGAACCAACGAACCGGGGAGGGCCACCGGCGCTGATCGTGCCCAGCGGCACGCTGTGCCGCGCGAAGTCGGTGCGCCAGCCCGCCGGGTCGAACGCGACCGCGCCCGCGACGCTGGCCCTGGAGGAAGCCGGCGAACCGCCGCTGGCAGTCGCGCCGCCGCAACCAGCGGCCGCGACGGCGAGCAACACCGCCGCGAGCAGCCAGCCCGGTTTGGTGCGCCGGGCGCGGGGTCGGCTCATGCTCATACCGAGTTGAAGAAGTTGATGCCGAGCGAGTCGAGCGCCCGCTGCGCCTGGATGTTAAGCACAAACAGCTCACCCGACCACACGAGCGCGCCCATCGCGATCAGCACCACACCGCCGACGCCGATGACGATCGGGAAATGGCGCTTGACCGTCGCGAATACGCCGGTCATCCGCTCAAACGCCAGCGCAGTGGCCAGGAACGGGATCGCGAGCCCGGCCGAGTAGAACGCGAGCAGGATCGCCCCGTGCGCGGCGGAGCTTGACAATGCGGCGGCGCTGAGAATCGCGCCGAGCGTGGGACCCACGCACGGCGTCCAGGCCACGGCGAACGCCGCGCCGGCGACCAGCGGGCCGCCGCGCCCGGCGCGCTCAAGCAGCCGCTCGACGTGCCAAGCGCGACTCAGGCGGGCGACGACGGTCGTCAGGACGAAGAACACGCCGAGCGCGATGATCAGAGCTGCGCCGATCTTGTCGAGCAACTGGCGGTGCGCCGAGAAGCTCGACCCGACGAGCGTGGCGCCGACGCCGAGCAACACGAAGATCAGCGCGAAGCTCGCGACGAACAACAGGCTCGGCAACAAGACGCGGCGGCGGTCCGTTCCGGCGAGATCGGCGGGCGCGACGCCCACGACCGCCGACAGGTAGCCGGGAACGAGTGGCAGCACGCACGGCGAGAGAAACGACACGGCCCCGGCGACGAGCGCCGCGAGGACGCCGACGCCACCCGCGGGATCGTTTGAGATCAGGGCGATCATCGCTCCTCGTCGACGCCGCAGACAGGCCGGCTATGTGTAGCTGTTGATGTCCTGCTCGAGGAGCTGCAGGCTGGCGTAGCCGCCGACGTGGACGTAGGTGATCTTGTGGTGCTTGTCGAGATAGATCGTGGTCGGCCACCCGGTGCCCGCCCCGAGTGACTGCGCCTGGCTCGCGTCCTGGTCAAACACGCTGGGATAGTCGACCGGGAACTGCTTGAGAAACGCCAGCGCGTCGCCGCGCGCGTCCTGGGAGTCCAAGCCCACGAACGCCACCCGCGCCGCATACTGGCGGCCGGCTTGCTGAAAGAACGGGAACTCCGCCCGGCAGTTCGTGCACCACGACGCCCACTGGTTGATCACGATCGGCACGCCCGTGAGCCGCGCGATCTCTGAGGAGATCGGGCCGTCGAGGACCTGATTGGCGGAGCGGGTGTTGGCGAGCAGAACCGCGCGTGCACCACTGCTCGCCGGCCCGGTTTGCGGTGGGCTGGAGGGCTGCGGCGCGGCGGCGACCGGCGTCAGGCGCGGACCGCCGCCCCCGGTGCCCCGCTTCGAGGAGACGATCGTCAGCGTGATCGCACCGAGGAGGAGCAGCGTCGCCGCGATCCCAATGTAGATCCGACGCTCCAGGCGCTTGGCTCTCGCCTCCCCTGCCGCCTGCTCCTTCTCCACACGCGCCCGGCGAGCAAGCTCTTTCTCGCTGCGACGGCCGGCCATCAGCGAAGCGCGGAGCGCCGACATTGCCGGGCCGCGATGGTTGCATGCATACAAAGACACCTCCGGTTGCGCGATTCAGCGATAGAGCGCCGCAGCCCGCATCGGACACGCACAGCGACATCAGATCAGAGACGTTGGACCCCCGAAACGCCAAAAAGGTGCAGCGGTCTGAGCCCGGCACGGTCGAGCGGGAAAATTGACTCGGGCTTGCGTTGCTGTCGTTTCACGCCTCGGCGAGGGCGGTGCGCTTGGCGAGCGTCTCGAGCGTGGCGCCGCGGCCCTCGCGTCCGCGGCGCCACCAAACAGCCGAGGCGAGCGCGCCGATCGTCCACAGCGCCGATAGCGATAGGAAGGCGCTCCACAGGCCGAACTGGCTGGCCGTCTTAGCCAGCACCACGACGCCGATGATCGCGCCGATCCGCCCAAACCCGACGCACGCGCCGACCGCGGTCGCGCGCAAGTGAGTGGGGAACAGCTCCGAGAACGTCGGGTAGGCCGACATCCACGCCGCGGACGCGAACAACACGGCGATCGTGAGCGTGATCAGCGTGAGCGTCGCGGAGTGCTGCGTGGCGGCCCACGCCAAGCCGAGCGTGCTCAGCGCCGCCGCCGTGTACGCGGCGAATACCGTGGGCTTGCGGCCGATGCGATCAAGCGCCCAGGCGACACTGAGCCCCCCGACGACCGCGCCGAGGTTGGCGACGACGAAGTACCACGGCACCGAGCCGGCACCGACATCAACCACGCCGGGGACGAGAACGAACACGGCGATGAACGAGAAAATGCCGTAATAGGCGGCAGCCTCGGAAAAGTCGAGCGTCATCCCGTAGATCAGCTCCGGGCGATGCTCGCGCCACAGCTCGCGCAACTGCCCGGCGAAGCTCAGATCAGGCTCGTGGCCGCCGTAAGCCGAGCCGTCGCCGGGGATGCCGCTGATCCGCTCGATCACCGCGTCGGCCTCCTCGAGCCGGCCGCGCGCGGCGAGCCACCGCGGTGACTCGGGGATGACGCGGCGCACGTACAGGCCGTAGAGGGCCGAGACCGCGCCGAACCCGAAGGCGTAGCGCCAGCCGTGGGCGCCGAGGACACCGTTGATGAACACGATCCCGACGATCCCGGCGACGATCCCGCCGAGCGACCAGAAGTTCATGATGAGGGCGTTCGTGCGTCCGCGCACCCTCGCCGGAACGAACTCGGCCATCGCCGAGGAGACCGCGGAATACTCGCCGCCGACCCCGAGCGCCGTGAGGAAGCGAAAGAACAGGAACGACGCGTAGCCCCACGATGTCGCGGTCAGGATCGCCGCGACCGAGTAGAGGATCAGCGTGGCGGAGAACAAGCGCCGCCGGCCGACGCGGTCAGCGAGGTAGCCGAAGCCGAGCGCCCCGATCATGATCCCGACGAACCACACGATCCAATACCAGACCGACTGCTGATCGGCAGAGAGATGGAAGTCGTGGCCGATCGGCCCGATCACGCTCCCGATGATCTGAATCTCAAACGCGTCCAGGGCCCAGCCGATGCCCAGAGCAAGAACGATCCGGGTGTGAATCGGCCGCCACGCGGAAGCGTCAAGACGGGCCGACATCAGACGGGGCCGCTTCCTTGGCCGTCGCGGGCCCCCGTCGTTTCGAAGTCCGCGCGATGACCTGCCCGCGGATTCGCCGCCGCTTGCGCCCCGACGCGTCGCTCTAGGATCTGGCCGTTGGCGTCAAGCGACGCGCGGACCAACTCCCCCATCGCGGCGCGATCGCCGTGGCCGCGGAGAGTCCCGGCGAGCCACCGTCCCAACGAGCGCGGCGTGCGCCTGACGCGGTCCGCCAGGACCGGGAAGGGATCGCCGGCTACGAGCGGGAGCAGCAGACCGAGGCGGTCAAGGCGCGCAAGATCATCAGCGCCGCCGAGCGCCACGCCGCGGATCACGATCTGCGGCACCGTCGCGCCGCCGGTACGCGCCGCCAACTGTCCGCGGAAGTCTGCGACGCCGGCACCGGAGACCTCGTCGTAGGCGATCGCGCGGCGCGCCAGCAGCGCGCGCGCTCGGGCGCACGCTCCACAGAACGGAAGCGTGTACACCGTCACCGTCGCGGAAGGCATCCCCGGGGGGCTGGGTGCTGGGCCGGGGCGAGCCACCATCGATCCCTTCGATTCATCCGGATGGGAAAAGGATTCGCGGGGTGCGCGAATCCGTTCGCGGCTCCCTGGCATCCAATCGTGAATCCAGCCTGAGGAGCACTGACGTGAAGGCCATCTTGAACGGTATGACGATCGCCGAGAGCAACGAGACAATCGTTGTCGAGGGCAACCACTACTTCCCGCCGGAGAGCGTCAACCACGAACACCTGAGCCGCACAGCGATGAAGACGCTGTGCCCATGGAAGGGCTTCGCCAGCTACTACTCGGTCACCGCCGACGGCCGGCTCAGCCGTAACGCTGCCTGGACCTATCGCCAGCCGTGGCCGTGGATTCGCAAGATCCGAAACCACGTCGCCTTCTGGCAGGACGTCGAACTTCGTGCCTGACGCCTGCCGGTGCGCTCGTGCCGGCCAGGCCGGGCGCGCCATCTGGTCAGGGTTTTAGCTTGATGGGCGCTCGGCGGGAGCGCTATGACCTCGTGCTCGTCGGTGGCGGCACCGGTGGGCTCGTGGCCGCGATGATCGCTGCCGCCGTTGGAGCCAAGACCGCGCTGATCGAGCATGAGCGCACCGGAGGGGACTGCCTATGGACGGGCTGCGTGCCAGGCAAGGGCCTGCTCGCCACCGCCGATCTCGCACACCGCATCCGCCACGCAAACAGGGTAGGACTCGCTCCGGCCGAGCCTGACATCGACTTCGCCCGGGTCATAGCGCACGTCCGCGGCGTGCGCGCGGATCGCGCCGCAGGACTCGCCCGAGCGTCTGCGCGCCGCCGGGGTCGAAGTGATCGAGGAATCGGCCACGTTTCTCGCGCCCGGCCGGATCGGGGCGGGAGAGCGGGAGCTGAGCTTCCGCTGCGCGATCATCGCGACCGGCTCGCCGCCCACGATGCCGCCGGTCACATCCCTCGAACAGGCAAAGCTCTTGACCAACGAGACGCTCTGGGATCTCGACCGGGCTACCCCGACGCCTTGTCGTCCTCGGTGGTGGCCCGATCGGCTGCGAGCTGGGCCAGGCGTTCGCTCGCCTCGGCTCGCGGGTGACGATGGTAGACCTGGCGCCGCGACTCCTCGTCAAGAAGGAACCCAACGTCAGCGAGCTGGTCGCCGACCACCTACGCGACGACGGAGTCACGCTCCTCCTCGCCGCCACAGCGTCAGCCGTGCAACAGCCGGACGGTCGCGGCGAGCTGCTCTGCCAGCACGACGGAACGACGACGCTCGTGCCGTTCGACCGGATCCTCGTCGCCGCCGGCCGCGCGCCTGAGACCGACGGACTCGGCCTTGACCGAGTCGAAGTCCAAACCGGCCCAGGCGGCTCAGTCGTGGTCGACAAGACGCTACAAACCACGGCACGCGGAATCTACGCCGTCGGCGATGTCACCGGCGCCCTCCCATTCACGCATGTCGCGGCCTACCACGGATCGCTGCAGTCAACGCGCTCCTCCCCACCAGACGGAAAGTCAACTACGACGCCATTCCCTGGGTCACGTTCACCGACCCCGAGGTCGGCCGGGTCGGGCTGACCGAACAAGCCGCCCGCGAACACTGGGGAGACCGCACCAAGGTCACGTCCTTCGACTACGCCAAACTCGACCGCGCGAACGCCGCCGGCCAGCCCTACGGATTTGCCAGGCTCATCGGCGACCCGAAAAGCCAACTGGCCAGCGCCACGGTCGCCGCTCGCGCCGGCGGCGAGACGATCGCCGAGCTCGCTGCGTCGGTCTCGCGCCGCGACCCGATCGACCGGGTCTCCCAAACCATGCACGCGTACCCAACCCTCTCCGAGCGCCCGGCACGCGCCGCCGACGACTACCTTCGCACCCGACTCGGCACCACCCGAATGCGGGCGATCCCCCGCGCCGCGCTCGCCGCCTCTCGAGCGCTGGACCGCTTCCGATGACGACCCGCCGGCCAATGCCCATCGCCGAGACCCTTGGCTATCTGGTTCGCCCCGCGCATCTGCGCCGGACGGCCTGCATCGCGCTCGTCGTCGGGATCGTGCTGAGCACGATCAATCAGCTCACCGTGATCACCGCCGGCCACGCGAACACCGCCACCTGGGTGCGCTGCGCCCTGAACTTCGTCGTGCCGTTCATCGTCTCCAACCTCGGCCTGCTCACCGGTCGACCCCGCCTCTAGTAGTTGTGCTTGGGTCCCTGACCCCTCAAAGTAGTAATCGCGCCGCTATGCCGAGGGTGGAGCTCGGGACGGATCACGAGTCGCCCGTCATCGAGCTGCTTCTTGACGACCGGCGTCAAGCGCAACCCTCGAGCTCATCGGCTGACCTGACGCCTGTCCGGGTCTCGACGGCGACGAATCGAATTCTTAGCGCCGGATCCTGTTCCGATGTTCCTCACGGGCCGTGTCCGCAAGCCGGGCAGCCCCGGAGCCGCACTGACTGCGGGCAGCCTCCCGGGTATCGCCGCGCGACAGTCTCGGCGGCCGCCAGGCGCCGCCACTGCGCCCGGCTGCCTCGTGGCAGGACAGTGGTCCCACGCACGGGGCCGCCGCTGGCCACCCGTCGGCGGTCGTTGGGGGTTACGGATTGCGGCACCCGGTAGCACTTCTGCTACCCTGAATGTGATGGATACGATCCCCCAGAAAGAGCTTCGCAACAACGTGGGGCAGGTTCTACGCCGAGCCGAAGCAGGTGAGCACATCACCATCACCGTCTCGGGTCGGCCCGTCGCACAGCTTGGTCCGGCAGGGCGGCGTGAATGGGTTGCCGGTAGAGCGCTTCACGCGGTCTTTGAGACCTCGCCGCCACGGACCCTAGCGTCCGACCTCGAACGCTTTGCCGCCTCGCTGAAAGATCCGTTCCCCTAGAGCGATGCGGGCGCTGCTGGACACCTCCGTGCTGATCGGAGACCGTGCGCCCGGCGACATCGAGGCTGCGATCAGCGTGGCATCGCTCGCCGAGCTGCACTTCGGCGTGCTAGTCGCCGGCGACGATGACGAACGTGCGCGCCGCATTCAGCGTCTCGGCGCCGTCGAGAGCGCCTTCGACGCGCTGCCGGTCAACCCCTCGGTTGCGCGCGAATGGGGCCGCCTCGCCGCTGCCGTCACCGCCCGCGGCGGTCAACCACGACGCCGCGCCGTCGACCTTATGATCGCCGCGACCGCCAGCGCCAACGGGGTTGCGCTGCTCACCAACGACATCGGCGACTTAGCGATCATCAACGACCTCGTGGAAGTGCGAGCCCCGTAAGGCTCAGCCGATCGTCTAGAAGCTGTTTCAGAGGCCGACCTCGACGGCTCGAACGCCAACCAGGGCCTCATCGCCGGCGCGAACAATGTCCGCGGGGTGGCGGTCGACGCCGCGCACGTCTACTGGACCAACATCGGCACCGGCGGCGCGATCGGGCGGGCGAACCTCGACGGCTCGAACGCCAACCCGAGCACTGGGCCGTTTGTAGAACGGCGGTCAAATGACAGCAGGGTTGCGCACATCGGCATATGCTTTGTTATGCTTCGATGTATGCGTACCACCATCGTCTTCGATCCGGACGTCGCAGCTGAGTTGGTGCGTCGACGCGCGGAAGGGAGCGGGACGCTGCGCGACGAGGTCAACCACCTTCTTCGGCTCGGCCTCGCGCACGAGCGCGATCGCGCGGCCGCGCCACCGAGTCGCTTCATCACGCCTACCTTCGACAGTGGCCGCCCACTCATCTCGGTGGACGACGCCGAGGCAGCGATCGAGCTTGCCGAGGGCGAGGACCACCGCTGATCCTCGTAGACGCCAACCTGCTCATGTATTCGGTCCACGAGCAGTTCGAAGCCCACCGGGCCGCCCAGACCTGGCTCGACGAGCGGCTCAATGGGACTGACGGGGTCGGGCTGCCGTGGGGAGCGCTGCTCGCGTTCTTGCGCCTGTCGGCCAGCCCGCGAGTGCTGAGCCGTCCAGTCCCGCTGCGCGACGCTGCTGCGGTCGTCGGCGCGTGGCTCTCGCTCCCGGTGACATGGTCACCCGAGCCAAGTGATCATCACGCGCAGATACTCGCGGAGCTCCTTGCCAGGGAGTCGAAGGCCGACCTTGTGCCCGACGCGCACCTGGCCGCCATCGCGATCGAGCACGGACTGGTGCTCTGCAGCACCGACCGGAACTTCGCCCGATTCGAAGGGCTCCGCTGGACCGACCCGCTCAATCGGCGCTCCTGAGTTCAGGCCGCTCCCGGGAAAGGTCACTCTGGTGTCGTTGGATCGGCCACGGTTTGGCACGGGATCGTTCACGCCGTAGCGATGCTTGCGCTGACACGAAGGCGACGTTCTACGACAAGGGGAGTGTGGAACGACAGTCGGATGACACCGATGTGGAACGACAGTCGGATGACACCGATGTGGGCACCATCGCGCGGGCGAGTCCAGCCGGCTCGCGCTCCAACGCCGATCCGCTACATCATCGGCAGCGCGGCGAGGTGCCGTCTACACGTCGCCAGATGTCCAGGACGATGTCGCGGGTCCGCTCGGCGAAGTGTCCGCCCGGCGAGGCGTCGTGAAGGCAGGGCGCGCAGGTCGTGCTCGAAGCGCTCGCGGTTCGAGCCGAACAGGTGCGGGGACGCGCTCGATGTAGAGAAGACGGCGGCGACGATCTGATCCGCGGTGCGCGTGACGATCTCACCGGTGGCGATCTCGACGCGTGAGAGGCTGGAGAACCACGCGCCGCGCAAGAGGTCGTTCTCGCCGGCCCGCGAGCCGCTGCGTACCTGGCCTACCGGTCCGAGGTACGTGCGCACGAGCGCGCTGATCGCCGCGTGCGGGGGTCGCGGATGGTGCAGCGAGTCGGTGCTGGCGTCGCCTCGGTGGGTGGTCGCCTGCACGAGAACGCACGCACCACCGGGGGTGAGCGCGCGACTGACGGTGCGGCGACCCGGGGGCGGTCAAGCCCGTGAACGTCCGGAGGGCTCGCTGTCCGCCGGTCGGGGCGGCCCCGTGGGTAGCGACCACGGCTGGATCTACCGCTACAACCATCACCGACGACACTCAGCCATCGGCCGCCAACCACCCATCAGTCGCCCTGGACCGGTCGACGGGATGGCCGCCAATCCGGACTTCCGCATCGAGCACCGCGACGGGGCCGACCGCGTCGCGGTCAGTCCCCTCGATACCGTCGACGAGCTGGCGTCGCTGGTCAGCCTGCGCGCCCTAAGGTCTGTCGAGACCCAGCCCGGGCCGTCGCCCTCAACTGCGTCAGGATCGCGTCCGCCGTAGCGCCGGGCAGCGCTGTCGTTGTGTCGAGCATAAGAAGCTCGGTCGTCGGCGGGACAAACAGCTGCGTGGTCAGCGTGTAGTGCCGGTATCCCTCAGGGTCTGATCCCTTCAGCCGCGCGACGCGGTCAGCGGAATCGATCCGGCGCACTTGCTCTTCGATGTCGCACGTCAGCATCACTGCCAGAAATGTCGAGCCGCGTGACGCCGGACCAAGCGTCCTTCCGAGAATGCTCATTATCGGAAGCGATCGGCTACGTGAGCTGCCGATAACGCGCTTCCGAGTCTTGAGGAACGGCCGTCCAGCGCTTCTGATAACTGATAACAAGCAGCGGTGGCCCGCCATCAAACCCACCGAGCGGTTGGCCGGGTACGAGCACTGGCTTGAGACGCAGCCACACAGTCACGCAGACGGATCCAGCAGGCCTCGAATCCAGCGTGCGATAAGCGGGGTTATGTCAAGGGGTCGGACGGTGGCCGGTGGCGCGGAGGTCGGCGACGAGGCCAGTCAGAGCCTCGCAAATCCCGTCGAAGGAGTTCTGCTTCTCCATGCCCGATCCGGCAGTCGTCGCCGACGCCATCGAGCATTGTTGGTGAGCCTGAGCGGCGGCTTCGCCGCAGTAGAATGGCCGCCGTGACGACCAAGGCGCGTCTGCACGAGCTCGTCGACGGGCTCTCCGATCAGGAGGCCGACGACGCGCTGCGGTACATCGCGGAGCGACGGGATGATCCGGTGATCGCGGCGTTCCGCGACGCGCCGGAGGACGACGAGCCGGTCACTGCTGCTGACGAGCAGGCACTCGCCGAGGTGCAGGCCGACCGAGTCGCCGGCGTGCCGCGGATCTCCTATGCGGAGATGGAGCGCCAGCACGGGTATCCCTGACCGCGGCCCCGTGTCGATCGAGTTCGAACGGCGTGCTGATAGAGACCTCGAGCGGCTCTACCCGCAGGTCAAGCAGCGGGTGCTCGCGGCGATCGATCGCCTCGACGGCGACCCCCGAAGCGCCGCGCTACGAAAGCTGACTCGCCGTGCGGAGTCGCGGCTACGGGTCGGAGACTGGCGCGTGATCGTCGAACTCGACATCGCGGCGCGCATGATGGTGATCCAGCGCGTCCTGCCTCGCGGTCGCGCCTACCAGCGCTGACGAGACTAAGGCCGGCCACGGCCCGGCTTACCGTACGTTCCTGTTCCATATTCCATTGCTACCGAGAGGTCTGATTCACCACCGTCACCCTGGCAGAGCTCTCCGTGGGTCCGCTGGTCGCACGCGACCAACAGGAACGTTCAGCCCGCCAGGCCCACCTCCACCAGGCCGAAGCCGACTTCGAACCTCTGGCGTTCGACGCGGCTGCGGCACGAGCATTTGGTCGCGTGGCAGCATCGCTGCGAGACGCCGGGCGAAAGTCCGCAGCCCGCGCATACGACGCGATGATCGCCGCGACGGCAATCGCCAACGATCTACCGCTCTACACGTGCAACCCAGCCGACTTCGCCGGAATCGAAGACCTCGACGTCGTTGCCGTGCCAGCACCCCACCCCAGATAACCGAGGCCCGATCACGCGAGCTCGCCGACGCTGACACGATGGCCGCCATCGCTTGCGCAACGCGCGAGGGCCAGGAGGCCAACGGCCTCCCAATTGGAGCACGCCCCATATGATCTAGGCACTGGCGGTGCTCAGGCGGTAACCGGCGCTGCGACGGCGGGCTCATAGCGCGCCAGCGCCTCAAAGAAGCCGCGGTAGACCGCATAGGTCCAGCGTCGGTCGAGCGCGTCGAACGCGGCGTGGCCGCCGCCCGGGAGGATCCAGACCCGCACCCGGTCGTTGCCCGCTGCCGCCTCCTCGAGCATCCGGGCGTGCTCGACGGGGACAATCGGATCGTCCTCGGCGTGGAGGATGAGCACGGGCACCCGCGCGTCGGCGATGTGGTTGACGGCCGAGGAGCGCTCGTAGATCTCGTCGGTGGAGAGCCCATAGTGGGGGGAGACCACCGCGTCCATCAGCGCGTGGAAGTCGGCCACCTTAGACGGCCAGCCGAGGTTGCGCACCCTGGAGACCAGCATCACGTCGAAGCCGCGCGAGAACGGGTAGAAGGGATCGCGCACGGAAAGCTTGCTATCGAGGTAGGCGGCCGCCATCCGCGTGTCGCCGGGACCCGAGATGGCGAGGATGCCGCCGTCGACTGCCTCATCTACCCCGTCGTTGTGCGCGGCGTTCATCCCCGCGGAGGCGCCCAGCGAGATCCCCAGGACACCCACGCTGGTCGAACCAAGCCCCTTGAGGAAGCGCGCGGCGCCGATGACGTCCTCCCCCTCCTTCCAGCCGCCGGTGTTCGGTGCGGGGGTGAGCAGCTCGCTTAGCCCGAAGCTGCGCAGGTCGATAACGGCGACGTTGAAACCCCAGTCATAGTAGGCGCAAACCGCGATCTCGCGCACGTAGTCAAATAGGCGCGAGCTGAGGAGGCCGTGCACGACGACGACGCCGGGTCGGGGCTCCTGGTGCACGCCCACCATGGCAGCGAGCGGCTCGCCATCCCCGCCGTTGAAGACGCGGTGCTCGAACTGACGGGGATAGGCGTAGCCGAAGTTCACAGTCTGTCGCTTCTGGGTGAGCATGAACAGCGACAGGTCGACCAGGCCCTTGCGCAAGGTCGCCCACGCGGTCGGACGCAGCCGATGCGGGATCGCCTGCAGCTCCGCCACGACGACATCCAGCGAGCGCTCGCCCGGCGCCGGGCGTGGCAGCTCACCGAGGTCGCGGCTCGCCCGGCCAAGCCGCTTCGCTATCCGGCCGGCGAGGTGCTGCCCTGCGAGCCAGAACGGGAGCATCACGACGCCCACGACGACGTTCACGGCCTTAGCTGCCCCGTGGAGTACGCGATCCTGCCGGCGCGTCGTGGCCAGCGATTCCCACATGCAACCGAGCCTACCGCGCGGCGGTGCGGAGCGCTTTGGGGGATCTGTGCGATCGGCGCCCCCCCTTGCTCAGGTCTTGGCGGGCGATGGCCCTGAGGTGGGGACTCACGCCGAGGATGCCGGGTCACTCACCGCCCGGGCGCCGACATATGGCCTCAGCGCTGCGCAGCAGAGGGAACGCGAGGCGCTCCGCGCCGAGCGATAGTGCGTAGAGGCCGGTGGAGACTCGCTCCAGGAAGCCCCACTCCCAGATCGGGGTCTCGTCCAGGCCACTGCCAGTGGCGAGCAGCCGGCAGTACTCACGCGCAAGCAGGGTGGCATCGCCGGCCAGCAGCTGAGGGCACCAGTCGCGCAGTGCGACCCCGAGGTCGTAGGCCGGATCCCCCACGAAACCGTCAGGATCCACGAAGACGTAGCCAGCCTCGGCGCCGGGCCGGGACCCGAGAACCTGCAAGCAGTTGGGCGGCGCTGCATCGCCATGGACGACGACGCAGCGCTCCGGGTCGAACGCAGCGGAGCGTCGCTCGGCGTAGCGGAGCGCCAAGGCGACGGCCTCCTCCGCGCACGGCCGCCCGAGCTGCTCCCAACGGGCGGCAACCAGCTCATAAAGCCCACGGGCCTTGTCCACCGTGACGTCCGCCTGCGGCTCAGGCGCTCGCGGGACGGCCCACGCCTGGCGGAGCACCTCGCACAACCTGCTCAGCTGGACCTCTGGCCGCAGGTCGACCTGGTTGAGCGATGGACCGAGAGCCTCCAGGAGGACAGCATGTCGCGCGAGGTCCTGCGCCAACAGACGGACGTAGCCTCGCCCCCTCGCCCTGATGGAGGGTCGCCACTTGCCGTTTGGTGGCGGCCTTCTCCAGCACCCGAGTTCCGCAGTTAGTGTGGGTTTCGGGTCGTCGGCGTGATCGGGAGCGTAGTGTTGATGCGGGTTTCGGGATCCGTGAGAGTCGCTAAGGTCGTTTTGGCCTAGGTACACGCTTTTTGTG
>JAABUY010003529.1_pt1 | contig 17136 bp, 17 predicted proteins | sample 5560271 | NCBI WGS metagenome assembly JAABUY01 (sample SAMN10711886, study PRJNA513374) | rock metagenome | isolation source: Antarctica rocks | place: Antarctica: Victoria Land, University Valley
AGGTTGAGGGATCAAAAGGTGCAGTGCTAGGTTCAGCGATGCTATCAAAATTCAAGCAACCGTGCGTCTTTGCCCCTTCGAACAGGATCTGTGGAGCTGTGCAGTATCAAGTTCAAACTCAATGCTCGTGGCTCTGGTAGAAGCGCTAGCTTCGAAAGGAAACCGGCTAAGATAAGATGAGATACGATGAAGTGAGCATCTGAGCGCTTCGAAAAACTAACTGATAAATCATCGGTAAATAATATGAGAGAGAGGGTGGAAAACGAACGATATGAGATGAGTATGGGAAGATGTGAAAGAAAAAGAAAAAAAAAGCCGAGTGGAAGTGCGGGGTGACAAAGATCAAACAAACGTCGTCTAGAAAACAAAGCGCAGAATGTCCCCCCCGGGGGAAGGAGAAGAAGAAGAAGAAGAAGAAGAAGAAGAGGGGAGAGGGGAGGAGGGAAGAGGGAAGAGGGGAAGAGGGGAGGAGGGGGAACACGCCAACGTTCACTTAAGTATTCCCTTTTGCTAGATTACTGTTGAAAAAGAAGAAAAAGAAGAAAAGGAATTACGCGTTTCGTAATCTGGAAAAATGATTGCTCGGATCCGATGGTCTATAGTAACAAAACTCAGTGGTCGTAACTGTCGAAAACCGCTTTGTTCTAATTCGAGAACCACTCTCACGTCGTCTCCTTGATCAAAGACAAGCAAGCGGGCGCAAGAAAAACTTTCGTCTCTCGTGCCATTGAGCAAAGGTTATAAATTTGCGCATCTGTTGCTATATACTATTCAATAATCATCTTTTCTATCCACTCCGTCTATATCTTTGATGATATCTATTGGGGCCCCCCTTTTTCGCCCCCTGGACTCTTTATCCCCCGGACCCCCGAAACCCACCACGCGCTGCGACGGCGAAGGAAACAGATTGCCATCTTCGCCATTCTTAGCTTGGCCTTCAACCCATAATTTAGTCCCTGGCGGATTCCCCATCAGTTTGGAAAGTTGATTGACTGCTACCACTCTCAGGATGGGTCTTGAGAGACTGCCCGTAGGTTCTGTCATCCTCGTTTGCATTCCCTCTTTCACGGCATACCGCGTCTATCAATCACTTCCTTTCAACGGTCGACCTTTATATATATCCCTAACCAACCTTCACCGACCAAGCTCTGGTAAGAGATAGTACCGTAAGCATGCCATTTGCGAGACGCGAGGAGATGGCCAAAACGATGGAGCAGCCGCTGCCTGGTGCCACTGGTTCGATGGCGATGATCCAGAACATGCAGTGACATATATTTAGTAGTTATGCCAACCCACGATTAAAGGGTGGAAGTGAAGATCCTTGAATCCGCCTGCATGGAGATTTAGGCTTTTTGTAAGAAGCTCTTCCCAGCACAGTTCTTCTGAATGTGCCACATTTGCTTTGCCGACCTTGATTTAGGCTTTGTGTAAGAAGCTCTTCCCAGCACAGTTCTTCTGAATATGCCACATTTGCTTTGCCGACCTTGATCTAGGCTTTGTGTAAGAAGCTCTTCCCAGCACAGTTCTTCTGAATATGCCACATTTCCTTTGCCGACCTTGATCTGAATTATTGCAAGTGGGAAAGAGATGGATGTCCAGAGGAAGAGGTCCTGGAATGCGTCGCCACCACTACAATGCGACAGCACGCTGTCTGAGGTATATAGTAGTCCGGCAAGAGAGTACAGTCGAGCTTTCACGACTCGAAACTTGCACGCCATAATGTTGTTGATCTTTTCAAGCTCTCTGAAATCCCCCGAATCGATCTCTGGTTTTAGATCTTGTACCCTGTTGCGAAGCTCGTCCGTCCTTCTTGAAGCTTCTATTTTTTGAGCTTCTCATCAGCTCTGCTATCTTAGGTCCGAATTTTTCTGTTACTCGCGCTGAATCTTTAAGGCTTTTTGAGCCGATTCAAGCTTCTCCTTTTGTGTCTTATCGAATCATGTTCTCTATTGATTCTTCAGAACGTTTCCCCGAACCCGCTTTCACGTCTCGACATCTTAAGCTGGGCCAACCCTTCCCCCTTCTGCTTCTTCAACGAATCATGTTCTCCTTTGATTCTTCAGAACGTTTTCCCGAATCCCTCTTTCAAGTCCCTGCATTGGTCACGAGACTGGCGAAGGAGCATTGCTGTATCGCTATCGTCACCAGGAGCTCTATCAACGGATGAGGCTCGAACACCCAAATCATGGTCGGCACGGCGAGTTGGCGGAGCTGATGATCGATTTCCAAGTGCTTCGCTGACTCAACTATCGGTCAAAGCATTACCTGGATTGCTAGCTGCTTGAGGTGCTAAACTCCCTCAAGCGCGCAGGAAGTTCTAGTGTCTGGAGGAACAACCAGCAAATGCTCTCCTTTATTAAAGCCGAGCTTTGCCTTCGATACGGTATATGGCAATGCCGTGAACAACTGCTTCGGTAGTACAGTCTGGTCTCAGCTCTTTGACCAAAGCCTTGTAGTCGATTTGAAACCACGGATAGTGAGCAGTTCTTTATATAGTATTCAGTGCGACGGAGATCGTGAAACTCTGAGCATGATCCGCAGCCCTTGCACCGTAGTTGGCTATATATATCAATGCAGGGCAGATTTCCCCCCCTCCAACTCCTCTTTTACCTTCTCCTCAAGCTCCTTCTTCTGCTCTTCCATCTCACCCTAGTTGCTCGATGACTTGGATTCCAGCGGACACATTATTTAGGATTTGCCCCAAGAAGTGATCATACCCACGTGCACAGTTTCCATCACATTAACCGTGACAGGACGCACTTTTTGTGGACCTTCCAATCTAAGACAAATGAGTATAATGCACACAAAGGAACTGACGAGCCGTAGCGTGGTGAATTTTATCGTCCGCTAGACAGAAGTTGAGTTGTCCAGTAAGATACCTCGTTCCGAGCTAATCCACCTTTCAATAAGGGCGCTTCCTGTTTGAAAGCAAAACCAGAAGAAATTTGGGCAAAATGTTCTTATTCCTCTTCTTAGTAGTTGTTCACTGCCTAGTGCTGTTTGGCCGACTTAGGCCTCGACACACTCTGACGTCGCTAGTAGTCGATGTACTCTTCTCAGGCCTGAAAGAATTCTTGAGATTGATCAAGCTAAATTCACACAACCTTGTCGGTTATTCCCAGCTTGGCGAGCCAACCCTCGGCTCATCAACTTATCTCATCCATATGGCTTTGTCCGTGGTCTGACAGGTTCCCCGAAGTAACCCGATGGCCACTGCATCCTAAGGAGCTTTTGAAGAGCCTTAATGGGACCTTGTATGCTTAAGTCGCCATATAACGAATGATCGGCTCGATATCGTAATGGCATTCGACGCAATACTGGCAACATCTCTGTAGAAATGAAAGGAATAGAAAGCCGCTGAATCGATGGCAGAACGAACACTCTGCCTTCAATTTCACTCTCATGCAGAACAAGATCCCTTAAAAGAGCGTATTGGGAGAATCTCTGAGACCGCTGTTATCTCCCAACGTAAATGAGTCGTCAAGATCAACGAATGGAAATCATGATAGAACCTCTGAAGCCGTCGTTACTTTTCGTACGTACTTTGACATGCTATGAATCTGCGCTTGAGCATCGTAGTTCACCATCTTTAGGAAGCTGCATATTGACACTAGCAAGTTTCGAGTATTGGATGATGAGCCGCGTGAAGCTGTTGTCAGGTTACTGTGTCAAGTATAGGACTTTCTGGGCATCTGAAGTGGACAAGGCCGTGATTGCTTGAACCCTGGGTTTCAGGGGTGGGCCGGTCGGTTTGATGGTGCAACAAAAACCTGCAGAATCTCCGGAGCGGAATGTACTTGTCTCAAGCTGGATGAGTTCTCTAGGTTGGTAAAAGAGGGTACCGGCAGAATCCCTGGAGCCGCTGTCACTGTTCGCACGTACTCTGATAAGGTATAAATTAGTGCTTGAGCATCGTGCTTCACCATCTGCAGTTTTCAGGTCCGAATAATCGCGTTTCAACACGATCATACCGAGTGCCTCGATGGGTAGCTTGTCGAATGGCATCAGAGACGTCCAAAGCTGTGGGTTGCGAACAGGAGGTCCAAAAACACTGCAGATATATATACGAGTGAGCGATATCCTTATCAATAAGAAACTGGTTCGAACTCCACTGGGATGGTCGGAGCCAACGCAGCAAGGTATGATACATGTAGCGTGAATACACCAAGGAATCGGTGGTTTGTTGTTTCGAAAACCATCACCTCGAGATTATATAGCGGCCCACTGCCACCACGGTAAACATTGTCTCTTTGTCCACTCGCCAAACCCCACCCGCCTGAGCTCTCTTCCTTAGTCGAGGCTCTCAAGCGTTACATTGTATCTCTGATAGAAGGCAAACGAGCCGTGCGCCTCTCGTTTCGGATCAATACCCGGATGTGGCTCTGCGATCGATACCATTCCGGTGCCTAGTGATACCAATCCGGCGCTTGTGACCTTCTAATGACGCTCGATTTGAAGTTAGGAAGTGACGTTGCTGCGCGAGAAAGCCATAGAAGACAGGAGCGCTGAGCGGGAAGTGACTTTCATCGGCCGTGGTGTAAGTGTTCATGACATCTGAGTATTTACCAAGTTTCGCATTACACTGTGCTTAAACCGGCAAACAAGCTCACGCTCGTCATCCACGGCTTCAATGCTGTCTTGTGGGGTCTTCTCCCGACACAAGTCAGATTATGAGCGGTTCGTCAGCCGAATCTGTCGCCGCCGGCGGACATCGCTCATGGATCTGAATTCCGTGTTCTGGACTTCATAACGTCTTTCATCGTCCCCGTGACCCAAACAATAGACTGAGCGTAGCTTGACCGATAGGCTTCCGGCTGTCTTTCCGCCGTGATTTATGATGTCAACGAAATAACTTCTGTGTGACTAGCAACAGAAAGTAAGAATCTTCGGAGAGTCGTAACTTTCTTCGCTCTCCTACGTCACCAGCCAGCGAAGAGATCTACTTTGTGACGGAGTGTGGCTGTGGGAATTTCTTGGTGTAAGAATCGGTGTTCAGATCTACTACTGAACAACTCTTTCGAACCTTTACGACAAGTGGTCCAGTCTTGGGCCGCCTCACCCTCATGATGGATGGAGAAGAACACTGAGCGAGCTATGACTTTCTTCAATTCCTGTGGTCAAGCAAATTCTGGAGCGGCTTTAAGTAATCAGCTAAAGAAGGGCAAGAACCCTGAGCGGGCAGTGATTTTCATGACTGCGCTGATGACGTTGGCGAGGTTAAGGTACGTCGCGGCTCCGCGTAATGATGAGAGGTCAAGCCCGTCCCAGATATAGTAGATTGGCCGTTCGTTAGGTCGATCACAGTATTGTCTCGTAATTGTGCCTGGCTTGCGGCAGCAGAAGCGGATTTCTTGGCTCTTACTGCGGCAAGCTTCTCTTCAGCTCCTCGATTTCGCGCTGTTATCACAGATAAGGAGTTCAGATACCCAGCTCAACGGAGTTTGGGACGTTACGACTATAGATTCCGTAATTGCATCACGACCAAGCCGCAATATGAGGAATTTGAGTATGTGACAAACTCAATGCCCGATTCGTATACTGGCATGGTCCTTGGAGAGCATTCTCTCCAGCTTGGGATGTTCCAGCCTTTTGACGTGCTATTCTTGTCTTTGGGAGCCTCACCAATAGTAAGTTTTCGGGTCCACATCTTCATATTCCTCCTTCCACTCGTATTCGATAGCCTCACGCTCTTCGCGAGTGCCGGCGTTGTACGATTCATAGTCGTACTTCCGAGGCTCACTCCAGGCGTGTTCATGGGATCGCTGGTTTGCTGCCTCGTCCCTGATCGTTACATTTGTAATAATCTGGGCCATCCTAGTCAAGACCGCTTTATTCACTTCCGCTACTCGATTCAGAGACGCTCACGGGATCGCTGGTTCACAGCCTCACTCCTCAATAGTGAAATCGGCCATATAGTCTATGACTCCAGTCAAGACGCCGTTATCATGGAAGCATGTTTTGGAACTATCATGGCGTCGATAGTTTGTGAACCTGCTCCATCAGGCAGGGCAGCGCCATACGGCAAGACAACGCAGGATCCGCTTGGGTATCATCCGCCCTATATACCAGACAACCATGGCAAGTGAGCTGACAAACATGCAGACTCCAGTATATATAACCACGCCTTTGTACCTGCCGATAGCGTATTGTCGTGCGGTAGCAGCTTGCGTTATTAGAAGAGAACTGATCGGTCCTGCAAGCACATTCCCTACGCCCTTTAGGAATGCAAAAACACCGAACGTGGTCAAGGCAATAGTTGGGTCATCATCGTCCAGAAAGGTTCCTATCCTGGCCCACAAGACGACGTATCCTCCGCCGAAAAAGCCGTATAGAAGCGATAATATGATCAAGGGAGGAAGAGAGTGAGCCAGACCCCAAAGCGTAAGTGTGGCGAGGGCGGAGATGAGGGGCGAACCGAAGAGCTGACCTTGTATGGGGATTCGACTGTCAGAGAATTTGGTCTACGTCCCTGGACGCGCCTTTTTCCTTGTCGAGTGTAGAATCTCGGTGGGATCGTGAAAGACGACTGCGTGCAGGTAGGTCTCGCAGCTCGGTTGTGTCTGTGGCAGTGAACATTGGTGCTTGTGCTTTTCATAAGCCGCTTCAGCTGTTTCCATACAGAGACACCACGTGGTCTTCGTACTACTGTTCAAGTTCGTGCCAGCTTCTTCAATCCCGGGTCCTTCGACTTTGGCTGCTAGACCTTTCACGCTGGTCTTGGTCTACTTCCCTTCTTGTCTGAGCAAAGGAGTCCGGGGACTATTGCGCTTGGAACGGCGTATCGTTCACTGACACCCGAACCAATCGTTCGCCAATGCCAGTTCCGATCTTACATGATGTAGGTTTCTTCAACAGCTGATTAGGTTTATTTCTTCAAGCTCCCCACTACCATGGACTATTTCCGTCAAACCCTGTGATGAGTTGTTTGTTCCTCGTCTATGATCGACCCACATCTGGTCCCTTCAGTACCTTCGAGTACTTCATGGGGAGTGTTGCGAGAAGAAGCTTTCGGTGAGTCATTGCTAGTAATCATACGTCGAGCTGCATGCGAAGATTCTCTTGGTACCGGCTGACTATGACGTCAGCCCTTCTTCCGAAATTTCCAGACTTATGAAGATACTGACCTATATATATAATAGTATAGGTGGTACCGTTCTTCGTTGCGTCCTGTGGAATTTGCTCTTGATATAAAGCTCTCTGAAACTCCAGATATGGGTGCACCTTTCCGACCGGCAAACAATGTTTGTGCACTATGTCACGAACCTCCAAAGCCAGGACCTCGAAGGGACAGTGTGATTGACTTCCTCAAGCCAAGCACTGTGGTGCGAATACAGTCTTGTGCCGGCTGATAATGACATCCAGCATGTTTGAAGCTGACGGACCATCGAATGTCTATATTTATAGGTGATAAAATATTATATTTGTGTGCTTAGGAAAGAGCTCCAAGGCCAGTCGTTGGCAGAATTCAAGATAGGTACCAAAGCCAGAAGCTTTAAGAGGTAGAGTTGATGACTTGGCCCAGAGCCTCTTTGATCACCAGTAATGCTTGGTCAAGATTGTATGGTAAAGAAAGACATCCTTGAGCAAAGTGATAAGGATGTCCTCATCATCCTCATCATCGAAGACCTTTGACTGTGTTTGATGATATATAAACTGGCTGATGAAATATATGAGAGAGATGATGGAGGAAGAAAGAGGAAGGTCTGAGTTCGAGCGGTTTAAATATCTACGAATGACCCTGGGGTGAAGCTATTCACGGATATCCCGCAGTGTCGCACTCTATTCTCTCGGCAGATCGACCTATTAAGGCAATGTGACGGCCGTACCCCGCATCTTCACTGACTACTACGAGTGGATGTGTTGGTGTAAGAGTCAGATTTCAGAGTTATGGAAGATGTTGATGCTGAATGAATTGTTGTTATGGCCGAGGTATGGCCGACGATCACGTGCGTGCAGTCTCGGCTTGGTTGTGGGGATTCATGGCCTAGGACAGGAAAGATCTCGATTGAAGGGAGGAACAGCTTCCAAGAGGACCTATGGATGATCTCACGAGATGTTCCACCAGGACTGTGTGTGTGGCTTTACCTGTGGTTCATCGGATCTGTGGTTTGAAGTCTGGGGGGGGCATCCCTTGGTGCCCCCGCAGACATAAATCTAGTTGGCGGAAGCAAAACCGATGGCCCGAGTCCGAATGAAAAAATCAGAGCTGCTACTGCCAGCTGTTATATGCCAACTTAGTAGTACTCTCAACCTGTATTCAAAGCTCCTCCAGCCAACATAGTTCCCAACATCTGGAACCATCAAAGCACCCTCCGACTGTGCCATGGACCATGACTTAAGCCCGAACGGCACACCGCAGCTGCTTCTGCCAACTGGTATACTATTCTTAGACACCTGTCTTCAGGCCCCAATCAAGCAACCCCGGCCAACCTTGGATTTCCGTATCGAGGGAGCCCAGGACTCGCATTAAAACTTTCCAAGCTCCCTCGAAAACGGGTCATGAGAGAGTAAATTTGAACGCCTAGTGGCCGACTATTGATTTTCCGCGTCATTCTACGCCTACCCACATGTACTTGAGGCCCTGCCATGCCTACCAAGCACTCTCGACCGACCTTGCCCTCCATCATCAGAAACCCCTCGAAGACCGCTCCAAGATGTCAAGAACTCCCTCATATCAGACAGAAGAGGCCACTTAAGCCCGAACGGATGCCTCAACCTTCTACTAGCCCTCCATCGGACACTATCTTAATACTACTCCTGCCAATCTATACATCCAGGCCCTAAAGCACCCCCAGACGACCCTCTAAGCCAGCAGAAGCCCCAGCAATCGCTTCTAACGTTCAAGAGGCCCCTGCAACCGGATTACAGGGAAGGATCTGAGCCTGAAACAAAGCCTCAAACATCTACCGTCTAACTGACATTCTTCGACCCACATCGGTCCCACCCGCTTCTCCATCTAGGCCCTCCTAAGATAATCCTACTGCCACTCATCTATTGAGCCCCGACGTCCGGCTCCCATCAAACATGCCGGACAATCGATCGGCAAATCGTCCTGGCCACGATCAGACAGAGCGGACTTGAATTTCCGCTGCTCGAGCCGAGGGTCTATTCTTCCGCTACGAGGGACACCCTCCTGCGAGAATCGATTCGTTCGTTTCTTCTCGTCCAACACGAATAAAACGCTCTTTACCTGCTCTCGAAGAGTAGGAGGAGTTTTTACCCTCTGGACAAGGCAGACCCGGAGAGCAGCGGCTGGGAGACGATTCGACGCCTTTAATGAGCTAAAAAGGCCGTAGGCAAACGCAGAAAATCCCGAAACCGCCTAAACCCTCGAAGACTCCCTCCGGATTCCGAGCGACTTAAGACTCTAGGTTGGATGTGTGGGCGACGACGCTCCCTGGCTGAATGCTGGCCAACAACATCCAGACAGCCGAGCGCCATACGCCATATCTTCACATCCCCTGCTGCTTCACGGACAGGCTACGCTCAAGCTTCCGGATCAGACTCAGAGTTTAGGACAAAGGGGCCCCAGAGCTAGAGGCTGACTTATGTATGAGGGATTCAAAGCATGGCTACAGTAAAAAACAGGCGGGAAAAGGAGGGGATGCTGAAGGATCGATATTTGGTGATATTGGGAGCTATTTGAATGTTAAAAACAGGCAACATTAGGGAACGCTAGATGACACCATCAATCCAGAGCCTTAAGCTACTCGCACCGAATACTATAGCTACAGAAAAGTAGCAATACATAACCTCCTCCACCAACCCCTGCTCCCTCAGCCTCTGCTCGCGCCTTGCAAACTCCGCCGCAAACGCCGCGTTCGTCGGCAAGGCGCTCATCTCGGAGCCTGCCACCGACGAGGAGGCGCCTGGGATCGGCGAGGCTGCGAGCGAGGACCCGGGGAAGAAAAAGGTGCCGTCGCCGCGGGCGGTCGCGTCGAGTTGCTCTGCGGATAGGCTGCGGACGTAGGTGGCCAGGGCGAGTTCGGAGGCGGTGGAGGGGAGGCGGTGGGTGAGGCCGGTGGAGCCGGTGCCGGCGGGGGCGGAGATGGAGGGGAGGGTGGGGGGCCGGTTGGGGTTGCGGAGCGGGGGGGTTGGGGGGCGGGATTTGGGGTGGGTTTGGTTGGTGGGGGGTGGGTTTGGACGGGGTTGCGGTTTCTTTTGACGGAGTTGTGGTGGGGTTGGACGAGATAGAGGCGGACTTGGGCGAGAGCGAGGGGGAGTTGGAGGACGGCGCGGCTCGGAGGGTTGAAGGGTGGTTTTGATGGGGTTTGAGGGCGTGTGGATTAGAACTGGGGTGGCGAGTGGGCGTTGGTCGAGGTATGAGAATGGGGATGTAGCTGGGATGGCTGCTGATGATGTGTCCGGTGGATCTTGCGTTGGGGAGGGACTCCGGACGAAGCGCCAGATCCAGTACGTTGCATAGACCGTTATGGAGAAGAGGGCTAGAAGGAGAACAAGTGTGACGATAAATCCTGACATGGGGACTGTGCCGGACCGGCGATAGATGGACGGCATTTGGTGCTTAAGCACTGCGTGCGTTGAGATGGTGTTTTGTCGTTACCCACACGAAACCGATGGAGGCGATGGACTCTGGTCTTGTTGACGGTCTTGAGATACGTGTAATAGGTTCGAAAAACCATGATGAGAGTAACTTGGGGGAGTCACGAGGCATAATCAGTGGACTACCGTGAATATTCAGTAGCATTCAGAACCAGGCACTGCGATGAATGACGCTGTAAAGTCGCATGAATATCTGTAAGGGAATCATATAAGATGAACAAGCGGTGAGATGTGAAGTTAGATCACACGAGATGATCGGCGATAACACAAGAAGCAATGGAAATGTGAAATTTCGGGCTACCCATCTAGTGAAGACCTGGGTTGGTGAAGGTGCAGTATGTAGAATGAAGTTCGTGGATAGCGTATTGAATGTATGTGGAAATTATTTTTGATAATACGTTAGGTGTCAGAACCATTAAACACTCTTCCAATCCTTCGCAATTATCTGAACGAAATCCTCAGTAGTACTGTGAAAACGTACCTAGCTATCCGTAAAAACTAGGCCAAATAAGGGTATCATGCTGACTTAGTCCTTTCCTTAGGAACTTCCGGTCGATCTTTGTCCAGCAGCCCGCTGCTGCCACTTGACGAATGCAATTTAGCCTCAGGCATTTCCGCACTGGAGGCTTGTTCTGATGACCTTGCTTCCGATTTCTTCTTCAGCTCCTTCTCCAAAGTCATGGATAGTCGCTCAAGAATCCACTCGGCCTCTTCCAATTCTCCCATCAACGGACTTCGATTGCCCAACCAACTCCATTGCCGGGCTTCTTTATCCTTGCCGTCACTTTGTCCCTGCTGAGTATCTGGTCCATTATCATCGCCCCGTGGAACCTTGACCGGTGCTTTCCGATGAGAAGCATCCGAGTTCTCGTCTTCTCCGATCAATTTGAGAAACCAAGCCCATTCTTCATAGCTATACCTTCGCGGTGGTGACTCGTTGAGATGTTTCAACACATTCCGAAACTCTTTGATGAGCAAATAATGATACTCATGGATGTCTACTCCAAGCTTGTCTCCTCGGTCCTTGGCAGCCTCGGCTTCATTAAGTTCCGTCTGCTCAATGTCACCGGCCATCCGATCGGTGGCAGCAATCTGGGCGCCACGACTCTGTTTCTCGGTATCGTCCCCACCCTTTTCAGCCAGAACGCCAGATGGCTCATTCATGAATGGCACGCGAGCCTTATCTTGGGTGAACTTGGATACTCCCTTCCTAAGCCGCTCTTTGGTACTTCGCTCCCCTGGTAGTACTGTTATATCACCGAGGTAGAGCGTAAGATCACGAACGCTTTTCACGACGGTATCACCCATGTTGCTGATCACAATGGTCAAGGTAGGGACTGCAAGTAGTGACCAGAATACGAAAAACACCTTGCCTGCATTGCTGTACGGCCTGAGATCACCATACCCGATAGTCAATAGCGTCGTGTAGGCAAAATAGAGTGCCTCGAAATATTCCCAGCCTTGATGACGCTCCGCCCTCCAAAATACGACGGCACCGATAAACCAAAGAGTAAACCACGCACCTCCGGAGATGAGTAGCGCATTCCACTTCTGTCTCCTAGAGGCTTGATCCTGGATTTTCCGCATAAGGTGAAACTCTTTCTTCCGCCTCTCGCGTTCGGACATGCCCGCCTCAATAAAGTCTTCTCTGCCAGAAAGAGGTATAAGACTTTTAGCACCGTCTTTCTCTTCCTTCCGGTACAGCTCTTGGAGTAGCTTTTCTCTTTTCTTCTCAACCATCCGTATCCCGAGTTTCTTCTTCCCACGCTCTAGTACAAGCGAGCGAATAGACCCTATAACGAGACCCAAGATGACAATACCACCGACGGCGTAGGGAAACAGCAAACTTCTTCCAAGATGCGTTCCAGGTGTGTAGTCTCCAATACCTATAGTAAGCAGCGTGAAGTTGGCAAAGTAAACTCCGTCCAAGAATTTCCATCCTTCTATTTTGGCATACACAGCACCACCTCCAACCATGTACACCATAAAACTAATGGTTTGCAACATCAAAGTCCGCTGGCTCGTCGTGAGCTTGAACTCCATGGGGTATTCGCCTCTTAACCCTCCATAAACTGTGAACATCATGAGGGTTGCAATAATAAAATATAGGGCAGCAGCTATAATGGCATAATAAAAGGCTTGGGTCAAGGCACGGTTCTCCCCAGGCGCGAGCTTCAAGCTGTACGTGGCAGTGACAATAAGTGCAATGAGGAGGAAGGACGCAATGTACCACCCGATTATGGTGATGGATTGGGCAACCTTGAATGAAAGGCGGCGCGCCATATTGAGGAGGAGGGCCATGTTGGCCGCTAGGGCCAGTATGAGGGATACAGCGTTGACAGCGACGAGCCAATGCGGGTCCTTCACATTCGTACCCCTCTCCCCTTCGTTCCCACCAGGTGGTATCACTACCCTCCAATTGACTACTAAAGCACACACTGAAAAGGCACTGGCAATAGGCCCGAATGTGCCTGCGAAAAGAGGAAAGGCTGTAGAAGCAAACCACCACCGACTATGCCAGCAATTAGCATGCATGTAGTTCTGAGTAGGCGGAGATGAGCACGCACCTCGGATTCAAGAACGTCTGCTCGTCCTCATTCTCCGCCTCTCTCTCCTCGTCCTTGTCTTCTTCTATTCGGTCTGCGACCTTGCTGATTGGGTCATCAAGCCCTGGGTCGTTCATTTCGTGAATGTGTAATGCTAACTTGGTGTCAAGGCAGGAGTGCGCTTTGGAGAGATAGGATCAACTTCCTAGATCCAACAATGTAGGGAGAAGGAAGAGTGACAGTGGGCGTGTCATTCTGATCCATTGCGGAAGATCCCGTTCAGTAAAGGTAAAGGTAGCAGATGATCTGAACTTACAGCAGGGGGGATGTGGGCAAAGCAGGATTCGAGTTTGGCTAGCCGTCCCTCGAACTAAGCAACAACGAGTCTCGCTTAGTCCTAGCCAGCTTACAGTAAAATGCACCTTTCTATAATTTCTTATGCAACGTATAGTAGTACGAATGTCTTTACATTAAGAGAGATGTATAAGACTTGTTATCATGGTTGATTTTATCATGGTTGATTTTAAAAGATACTGAGAATGTGACGTGTGTATAAGTGAGAGTCTTCTTTGAGAGGAACATATGAGTCGTTGAGTGATTTAGTTTATATTAGGTTCGATACCTAACAGCGCTGGTACAATGTTGTTGTGGTTATCTTTTCTCTTTGGCAGCGCTGTTAGCCGCAGGTATTGAAAAGTTCCGTTGTTATTTGTTACCCCGAGACGTGCGTTGGTTCGAATCCCATGCTGACCCTCCACTGTGGACGCGAAGCGGAATGTTCCTCGTCCGGGGGCGGACGCCTGTTGGTTGCGGTCGAGTCGTTGAGTGATTTAGTTTATATTAGGTTCGATTCCTAACAGCGCTGGTACAATGGTGTTGTGGTTATCTTTTCTCTTTATATGTATAATGTCAACCTCTACTGAGACACGCAGAAACATCGGCAGTCAAAGTACCGTGGTAAGGCAGAGATCTGATAGGTCAAATCCCACCATAAAAATCAGATACTTCTACACCTTTTCTTGAAGAACACTACAAGACAATTTGGGGAATACTCCCGCGCTCAGCGCAAACTATGTGGAACATCCTATCTAGCCGCCATAATACATTGATCCTCTTGTGAAAATAAAAAGAGTCTCAACTACAATAGAATTGAAGTAAGGGGGTATGTAAACAGGAATGGAAACATAAGGGGGTATGAGCGCAGCGCCAAATGCAGAGCAGAACACCCGACACTCCTCTTTTTCCGTTCTTGATATCACGACCATCTTTCTTTCAGAATAGGTCCAAGCCTCTCCGTAATCACCCTCGCCACCTCTTCATCGTGTGCTCACCGACTCCTCTTCCCGCCCGCGCATCCCTCCCATTCAGCCGACTGGTCCTCCACCCCTCATACCATACCTCCCGACTTGCCTCCCTCAACTCTCCTCTCCATTCGTTGAAAACTGTCTCCTTTAGTCTGAGGAAATCGCAGTGCTCGGCGTTGTATGGGTCCGCAAAACCCCAAGGAAATTTTCTGCCAAGGACGTCCGGCTCGTATAAATCCGGCGAAATGACGGAGAGTGGAAGGAAAGGGGTTTCAGTTGCGGAACGTGGTTCCAAAGAGGATGTTGTGGGGCCTACGGAGTCGGCTGCTTTTACAGTTGGCTTGGCAAGGTCAAAGTCGGTGGCGGAGAATTGGCTAGTATTAGTAGACGAAGGCGACTCCAATTGAGAGGTGTTCGATAAATTTGCATCGGACAGTTTCCGCGACACGCCTGGACGTTCTTGGTATGCAGCCGCGATATCTTCGTCTTGCTCGTTCAGTTGGTGGGGATCAGATGAGCTGTCTGCTTCGCCATCGTCTAGCCCCAGCGCCTCCAGGGTGTCTAGACCTGCTTTCTTAAATGACGCCCATACCGTACGTTTCAGATGCGCCATGTGGGCTGAGGTAATGGTATCTGCTTTAGAGATCACGGGTACGACGGTTGTCTTACCCTGCAGTGCCCGCAGGACCTGGAGGTCGAGGTTTTCATCCAGGCCATCCAGAGCGAGTGAGGAACGGGTGTCAAGAAAAGAGTTTCCATTCTTGATAGCACCCTTTGATGTGTTTAGTTTCTTTGCGCCAGCAATGTTCGCGTCTAGTCGTGCTGGGTCGAGGACGAGGAACACACAGTGGATGTGGGTATCACGAACCCCAGGGGCACGGACAACTTTGTTCTCCTCCGCAAATGTGTCTTCAAATTTGCTCTCGAGGAATGATGACATTTCCCGAAGCTGTAAATCAACGATGTTGGTCTCCAGACCTTGAGAATCCCAAAGGGTCAACCCGATTCGCTCGCCTTCAACCTCAGTCTCAAGATAGTGTGAAGTGAAGTTCGGGAAAGACTTCCCAGAGGAAGGTGTGCGTATGTCGAAGGAGTCGTCTTGCATTTGAGGCCGCTGCTTGCCGACTGGGAGAGCGAGTGATGTGCGGAGGAAATTGAGGAAAGAGGTCTTGCCAGAACTGCGAGCGCCAGTTACAAGTATACTACATCACGATCAGTTTGGTGCTAAGGAATACTTCACGCATCATTGCTTACTTGAAAGGAGTAGGATCCTTCCTTCTTCTTAGCCTCCGAGGGGTGTTGATCCCACTAACCATACTGCTCGCATAGCTGTACCGGCCACGGTTTGTCATACTCTCAGTTCTAGCATACGGATCCACCTGACCTGACTGTGATTCTGGTGGCACAGGTGGGATTGGTACATCGTAGTATCGTGGTGAACTGGATGTATCCATTGAATCCCTCAAAACTGATTTGTCCCGACCAAACTTCCCCATTCTGTTCGATACGATAGCAACACTGTCTGGTCGTGCGTCCTCCCCACCAAACGTCTGAAGTTGTGGGGCTAGGGTGAGGTCCGGAATCATTGGAGCTTGGCCTGGTATTTGCTCCCTTTGCATCTCTTGCTCCCTAGCGAGTATCCTTTGCTTCTTGCTCAACTTTCCACCGGAGACACTTCTTACTGACGAGACTCTGTCCCCCGATTTAGAACGCCGAAGGAAGCTAAACGAGCCACGGCGGCGAGGATACGGCTGCCCGTCCTTGTTTTCGTCAATGGGTTGAAGTGGACCATCTCCGTTGCTTGGTGTCCGAGTGCGAGGGTCGGAAGGAGAAGCCATGTTGAACGGAAACCGCGAGCGGAGCTATGTTTGATGGTAGTCGCGGGTTCTACACCCTAGGGAAGCAGCAGCCGAAATGTTTCAATCTGGTCAGAGTGTTGGAATCAAGGCCTGCCAAGATGCTTTTGTTAGTCCAGCAAGTGCTTTCGGTTGCTGAATATCTGTGTTGTACTACCAATGTGGATCTACCTATCCAAGCAGCTTCGCAGTAATCCAGGCCGGCTTTTGCTCCCAGACGGAGCCTCACGTTATCGATCTCCTAGCTTGCCGATATCTTGCAACACTCAGATGCAAACTCGAAACAAAGTTGCCTCTTTGACGCGAAACACGACAAAGCGATCGGTTTTGGCGCGTTGCACACCAATCTTTCGCACAGGATTTTGCTTCAAAATCGCATCGGCGCTCTTTGCTAGCTACGGCCCCAAAGCTCTCACCTCGAAGGTGCCAAATAGAATTCGGCGAAAAAGGAACGAGATTTCCTAAGACCCCGATTGTCACTCCTGCAATGATCCGCACGGACAGTAGCTCAGGGGTGCCAATCTACGTGAATCCTAGGGTACATGCATGTAGTGAGTTGCGCGCGAAACTATGAGTTCGGGGTGTACTTTTGCGCGTATGTTCCCGAACCGACCATGCGTGAAGGCACAGGTATTGAAGCAATTAAGCAGCAAGTTCGCATTGCTACGGGGTGTATGTATTGTGATTCTTGATGATTGCTTTCCATGGTGATTTAAGGTTCTTCTTAAGAGTCTAGGGTACATACAGTACCCCGCACTAAGTCTTCGCGTAAATCGCGAAAACATGTTAAATCGCGTACCTTCAAAACAACTCATCTTCTTCAACTGCATCCACAATGCTCAGAAGGGCTCCGTTAACTTCAATTTC
>JAABUY010003531.1_pt1 | contig 17132 bp, 28 predicted proteins | sample 5560271 | NCBI WGS metagenome assembly JAABUY01 (sample SAMN10711886, study PRJNA513374) | rock metagenome | isolation source: Antarctica rocks | place: Antarctica: Victoria Land, University Valley
ACGAGCGCTGAAAGCAGTTCTGGCCTGCTCCGCGCCGCCCGCGACCAGGCGCGCAGACTGCTTGGATGCCAGCGCCGGCGCGCACCGCCACGCCGTCAAAGCTGTCGTCGGGGTCGCGGCCGATCTGGGCGATGCACAGGGCGAGCGCGCGCTTGGGGTGCCGCGCGAGGTGCCACTCCAGAATCGCCGGCTGCTCCGCCGCCAGCGCCGTCAGCACCTGCGCACCGCGCGCATTAATAAGGGCGGTCGCCCCGTCACCACAAGCAGCGTGTGTGGGCAGGCCGGCATGCCACCGCGCCCCTGGCGTCCTTCCCACGGCAATCAGAGGGGGCAGCACCAGGCCGGGCTTTGCAGTTGCGAGTACACACGCACTGCTAGCATCAGGTCGCATGGTGATGCGCAACTAGTCCAGTGGTGGACTACACACAAATACATACTGTGCCATGGCCACTCAGGGCAGGCCATGGGCCCATTCCCATGATCGACTAAAGCGTTTAGTAACGGGTGTGAAGCTGCAAGGTCCATCACGTGTGCGGCATGCAGGTTGTGGGCAGCGCTGCCAGGTGCCCAGCGCACCGCGTGGTTCTCGCGCCAGAACAGGCGCTCCAGGTTGTTCTCGTCCAGGCTGCCGCCAGTGCCCGTCTTGCGCAGCGCCTGCGCGGCAGCAGCCCGCGCAGTAAGCAGGTCACGTCGAGCAGGGCTGGCCCATTCAAATAGCATACCAGAAACCTATGCAGGCTGACGCAGGCACCCAGACAGAGGCTGCAATGCGTGCATAGGATATGCAGTACACCCGCACGCAGCCCCTCTCCATTGCAGAAGCCCTGTCAGCCACCCTCTGCGACCAAAAGGGGGTTCAGTCGCGGCGCGCCAGCATGGCGGAGCTCCACAGGTTGAACGAGCAGGCGCCGTTGCTGAGGCAGCCGCTGAGGTCGCTGCGCACTCGCAGCGCCAGATTGAGCACGCCCACATACTCGTCCTGCGCGACACGAGCGGCGTCAGCGCAAGCGCCGCAGGCGGGGTGCAGCACATGCACTGCCTAATCTCTCCACTCGCCAGGTTCCCTGCGCGACACGAGCGGCATCAGCACAAGCGCCGCAGGCGGGGTCGCAGCAAGTGCACTCCCCAACCCTCTCCACTTGCCGATTTCAAGGCCGTAAGCGGTCGTTCGCATGCAGTGGACAGGGCAGCCGACGTCGAGAGCCTTGCAGGGCACACATGCACGGACACGGCTGTTCCCGGGCGAACAAGCACGCGCGCCTGCGGCTTGACGAGGCCGTGGCTGCCGTTGCTGAGCACGATCTCCGCGATGCGCGCCTGCTGCTGCTGCAGCGGCACCTGGTGCAACACGGCGCCCCATCGGCTCATGAAGCATTATACTCACAGCAGCAACGCTGCAGAGAATTTGTGGTGGAAAAGTGCAAAACGCTGGCGGCGGTAACAAGCGTTGAACGATTCTCCTTGGACTAGCGTGCAATCAACAAGCGCTGCATCATCACACAAGGCGAGAAGGAGTGCGGCCGTTGAGACCGCGCGCTGCGCACCGACTCGGTGTCGAAGCTGAGCACCGCGGTCGCCTGCGCCGGCGAGTAGTGCTTCTTCTGGAACTGCGCCTCCAGGATCTTGAGCACCTGCCGCAGCGCCCGGAGCCCCCCTGAACGCGCGCCTCCAGCGTCCCGCGCACCTGAGGTGCCTGTTCCGCGGCTCACGCAGGCACGACCACACACGGGCAGGTCCGCGCCTGGCACAGCACCCTAGCCAGCGTGGCGTAACCTGCAGACACAGGGCACATGTGGGCCTGCTGCGGGGCGCCGGCAGGGCGCGCCTGCCCGCGGCAGTCCGGGTCCTGCCCCACGGCCAGCGCCTCGGCCAGCACGCGAGGGCAGGTCCACGCCTCGGGCGCGAGCGCGAGCTGCGCGAGGCCGACGTCCACGATGCCGGGCGCGCGGCAGGCCAGGCACTCGGCGACCAGCGCGCGGTAGACGCCCAGCGGCGCGGTCGCCGCGCCGTTGGGCGCCGAGGCCGCTGCCAGCGACTCGCCCAGCAGCGCGAGCAGCTCCGGCACGCCAACGTAGCCCAGGTATGCGTCATCCACCACCGCCTGCGTTGCGCGCGCGCGCCTTGGCCCGACCCGGGCGGGGGCGGCATGCAGCCGCGGTGGCGAACGCGGCGGCGCCAGGCTGCGCCCGCGGCGGACGCTGCGAGCGCCGCGCTCAGCACGCCAGCAGGTCGGAGCAATGGGACTGCTTAGGGACACGCAGTCTGGAACGGCGTGTGTTGCACAGAATGCTTGCGGGAGAACAGAGCTGACCTCTCATCACCAGGGCGCCATTTCGGCCAAGGTCCTGCCCAGCAGCGCCAGCAGCTTCCATGCCACACATCCCGGGTGCATGCCATGCAATGCCACCTGTGCCACGAATACGACTTGCATGCAGCGTTCAATGCTGCATGCGCAACCTGAGCTGTGCTGTGCTGTAAGAGCCGTGTGCGCCTCCCGCGGCGGCCATTATAAAAACTAGTACAACCAAACGTTGATGCAACTGACACAGTGAGGTGGCTGCCTGGGCGCTGTAGACCTCGTCTACAGCGACAAGCGTCATAATGACGGGTGATTTCTACCAGAGTGCTACAGAGAGGCACATCAGGGCACAAAGGAAGCGGTGGACTACCTTGGGGAGGGCGAGGTCACACACGCGCTCCGAGCCGCCGATCGCCGCCCTCAGGTCTCGCACCAGCTCTTCCTTGTCAATAGGCGGGATGTACACCTGCCAACAGAATTCATCTGTCAGCATGTCTCTGTACAACTCAAGACCCCTTGAATGATGAGGATCGCCTATTCAACGCCCGCTGTCATGACTGCTCTGCCCCGACGCATGCCAAGTATCAAAGCCTACGCCTAGCACTTAGGCTAAATGGGAGACCATGCACAAGACCATGACAGCTGCCGGCGCGCCTTGGCCTGCACGGCCTGGTGCCGGATGACGTTGCGCAGCGCGTAGTCAGGCGTGCGCGTGACCTTTCCCCGGCTGAACTTCAGCGCCGCGCCGCTGACAGGGCACCGGCGCTTTCTGTCTCCTCCAGCATCGCTGCAGTAGCGGACCTGCAGACAGGTTGCAGGAGCGGGTCAGTCCGTCTAGTGCTCAAAGCAGCACGGCTCGCTACGAGACAGACGCGACAATAGATAGACACCAGCAAGAGGTTGACAGTAGCAGCAGTCAGCAATGCTGTGGTCCAGCGAGAGTGCAACTCACGATGCTGATCTCGTCAAAAGCCTGCCCCGAGCTGGGCAGCACTGGACGCCGCATCGGCTGCAGGCTGATGGGGCACAGCCTGTTCGTTGAAACCTGTGTCAGACGCGCTGCAGGCCTCCCTGTGCTCTGCTAAGCAATGTAGCCGCGGTGTGAAGCAGCCACTCAGCCTCCAACACTTTACAGAGTCAGTTTCACGCAGCGCGTCCACGCAGAAATTGCAGGTGATAGGGATCCGACGCACCCAAACTCCTCCACGAGCTTACTCGCTTCCCGCGCGCGCTTCTTGCTCCGCGACTGTTTCTTTTTTACGAGCGGCTGTAGCAGCGATGCGTCAGTCAACTTACAAGCACAGCGCTTTGGCTCACTGCTCAGTGCATAGCTGCAGCCAGGTCAGCAGCCACACAGCGCACACCTTGATGGGAGCCTCCTTCACATACTTTGCCACCAGCTTTTTTGCGTTGACCAAGTCCTTCTTTGTGATTGCCTTCACATGGACAGGCGAGTCAGTAGCAGGGTGATCCTGACACCTCGCGTCTCTTACCGCACTGCAGGCGCAGGACACGCACTTTGCTTGCGCAGATGCACAGCGAGTAGTCATACCAGGCAGATAAGACTGTGTGCATGCGCTGCAAACACAGCGCATCCCTGCCACACTCCAGCGCGCACATCAACACTGCTACAAAAAGGGAATACTCTTGGCTCACCATACTTGCGCGTTTCGCAAAGTGAGGTCGTGGCTGATGCTGATGCGCTGTTGCTCAAGGATGCTCACGAGTTCCCTCGCTGTGCGACCACCACGCACAGGTCCTCAGGAACTGTGGCACGTACTACCTGCGCGGTCAACGGTCTGTGCTATGCCAGTCAAGGCAGTGCACGTCCGGCCAACGCCTCGGGCTCTGTTCCACCAGCAAGGAACTGCAGCGCAGCCTAGCGTCTGCGTCTGCGACAGCCACTGGCACTCCGATGCAGCTGCATCGGCTTGGTCGCGACTTGCTCCAGCTACCCAGAAACCTTCCACCGTCAAATTGAAACAGGTGCATCCTGGATTGGAGATGTGTCAAGGGGTGTCATTTAGGAGAGAGACCAGCGGACGCGAGTATGTCCGCTTCCGCCAGTGACGAGGACGAGGAGCCAGATGATGGCCCGGAGGCGCCACATCCCTATCGCGGACCGGCCTATGCCAAGCCATCACTTGCACAGGTGCTTGCGGCGCAGCACTTTGCTTCAGCATTTTGCCTGTCAGCGTGTACGCTGTCGCTGACTCAAAGCGCTTGCAGGGCTGGCGGAGCCAGCACTCGGACAACCTTCTTGCCGCGCTGCACGAGGCGCTGCTGCAGCACGACTTTGCACGCGCGGCAGGCGCCGCCGCGACGCTCCTGCTCGTGCACGTGAGACCGCCTTCCCTGCTCTGCACATGTACTGTATAGCAGCGACTGCTCCAGGGAGGCCCGCCAGCCTCGGCAAGTGCCTGACTGCGCCAGCCAGGAGCAGCACTGCTTCATGCTTCTGCACACGGCACTCCTCGCTGACTCAACCAACAAAGCGTGGCTTGACTCATCTAAGAGTGAAAGCGCTGCTGGTGGGAGCAGGACCCCGCGCGTACCAGCGAAGTTGGCAGCAGCAGGGTCGACCCAGATTCTCGACGGGGCCACGCGCTGCTTGGGGGCTTGGAGGCCCTGCGGCAGGGCCCGCAGCCACCGTCACTGCACCGCACGCAGCATTTCGCCCGGCGCATAAAGACATGCTCAGCGCACCTGCACAGCATGCAACACCTAGGGTTTGACTTGGCAGCTGCAGTGATGTGTTGCAATGCATGCTGTGATCTGGTGATGACACCTCAACTGGTTGGGATGCCTTGACCAGAGATGGAGTAGCGGCACGATAAGGGTTCCATGCGGTTTGCATGTGCCCTCTAGCTGCGGCTGGGTAGTTTGGCTGTCTGCTGCACGCTTTTCTTGCTGACTGCGATGGTACCTGGCCAGTATTCCTACATTGCATCCGAGCGGGCATTAGGCATGCGTAAGCGTCGCAGACAGATAGCGGTCATGCACTGCCAGCATGCCATCGGCGTGCTGAGAGGTGCAGTCCCGATGCTGCAGGCCCACCTGGGGAAGGGAAACCAAGCGGAGGCCGCTCAGGCGGCGCTGGTGGCTGCTCTGATACAGGCGCGCGCATGCATGATGTCCGCACAGCTGCGCTCCTGCCTGCAGATGGCTAGCTCAGGGGAAGATGAAAGTAGAGGTAGTGTAGCTGAGTGTTGTGACCACCGCAGTGCACTGTCACCCGCCCTGCGATCCGCGCGTCCTGTCACTGGTCACGGTGGCGGCGTACGGGTTGGCCTGATGTCGGATTGCGCACCACCTGCCCTGCAACTCGCGCATCCTGACACTTGTGTTTTGGGAGCATTAGTGTTGACCTGAGGTTGGAGTATGCACCAGGCGCATAATTTTGAGGAGGCATACGACGCCCTGTGCGAACTGCCGGGCCAGCCGCTCCCCGAAGATGCGCGCTTCCACTGCCTGGCCATGCAGGGCATGCTGCGCCACGCGCAGTGGGCTGCCGCGCAGCGCGCCGCCGCCGCCGCCGACATGCCCGGTGCGGATGTCCGCGCATACATGCTTTGTGGGCTCTGACCGAGACGGTGCATCACATGTGCTGGCCGTGCGCATGGCATGTACAGTCCAAAGCGGCCCTGGAGAACTCCTTCTTAATTCCACCCTGGCCATGCAGGACACGCTGCGTTTGCAAGGTGGGCTGCCGTGCTCGTGCTGCCGGGTTTGATATGGGATGTGCAGCGTGAAGGATGATCGATAATTAGTTTGCATGCTGGGCTGCCTTGCTGCTGCATGCTTCACAGCGAGCGCACCGTCAAGAAGCGCGTACAGCTCTGCCGTCCAAAACCATCCGAGGCGCCAGCCCATGCACTCCTGCGTCGCCCCGCCAAAGTCCTAACTGCTCAGTGTGCGAAAGCGCTCACGCCCCTGCGCGCCGCACAGGCGAAGGTGCCGAGCTGGACTGGTTCGCGCACGACCCTGTGGCGGGCGCGCGTGCGGGCCGCCAGGCCGCCGAGTTCTGGCGCGGCGCGGTGGCGCACCTGCGCGAGGCGCTCGCCCTGCGCCCGGCCGCGACCGAGCTGTCCTATGTGCTCGCGCAGGCAGGCGCCCTAGGCCACCCTAACCAGCGCGCCGCGAGTCGGCGCCTGTTTCCCGATCGAGCGGCGCGACTGCCTGGCAGCATGCCGCCAGCACTTCTGCGTGAGTGCTGGCAGAGCAGGCGCTGAGTTTCGCTGGGGCCGGCGCAGCTGCTGTGCGCGGGCGGGCAGCACGCGCAGGCGGCGGCGGCCACGGCGGCCGCGCGCGCGGCCGCGCCCGGCGACGCCGACGCGGCCGCGCTGCATGCGCTGCTCCTGGTCGCGTCCGGACGGCGCGCGCCGCGGGCGGCGCCGCGCAGCCGTGCTTACAGTGGACGACGCTGGCATGAGGTGAACAGAAAGCTGCAAAAAAGAGTGAAATGCAACATTGTCAAAATTGTAATCTGCTGCCACGCTGCCCCTGCCCTAGTCAGGGTTGCTACTCTCTTGTGCACAGCGCATCGTGTCACATTTGCATGCGCCGTTCAGGTTGCTCTGTTACAGAGTGTTTTTTGATCATGCAGCCTCGGATACTATTTTGTGTGCTCCCTTCAGCTTGCATGTTGTAGGCCTGCAACGGGATAGGCGCGCGCCCGTCCACACCACAAGCTCTGGCGAAGCACCCCCTGTCGACAGCGCTTCAGCACTGCATGGTGTTAAGAGCATGTACAAGCGCTTAGAATGCCTAGCTCAGTGTTCCAAGCACTGAGCGTCAGGCCGCGCGCGGCAATACTAGCCACCACTGTCACCAGCACTGCCGCCCCGCCTTGACTGCAGAGCGCGTCGGCTCCACCTTGATTGGTCCAAGTCCCCCACCGCCTTTCTAGACATGCCCCAGGTTGCGCAGCGCCGCCGCTGCCCACTCGCGCGCCAGTGGCGAGCTGGCTCGAGCAAGCACACCCTCCAGGGCTGCAACACCCCCGCATGCCTTGACTGCATCCCGGCACTGGCCATTCTCGCTTGTCAAAGTGACGAGCGCGCCAACAGCGACCTGTTGCGCAGCAGCAGGATATGCGGGCGCCAGCAGGCGCACCAGCGCCGCCACGCCCCCGCTCTCCCGCACGCTGTCCTGGTTCTGGCTGTTCGTATCGCACAAGCTCCACAGCGCCACAGCAGCCTACTCATGCGCGGCAGCAGGGCTGCCAGGCGCCAGCAGGCCCACAAGCGCTGCCACGCCCCCGCACTCCCGCACATTGTCCTGGTTCTGGGTGTTCCCTGAGCACAAGGTCCCCAGCGCCACAGCAGCCTGCTCATGCACGGCAGCGGGGCTGCTAGCCGTCAGCAGCCCCACCAGCGCCGCCACGCCCCCGCACTCCCGCACACTGTCCTGATTCTCAGTGCTCTGCCGACACATGGTCCGCAGCGCCCTTGCAGCTGACTCATGCACAGCGTCAGTATTGCCGGGGGCCAGCAGTCTCACCAGCGCCATGCACCCCCGCAGTCGCTCACGCTGTCGCCGTTTTGGACATCATGAAAGCACATGCCTAGCGCCGCAGCAGCCTGCTCGTGCACGGCGGCAGAGCCGCCAGGCCCCAGCAGCCCGACCAGCGCCGCGGCGCCCCCGCACTCCCTCACTCTTTCCTGACTCTGCGTGCTGTCAGCGCACAAGTTGTGCAGCGCCCTGGCAGCCTGAGTGTGCACAGCAGCAGAGCCGCCGGGCGCCAGCAGCCCAACAAGTGCCGGCACGCCTCCGCACTCGCGCACGCTGTCCTTGATCTCGACATTCTCTGAGCACAGGTTCCCCAGCGTGGCCGCAGCCAGCTTCTGTATGCCAGCAGAGCGGCCAGGCGCCAGCAGGGCGACCAGCGCTGCGACGCCCCCGCACTCCCGCATGCTGTCCTGGTTCTGGGTGCTTGTAATGCTCAAGTTCGCCAGCGCGGCTGCAGCCCGCTTCTGTTCGCCGACGGAGCGGCCAGGCGCCAGCAGCGCGACCAGCGCAGGGACGCCCCCGCACTCCCGCACGCTGTCGCCGCTTTGCGGGCTGTCGCTGCACAGGTTTGCTAGCGCAGCAGCAGCCTGCTCATGCACGGCAGGGGAGCCGCCGGGTGCCAGCAGCGCGACCAGCGCCGCAACGCCCCCGCACTCCCGCACGCTGTTGCAGTTCTGCGTGCTGGCCCAGCACAGGCTCCGCAGCGTCGCCGCAACCTGATCGTGCAGTGCCGCCGAGCCGCTGAGCGCCAGCAGCCCGACCAGCGCCGCCACGCCCCCGCAGTCCCTGATGTCGGCCTGATTCTGTGCATTGTCAACGCATAGGTTGTGCAGCGCCACAGCAGCCTGCTCGTGCACGGCAGCAGAGCTGCCGGGCGCCAGCAGCATGTCCAGCGCCGTGATGCCTCCGCAACGTCTCACATGTTCCCGGAGTGGGCCCTTGTCAAAGCACAGACGCGCAAGCGCATGCGCAGCCTCTGCTTGCTCAGCGGCGGAGCCGCCGGGCGCCAGCCGTCTGACCAGTGCTGCGACGCGAGCGCGTGCACTGCCTTTCGCCATCGCGGCGGCGCCCCTCCGCCTGCCGCGCACACGGCGCACCAACCAGGCGCTCAGCGTGTACGCGCCTCGCGGAACAGTCTGCAAGCGGACAGCGCCTGCAGGGCGCAGCACAAAAGTTACTGCAAGGGCCGCAGAACACCGACACGGTCATGCATGGACACCGCCAGACTGCCACAGAGCAGACTTGCATGCAGTTAGGTCTATAGAACAATGCCCGCCTGGGTGGCAAACAGTCCGACCGGCTGCATGCCTCTGCGTGCAGGAGGGCGCGGGAGACGACGCGAGAACGCAGCAGATGCGAACAAGTCACCGCTCGCACCGTCCCAGGTGAGGCCCAGCTCAGCAGCCTGCACTGTGGACTCGGTGACGTGCGGCCCGCACCCCACTTGGCGCGGCCGCGCGCGGTAGCAGGCTTCACTTGACCGTGGCCGGCACTTGTGCGGCCCGCTCCTGCGCGCCCCGCGCGCGCGTGCGCGTGTGATCGTGCTGCGAGCGCAGACTGCTGTAACGCCTTGGCTGTCACTGTAGCAGCACGCAGGACGCAGCAAACCACCACAAAACAGGCTCAGGGGTGGAGACTTATGAACACTGCTGAGCGGACCGCCTCGGAGTTGGTGATGATGCAGCGCGCCAGCGCTTGAGAACCGCACGCAGCTTGCCCGGCCGTAAGCTGGGGGGACAAACTTGTTCAATGCTTTAGCAAGGCACGATGTGCGGTCTGTCTGGTGATCTCAAGGAAAGCGGCTGCTTTTGGACAGGCACATTCCCTAGGGTAGGGGGAACAGCCTCCAAATCTGTGTTGCTCCTGCTACCCGTTGGCATGCATGTGTAGGCCTTGAATGTGAGAGGCGCTCGGTCACACCGCATGCTCTGGCGAAGCACGCCCTGAATCAGCGCTCCAGCACTGCGTGGTGTTAACGGCTTGTTCAAGCGCTTACATTGCCTAGCTCAGTGTTCCAAGCTCCGAGCGTCAGGCCGCGCACGGCAACACCAGCTACCGCTGTTACCAGCACTGCCGCCCCGCCTTGACCGCAGAGCCGTCGGCTCCAGCCTGGCTGGCCCGAGCAACCCCTGCTTGCTAGACATGCCCCAGGTTGCGCAGCGCCTTCGCTGCAGACTCGCGCGCCGTTGCTGAGCAGGAGGCGCATGCAAGCACGCCCTCCAGGGCTGCAACTCCCCCGCATGCCCTGACTGCATCCCGGCACTGCCCACTCGCGCTAGTTAAATTGAATAGCGCGCAGGCAGCAATCTGGTGCACAACAGCAGGGCTGCCAGGCGCCAGCAGGCCCACCAGCGCCGCGGCGCCCCGGCCCTCCCGAACGCTGTCATAGTTCTGGCTGTTCTTATGGCACAAGGTCGACAGCGCCGCAGCAGCTTGCTCATGCACGGCAGCGGGGCTGCCAGGCGCCAGCAGGCCCACAAGCGCTGCCACGCCCCCGCACTCCCGCATGCTGTCCTGGTTCTTAGTGCTCTGCCGACACATGTTTCGCAGCGCCCTTGCAGCCGACTCATGCACAGCGTCAGTTTTGCCGGGTGCCAGCAATCCCACCAGCGCCGTAACACCCCCGCACTCGCCAACACCATCGCTGTTTTGGACATCCTGGAAGCACACGCTTAGCGCCAGAGCAGCCTGCTCTTGCACGGCGGCAGAGCTGCGAGGCGCCAGCAGGCCCACCAGCGCCGCCACGCCCCCGCATTCCCTCAAATTGTCCTGACTCTGCGTGCGGTCAGCGCACAAGCAGTGCAGCGCCCATGCAGCCTGCGTGTGCAGAGCAGCAGAGCCGCCGGGCGCCAGCAGCCCAACAAGCCCCGTGACGCCTCCGCACTCCCGCACACTGTCCTTGTTCGCGATGTTTTTACAGCACAGATTCCCGAGCGCGGCCGCAGCCAGCTTCTGTACGCCATTGGAGCGGCCAGGCGCCAGCAGCCCGACCAGCGCCGCGACGCCCCCGCACTCCCGCATGCTGTCCTGGTTCTGGGTGCTTGTAATGCAAAAGTTTGCCAGCGCGCCTGCAGCCCGCTTCTGTACGCCAGCAGAGCGGCCGGGCGCTAGCAGCGCGATCAGCGCTGGGACGCCCCCGCACTCCCTCATGCTGTCGCTGTTTTGCGTGCTGTGGCTGCACAGGTTTGCCAGCGCTGCAGCAGCCTGCTCATGCACGGCAGGGGTGCTGCCGGGCGCCAGCAGCGCGACCAGCGCTGCAACGCCCCCGCACTCCCGCACGCTGTCGCAGTTCTGCATGCTGTCCCCGCACAGGCTCCGCAGCGTCGCCGCAGCCTGCTCATGCATGGCAACGGAGCTGCCGGGCGCTAGCAGCCCGACCAGCGCCGCCACACCCCCGCAGTCTCTGATGCTGGCCTGATTCTGTGCATTGTCAACGCATAGGTTGTGCAGCGCCACAGCAGCCTGCTCGTGCACGGCAGCAGAGCTGCCGGGCGCCAGCAGCATGTCCAGCGCCGTGATGCCTCCGCAACGTCTCACATGTTCCCGGAGTGGGCCCTTGTCAAAGCACAGACGCGCAAGCGCATGCGCAGCCTCTGCTTGCTCAGCGGCGGAGCCGCCGGGCGCCAGCCGTCTGACCAGTGCTGCGACGCGAGCGCGTGCACTGCCTTTCGCCATTGTGGCGCCGTCCCTCCTCCTGCGACACAGGGCGCACCAACCAGGCGTTTAGCGTGTTTGCGCCTTGTGGAACATTCTACAAGCGGACAGCGCCTGCAGTGCGCAGTGCAGAAAGTCCTGGAAGGGCCGCAGGACGCTGAGACGGTCACGCATGGCGACCCCTAGACTGGCACCACAGCAGGCTGGCCTTGCATGCAGTCGGGTCTATAACAGAATTCCATCCTGGGTGGCTGACAGCCAGACCGGCTGCATGCCTCTGCATGCAGGAGGGCGCGTGAGACGACGCGAGAATGCAGCTGATGCAAACAAGGCACCGCTCACACCGTCCCAGCTCAAGGACCGTGAGGCCCACCTCGGCAGCCTGCAGGGTGAAGTCTGTGACATGCGGCCCGCACCCCGCTTGGCGCGGCTGCGCGCGCCGGCGGGCTTCACTTGACCGCGGCCGGCATTTGTGCGGCCCGCTCCTGCACGTCCCGCGCGCGCGTGCGCGTGTGATCGCGCTGCGAGCGCAGACTGCTGCAACGCCTCGGCTGCCACTGCGGCAGCACGCAGCACGCAGCATACAACCACAGAAAGGGCTCACAGCGTCGAGATTTGCAAAGATTGCTGGGCGGACCTCCTCCGAGGTGCTGATGATGCAGCGCGCCAGTGATTGAGGATCGCACGCAGCTTGCCCGGCCCTTACCCGGGAGGACATGCTTGTTTTGACGCTTTAGCAAGGCACGATGCGCAAGGTGTTCTCGGTGAAAAGCGGTGAGGAAAGCGGCTGCTCTGGACACATTCCCTAGACCTCGCCCGGCCCTCTCGCACAGAACGCCAGCGCAGGCGCATATGTTCGCCAGCTGTGTTCTTTCACTGTGCCTCAGGACCCGGGGGTGGCACAGGTCGCTTTTTAAGAATAGGCAGCCAACAGTAGCGATGGGTTATGTTGAGAGCACTGTCCCTTTCACTATTCGACCTCAACACACACAACTAGACTGCAAGATGGGGCCTGCGCATAGCCCCATACCCGCTGAGCACATACTCTTTGCATTGTAGCCCTCGCAACCCGTCACACCTGGGTACGCTGTGCGCGGCGAAGCGGCCGCGCGCTGATATGCCCGCATCAGTCCAGGTATGGAGACCCTGGTCGCGCAGCTGCTCAGCAGCGCAGACCGCAGCGGCGGCAAGCTGTCAGAGGCCGACCTGGAGGAGCGCGCGGCGGCGGTGTTCCGAGAAGCTGCAGGCGCGGGGACGCTGGACCGTGTGCGGCTGTATAACCTGCTGGCAGACCGGCACGTGCGCGGCCGCGCGGCGCAACACGCCAGCCGCCCTTGCCTTCAGTCACCAGAGGTTGGCTGAGGTGGCGTTGGGCTGCGCGGCAGTCAGCAGCCTAGACGCCAGCCAGTGTGCCTGGACGCAAGGCTGCCTGTTCGCCCACCGCTTATACCACTGAAGCGGGTCACTGCCTTTCCTCTATGGCTTCAGAGGCCTTGCACACTCCCTTTCTGTGTCACTGGTGCCAGCACAAGCTGTTGTGCTGTGGTGCTGCCGCTGCCGTCTCCCTCGTAATCATGGCGGAGCATAGCTGTAGTCCTTTGGAGAAGCTGCAGGACGGCTTTGAGCAGCCCAGCGTTGCTGCCCTCCAGGTCGATGTCTCTCACACAGTCGTGGAGCGCTTGTTTGTAACACTGGCGGGTGAACCTACGGGGGTCCTCAGGCGCGCGCAGTTTGTCCAGGCGCGCACCATGCAAGTGCCAGGCTCGCGCTCCGTCGCGCGCGCTATACGTGCATAGGAGCTCAAGTAGCATGGCCGGCTATGCAGGGCCTGCAGCTGTATGCGCGCGGCCACGCGCTCGTCGCCCCTGCCGCGTCCGCCGCAGAGCTGCCGCGCCGTGACCCCGCAGCATCGCGTCGCAGCAGCTTTACATTGCACGAGCCTGCCGGACGTGGCGGCAGGGAGGCCGCAGGCGCTGCGCGCAGCCTGCAGGGCATGCGGCCGCCTCTTGCGGCGCCCGCGGGCCGCCCCGCCTCCGCCCCAGCGGTGCCCGCTCCTGCGCCCGCGCCCGCGCAGCGCGCCGGGCACCAGGCGGCGGACGCGCACCCCGCCTCGGGCAGAGCGCGAGCGCCCGGTGCGGCCTGCGTGCCGCCGGCAGGCATGGGTGTGCGCCCGGGGAGTGCGGGCTTGTGGGCCAGCCACCCGCTGGCCTACCCTGCGGGCGCGGCCGCCCTGGTGCGGCGGGCTGCGCCGCGGCGGCTGAGCCCGCCCGCGCCCGCCAGGAACAAGCGCGCCGCGCCCGGCGCGCTGCAGTGCCAGGTCCCCAAAGGCGCCAGATCAGGCGGTCTCTCCCCAGCCGGTAACCAGGTCGAGGCGAGCGTCAGTGCAGAGCTTCCGAGCAGCCCGCCAAGCCCGTCAGGTCAGCGGCCCGCTAAGAGCGCGCCGCGGGAGAGCGCGCGCCGGCCCGGCACTGCGCCGGGTGCGGTGTTTGCGTGGGTGGGGGCCGATGAGCAAGCTCGTGCGGGAGTGACCACCGCGGGCGGCGGCGCACGGCGCGGCGCGGCCACTGCGGCGGGCAGCTGGCGCGACCCTGCGCACCGGCGGCGCGTGGACCGCATCCGGCGCCAGATGCTGTGCGCCTGATGGCGTGTGCAGACTTTCACACCTGCCTTAGGCCTTCAGCTCTGAGCAATGCAGCGGCGTGGCTCTCATGGTGTTGGTCAAGCTGCTGCGCGCTTGTCGTGCCGTGAAGCCAAAATATGTTTACGCGCCAGCTTACGCTATAAATATCTCAGAGCTCAGGCTGCCCCATGCAAGCCACGCAGCTCATGTCATCACAGCGTGCTGCAAAGATGTTGCTTCAGTGCAGCGGCTGCAGGTCTGCGGAATGCATGCGCAGCATCCATGCTACCCGGCCACATGTTGGACGCTGCATGCAGGACACGTGTATGGGTCCTTGTCCGTCCCCGTGGTGCAGGGCCAGGCCAGCGGGTGACCTTGCATCTTCTGCCGCAGGCGCAGCCAGCTCTCCTACCTGACCGTGATTCTGGCGGGCGCCACTGACAGCGGGACCTGCTGCATGACCAGCAAGGAGTTTCAGGCATGCATGCCACCACATGCGGGGCAGACCCGAACCTGACATTGGCTGCAAGGCGACTGAGCCCGCATCAAAGTTGGCCGCTTGAGCAGAGGGTAAACATGCCGTCGATGCTGCCACTAGCATAGGTTGCCACACAGTGGCGTTCAGCCCTGCTTCTGCATGCAGTGCTGCTGGCATGCGGTGCGTATGCCGCAGCCTCTTTCACAGCATTCTGGCATTGTGCGCAAGCACCTTTGGTCAGCGTCTGCAGGGATGCATGACCGGGCACGGGCGTGCGCTGTGCAGGCCTTCCTGCAGCGCGGGGGCGGCCGCCTGACGCACCTGGCCACCAGCCTCTTCCACACCGTGGACACCAACCTGCAGGGCATCCTGTCCCTGCAGGCGCGCCCCTGCATGGCCTTTTGCGCACGGTCTGGAGTCCAAAACCTCTGGACCAAAAGTCCATGCCAGGTGTACATGGCACGCCTGCCTGGCAGCCAGCTTGGCAGCAACGAGTGAGGACGTGTGCATGAGCCTAGTAAAGGTGTTCGGAGATGGTGCAGCCCATGCGTACGCTGCAGAGCGCATGGCAGAGGTGACAGCCTGGGGCCAAGCAAGCGCGTGCGACGCGCAGGACATCCTGCACGTGCTGTACCCCACCGCCAACGCTGCGGAGCGCAGGGCCATGACGCGGGCCATGCAGGCCCGCAAGCGCCGGAAGCGCCTTGAGAACGACAGTGCAAAGCAGGTGCGGCTGTCGCAGAGCTTGCACAGTGTCTCAGCTTTGTCGTGATTTGGCAGTTGTGCTCCAGGATGCATACTGCAGCCTCACTGTAGATAGAGCGCTGCGTGCGTAAATCTTGCATGTTCACTGTAGTCTAGCGTGCATGCCACAAGCTGGGGCTGCTAGCCATGATGCGATGCCCCCGCTAACCTGCAAAACAAAGCCGCGCTTGCGCATCGGCAGCTTGCTGAGCTGCGCGACATATTTGTGGCCTACGACGTCGAGCACGCCGGCGAGCTCAACCGCGCTCGCTTCTCCGAGGCATTCATGGCTGCAGGTGCACCGCCACCCGGCCTGCATGTGGTCAAAGCGGCATTTCACTGTTCAGGCCCGCGCATACATCAGCCTGTCACACCATGACCGGGGTCGAGCGTGTGGGCTTGTGCATGGCGCACTGTGCCCTGCCAGCCGCGCGTGTGGCAAGGCGGCGCAGTCCAAGGCGCCTGCCGGCACGAGTACATGTCACAAAGCAGCAAAGCCCTGGCGGCCTCCGCAACATGCATGCGGACATGTGTGGCAGGGTACGAGGCCGGCGAGGCCGGCCGCATGTTTGACATGATCGACACCGACCACGGGGGCACGGTCTCCCTGGACGAGTTTGCGGCCTGGTGGTTGTCAGACAGCCACACCGGCCACAGCAGCGGCGGCGTGGCCGCCGAGCGTGTGGCCTCCCCAGGCGCCGAGGGTGTTGCTGGCGCCGTCTGACCGTGTGCTGTCCGTGTTGCACTTCAACCACTGCTGTTCTGTTGTGGAGGCGAGGGAGGCCTGCTTCCCTTATTATGTGTTCAGGTTTGAGAGCTCTCAGCATAACATGCGAGCTGCTTTCCTCGCCTCCATGAGGGCCTGTTTCCCTCGTGGAGCCTCCTGCTTCAGACAGGACTGTCTCAGCCTTGATGCAGCCTGTGTCTGTTGGGGTCGTGCGTTCCGTCACAGACAACGACCCAGAGCAAATGCAAAGCAGCACATGTGCCACGAGCGATGCATCGATTTTTTGGCCAAGTGCGTTGGCTCCGGAACATGCTTCGCAAGTATGACCAGGTGGTAGAGGGGGGTTATTGAGAACCACACTTGAGCGCGACATCGCCGATTGCAGCCCCGATAGCCGCTCCGCAGCCGATCTGACGCCTGGGATGCCGTTGGTAGACGTCCAGGCTGCCTCTGGTGGCGGGAGGAGGTAGGAGCCTGGCCCATCCCTGAAATCGATTGATGAGCCTCACCAAGGCCACGTTCCAGGACCTGCCCGGCCCACTGTGGTCTTTCAGAGGTCACCTGAGCTCGACTGCGGCCGCTGACCCCCTGTGCACCAGCCGCCCGGGGCTCCAGCAAGCTGATGCGCACCACAGGCGCGGCCGCAGGCCGACTCCTTGCACCAGAGCTGTCTGCCAGCCCTGCCCTGGCCTTATCACAAGCCAGAGGGCCACCAGAGGCGGCCTGGGCACTGACTGGGGTGCCAGGCCAGGCGCGCATGCACAGGGGCCGGCGTGCCCGCGCCCGGCGGGCTCACCAGCGCCCTGCTTTGCAGTCAGTGTAGGCTCTGGGCCTGCTGGTGTGCCCGAAGTGCGCAGGGTCGCAGCCGTGGTGCCTGCGAGCGCAGTGCACTGGAGGGTGTGGCGCCGCCGGACCTGCTGAGCTGTACAGCAGGCCGTGTGTGTGTGGGTGCCTGGCAGCGTTCCGCGGGGATCTGTGCTTGCTGCAGCCACCTCGCCGTGCTGTGGTAGGCGCCCGTGGTGTCCAGCGCAGCTGTAAAGCGCGCAGAGCGGTGCACACTGCTAAGACAGTCTTCCTTACACCGCAGCAGCTCTCGCCT
>JAABUY010003532.1_pt1 | contig 17130 bp, 15 predicted proteins | sample 5560271 | NCBI WGS metagenome assembly JAABUY01 (sample SAMN10711886, study PRJNA513374) | rock metagenome | isolation source: Antarctica rocks | place: Antarctica: Victoria Land, University Valley
ATCGACCCGCACGTGGTCGCGTCAAGCATCATCACGTTGCCGCCCACCATAGCCTCACCACGCTGGGCTACCCACCGCGCTACCCAGGTGAGCAATTACCGTGCGAGAGGCTGTGTTCCTTTCCACTTGGACGATAGACCATGTCATAAGGACGAACCCAGGAGGCGTTGCCGGACCAATTCGTATGGCGCTGCTCGAAGTTAAGAACGGTATTGCATCCGCTCGCGAATTGAGCGCAACGGAGATTGGGGAACAAGAGCAAGCTATTGCAAGCGCCGCGAAGGTGCTGCGTGACTGGCGAGACCTGATCTCTGGTCGCGTCGAGCAAGACGCGACCTTGCCCCCTCCTGAGCGCCCACCGGGTTTAAGCTAACCCCAGCGTGGCGCGGCGTTGCCTTATCGCTTCCAAGAGCAGCGCTCCGCTTTTCCGGATTCCGCAGCACTGTCTTCTAGAACTTATTTGGACGGCCTTGAGGGCCCCTCATTGTTTTTCGCGAGCCTGTTGTCTCTGCACCAGAAGATCGGTCAGCTTGTCGAGGCGGCGCTGGAACACTTTGTCTTCAAGCAGGGCGCGCCGGTAGATGTTCCTTTCCGTTTCACTGCCACCGTGCCTCGAAAGCGTAAGGTCCTGAGGCTGATCCTCGAAGAATCCTGCCGGGACTACGATGGTGTCCCCATCCCCATTCAGGACCGCTAACATCACCAAGGAAAGCAGGTCAGCAAGCCGCGGCAGGGGAAGCTCCTCGGCTTGGCGGCTCCATTTCTGGCCGGTGTGGCGGATGGCCTTCGCCGAGACCTCCTTGTTGTCCCACTGGGACCACCCGACCGAAAGATGCTGGCAATCTGTGTCTCCCTCTCGACCAGGGTCATGGTCGAAGAAGGGCACCGAGAACACAGGCTTATGCTGGAGGTGCAGAGGCAATGGCAGCTGTGAGGTCGGAAACGCCATCGTGAGCTCCTGGAGGTTCGAAGGAGCAGATATGCAAAGTTTTTAATTTTACAAACATTACTGTTATCACGAAAAAGAGAAAAATGGGTGGCTTTGAATGATGGGGACATTGTGCCTGTGCGCGTCCAGGCCTGTGACAAACTGCGACGCGGGCTGTGAAGGATCCCCGAATGGCAAAGGATAAGCGAGGAGCCACCCCGGTCTTGGTGTTCACTATAGAATCTAGTTTTTAGCTAAAAATCACAGCCGCCGCCGGTCAGCGCGGCCTGTGACGCGCCGTGATGCGGCTCGCGATAAGGCGGGCGCATCACCAGCCGCCCGCCTTCCAGCAGCCCGGCGACGCTATGGATCATGCTGACCTCCAGCGCGTCGACTGGGCGCAGGTCGGGCAGCAGCCAGGGCATGCGGGCGGCGAGCATGGATTTTCCGGCGCCGGGCGGGCCGATCAGCATCATGTTGTGGCCGCCGGCGGCAGCGATCTCCAGCGCACGCTTGGCGGTCTCCATGCCGCGTACCTCGGCGAGGTCGGGTCCGGTCTCACGCTCCTGCGTGCCGGCGGGTTCGGGCGGAGCCAGCACCTGTGAGCCGCGGAAATGGTTGATGACCGAAAGCAGGTCGGGCGCGGCCAGGATCTCGATGCGGCCAGCCCAGGCGGCCTCGCCGCCCTGCGCCGCCGGGCAGATCAGGCCGAGGTCGCGGGCCGACGCCGACATCGCAGCCGGCAGCACGCCGGCGACGGCGTTGATCGCGCCATCGAGCGAGAGCTCGCCAAGGGCGGCGTAGCCCGCGATCTCGTCCCGCGGCAGCACGTCCATGGCAGCCAGCACGCCGAGCGCGATCGGCAGGTCGAAATGGCTGCCCTCCTTCAGCAGGTCCGCCGGCGCCAGGTTGATCAGCACGCGCTTGGGCGGCAGCGACAGGCCCATGGCGGTCAGTGCCGCGCGCACCCGCTCCCGTGCCTCGCCCACGGCCTTGTCGGGCAGGCCTACCACTAAGAAGGCGGGCAGTCCGGAGGAGATCTGCACCTGGACCTCGACCGGAACCGCCTCGATGCCGCTGAAGGCAAAGCTGCGTATCCGCGCGAGGCTCACGCGGCGTAAGCCGAAAGGAAGCCTTGCAGCAGGATCCCAAGGGTTTCGGTATTGTAGCCGCCCTCCTGCACGATCGCCGCCGGCAGGCGCAGCGCGGCGATGCGCTGAGCGGCCTTGGCGAAGCCATCCAGTGTCACCCGCAGAAAGCCCAGCGGCTCGTCCTCCGAAGCGTCGAACCCCAGGCTGACGACCAGCGCTTCGGCATCGAACCGCCGGATGGTTGCCAGCCCCGCATCCAACGCTTCGAGCCAACCGTCGTCGCCAGTGCCCATTGGCAGCGGCAGATTCTGGTTGCATCCGACGCCGAAGCCGCAGCCGCGCTCCTCGGCATGGCCGACATACCATGGATAATAGCCGCTGGGGTCTCCGTGCACGGAAACGAACAGCACGTCGTCGCGGTCCCAGAATACGCCCTGCGTGCCGTTGCCGTGATGGCTGTCGATGTCCAGCACCGCAACGCGGGCTGCGCCACGATCCCGCAGGCGCTGGGCGGCGAGGGCGGCGTTGTTCAAGTAGCAATGCCCCCCGGCCCGGGCCGGATAGGCATGATGACCCGGCGGCCGCGTCAGCGCATAAGCAGTCTCGCCCAGCACAGCCGCGTCGGCCGCGGCGATGGCGCAGGCTGCCGCGGCGACGGCGGCGGGCCAGGTTTCGGCTGCGATCGGGCAGGATGTATCGGCGGTGTGCCAGCCAAGCTGACCAATGACCGCCGGGCCTGGCCGCGCGTCATTCGCCAGCATCTCCGGCGAGGGATGGATGTTCGGCACCAGCTCCGGCCCGTGGTCCGGCAGCAGGCTCCAGGCCGCTGGCGCGTCACGCAGGAAGTCGAGGTAGGCGGCTGAATGGACGGTTTCCAGCGCAGCACGATCGGCCGGTGCGGGCGTCGCGGGCTGCAAATCGAGCGCCCGGCAACCCTGCAGCAGTGCCTCGGCGCGGGCTGGCGCCTCGAAGTTGGCGCGGACGACGCCGCGCTGCAGGAAGAAGCGCGGTGCGTGCAGGAGCTGCGCCGGGTCCCAGAATACCTTCATCGCATACCTTCATCGCCCCTCACGAAATGCCGCATCGATCGTGTCTTGTTGCAGATTAGAAACTAGACGGCCGCTTGTCTATGGATGGGGTAGAGGGGAGGCGGGCCGGTCTGGATCGTCAAACCTTTGTGCCGACGCCAACCGCGGTATCAAAGCACCACTCGGCCGCCGAATGCCCGGATCAGCAAAACGGATACGAGGCAGACCACCACGACGATCGACAACGCCCAGCGCAGCCACATGTAGTGCTGCGGCATCAGCCCGCGGCGGGCCGCCTGGGCCTCGACCACCGTCGTCGCGATGAAGCCGGCCGTCAGCACGAGCAGCCCTGTGGTCGGCAGGCCGATGAACGTGATCAGCAGCGCCGCCCAGCCGATCAACGACGGCAAGACCCCCAGGCCAAACCGCGCACGCTGCACCCGTTCGGACGGCATGTCGCTGCCGTCCAGTGCGAAGCCCCAATGCACCCCGCCCAGGAACGCGAGGATTGTGGCGCCGTAGGCGACTAGGGCCAGCAGCGAGCGCGTCGAGCCGTCACTCGACAGGCTGAGCGCCCCGAGGCTGCAGACCAGGAACGGCAGCAGGCCGGCGGCTCCCAGCACGATGGCGAATGGCGGTAAGGGCCGGGTCATGGCAGGCTCCAGGATGACAGGCCTGCGGCTTAGTCGCCGGCTCCGGTTCGCGCAACTGGGCGAAACTCGCAGGCGCCATTCCATCCAATACTCAAAAAGGACCCGGATCGAGAAAGAGGCGGGCGCTGACCTTTCGCTGGGAATCGCCTATAACGCCCCGCATGGGATTGACTCTCGAACTGCTCGTCGTGCTGCTGCTGATCGTGCTCAACGGCGTGTTCGCCATGAGCGAGCTCGCCTTGGTCTCGGTGCGCCGGGCCAGGCTCGTCGTGCTGGAGCGGCAGGGCGTCGCCGGCGCCACCACCGCCCGCCTGCTGGCCGACGACCCGCAGCGCTTCCTGCCCACGGTGCAGGTCGGCATCACGCTCGTCAGCGTGCTGGCCGGCGTGTTCGGCGGCGCGCGGATCACTGCCCGGCTCGAAGTGTGGTTCGGCACCATCCCCCAACTCGCGCCCTTCGCGGCCAGCCTGTCGCTCGCGATCGTCGTCGTTTTGACGACCTACCTGACCCTCGTCATTGGCGAGCTGGTGCCGAAGCAGTTGGCGCTGCGCCGCCCGGAGATGGTGGCGTCGACCGTCGCGCCGCCGCTCGCCTGGCTGGCGCGCATCGGGGGACCCATCGTTTGGGTGCTGGGTAAGTCGTCCGGCCTGGTGCTGCGGCTGTTTGGCTCGTACGACGACAAGCGGCAGGCGGTTACCGAGGAGGAGCTGAAGGCGCTGCTGGCCGAGGGCGCCGAGGACGGCGTGCTCGAAACCGAGGAGCGGGATATGATCGAGCGCCTGCTGCGCCTCGCGGACAAGCCGGTGCGCGCGATCATGACGCCGCGGAACGAGCTCGCCTGGATCGACCGCACCGACCCGCGGCGGGATATCGCGGCGACGCTGAAGGCCGCATCGCACAGCCGGTTCGTGGTGTGCGACGGGTCCGTCGACAACGTGGTGGGCGTCGTGCAGACGAAGGACATCCTGGACCGCATCTTGGATGGCGGCGAGTTCTCGGTGGCGGCTGCGATGCGCAAGCCCATGGTGATCCCCGACACCGTCACGGCGCTCGATGCGCTGGAACGGCTGAAGGGCGATCCGCTGGGCCTGGCACTGGTGATGGACGAGTATGGCAGCTTCGAAGGCGTGGTCACCGCGGCCGACGTGCTGAAGGCGATCGTCGGCGAGCCGGCGAGCCCGATCGCCGGGCGGGCCGACGGCGAGGAGGCGGTCACGGGCGCCCTGCTGCTCGATGGCGCCATGCCGGTCGACGAAATCAAGTCGCGGCTGGAGCTGCCGGACCTGCCGGCCGAGGGCAGCTATCACACCCTGGCCGGCCTGCTGCTGGCCCTGCTGCGGCGGCTGCCGAGCACTGGCGACCGGATCGTGTTCGCCGGCTGGCGGTTCGAGGTGATGGAGATGGACGGCCGCCGGGTTTCCCGCGTGAGCGCGCAGCCGGAGCCGGCGGTCGAAGTCTAGAGCTTTTCCCGACCGAAGTGGATCGGAAAAATCTCTAGTACCTTGTTTCAACGGGCAACTTCATCTGATCAAAAGAGCAGCTTGATCGGATGTTGCCTTAGCTAAGCCGCCTTGGCCTCGCCGTTCGCCTCATCCTTCGCTTCCCGGCGCCGGGCATGCAGGATGAACTCGGTGTAGCCGTTCGGCTGCTCCCGGCCCTTGAACACCAGGTCGCAAGCCGCCTGGAACGCCGGGCCGTTGAGGTTGGCCGCCATGGGACGATACTTGGGATCGCCGGCGTTCTGCCGGTCCACCACGCCCGCCATGCGCCGCAGCGTCTCCCACACCTGGTCCTCGGTCACCACGCCGTGGTGCAGCCAGTTGGCGATGTGCTGGCTTGAGATGCGCAGGGTCGCGCGGTCCTCCATCAGCCCGACATCGTGGACGTCCGGCACCTTGGAACAGCCGACGCCCTGGTCGATCCAGCGGACGACATAGCCCAGGATGCCCTGGGCGTTGTTGTCCAGCTCTTGCTGCACGTCGTCCGGCGCCCAGTTCGGACGGTCGGCCACGGGGATGGTCAGCAGGTCCGCCAGAGTGCCGCGCGGATGGCCGGCCAGCTCCGCCTGCCGTGCCGCGACGTCCACCTGATGGTAGTGCAGCGCGTGCAGCGTGGCGGCAGTGGGGGAGGGGACCCACGCCGTGTTGGCGCCGGCGCGCGGATGGCCGATCTTCTGCTCCAGCATCTCCGCCATCCGGTCGGGCGCCGCCCACATGCCCTTGCCGATCTGCGCCCGGCCGCGCAGGCCGCAGGCCAGGCCGATGTCGACGTTGCGGTCCTCGTACGCCTTGATCCAGGCGGTGCCCTTCATCTCATTTTTCCGGATCATCGCGCCCGCCTCCATCGAGGTGTGCATCTCGTCCCCAGTGCGGTCGAGGAAGCCGGTGTTGATGAACACCACCCGGTTCCGCGCCGCATGGATGCAGGCAGCCAGGTTGGCGCTGGTGCGGCGCTCCTCGTCCATGATGCCCATTTTCAGCGTGTTCGGCGCCAAGCCAAGCATCGCTTCGACCCGCGTGAACATCTCGGCAGCGAAGGCGACCTCGTCCGGCCCGTGCATCTTCGGCTTCACAATATAGACCGATCCTGCCCGGCTGTTGCGGATAGCGCCGGTTGCATGGAGATCGTGCATGGCGATCATCGAGGTGACCGCCGCGTCCAGCAGGCCTTCGGGCACCTCATTGCCGTCGGCCGTCAGCACGGCGTCGGTATACATATGGTGGCCGACGTTGCGGATCAGCATGGTGCTGCGGCCCGGCACGACCAGGGCGCTCCCGTCTGGCTTGGTGTATTCGCGGTCCGGGTTCAGCCGCCGTACGGTCTGCTTGCCGTCTTTCTCGAGCGAGGCCGACAGCGTGCCTTTCATCAAGCCAAGCCAGTTGCGATAAACCTCAACCTTGTCGGCCGCGTCGACGGCGGCGACGCTGTCCTCGCAGTCTTGGATGGTGGTGATGGCCGCTTCGAGCAGCACGTCCGCGACGCCGGCCGGGTCGTCCTGGCCAATCGGGTGGTCGCGGTCCACGCGGATTTCGAGATACAGGCCGTTGTTCCGCAGCAATATTCCGCTGGGCGCCGCCGGGTCGCCGCGATAGCCCGCGAACTTGTCCGGCGTCGCCAGGCCGGTCGTGCCTTCTTCGATCGTAACCGACAGCGCGCCATCCTTGACCGCATAGCCGGTCGCGTCCGCGTGTGACCCCTTGGCGAGTGGGACAGCGAGGTCCAGCACCGCGCGGGCCCGCTTCACGACGGCGGCCCCGCGAACCTTGTTAAAGCCGCGGCCACGCTCCGCCCCGTCCGTTTCTGGCAAGGCGTCCGTGCCATAAAGTGCATCATACAGGCTGCCCCAGCGCGCGTTGGCCGCGTTCAGCGCGTAGCGGGCGTTCATCACCGGCACCACGAGCTGCGGCCCGGCGACGCCAGCGATTTCCATGTCCACGTTGGTGGTGGTAACCTCGAACGGAGCCGGCTCCGGCAGCAAATAGCCGATGCCGCGCAGAAACTCCTGGTAGGCCGCCTCATCATGCGGTTTGCCGGCCTGCGAAAGGTGCCAATCGTCGATCTGCCGCTGCAGTTCGTCGCGCCGGGCGAGCAGCTCGCGGTTGCGCGGCGCCAGATCCCGAACGAGCGCCGCGAAGCCGGTCCAGAAGGCGTCGGCGTCGACACCGGTGCCCGGCAGCGCCTCGGCGATGAAATCATGCAGTTCACGCGCGACCCGCAGGTCGGCAACGTCGGTCCGGTCCATCCAAAATCCCCTTGTGATTGCGTCTTATTGGCGCAAGCGCACGGGGAGTCGAGGGGTTGCCTCCAGCTTTGGCGCGCCACTGTGCAGCGGCTGCTCCATGGGTAATACTACCCGGAACAAAATACAGGGGGAGTGGCGATGGCTGATCTGGAGACGACGCGGCGTGCGTTGCTGGGCGGCATTGGCGCGACGGCCGCGCTGTCCACCGCCGCCTTGGCACAGCCTGCTACGCCGCTCGCCATCAACATCGTCGACGTGGCCGGCAACCTGGCCCTTACCCAGCCGGCCTTCGACGCATACCGCCGCAAGTTCCCCAAGAACGTTTCCCGCTTCGTGTTCAGCAAGGCGCCGGCGCCGGAGCTGCCGGCCAAGCTGCGTGCGCAGCAGGAGGCGAACCGGGTCGACATCGACCTCGTGATGACCGGGACCGACGGACTATCCGCCGGAATGGCGCAGAACTCGTGGGAGCCGCTGTTCCCGAACCATGCCGGCAAGCTGCCGGACCTCGACAAGATCCTGCTGCCGGCGGCGAAGCGTCTGCAGACGCTGGCGCAGAACCAGGGCTGCATACTTGCCTGGTATCCGTCGGGGCCGCTGCTGGAATACATGCCGGACAAGGTGAAGCAGCCGCCGCAATCGATCGAGGAACTGATGGCTTGGTGCCGGGCCAACCCCAAGCGCTTCCTGTATGCGCGGCCGGCGAACTCCGGGCCGGGCCGCACCTTCATGATGGGCCTGCCCTATCTGCTGGGCGACAGCGAGCCGCGCGATCCCGTCAACGGCTGGGCCAAGACCTGGGCCTATCTTGCCGCCCTGGGTGAGTTCATCGAGTACTATCCGTCCGGCACCGCCGCCACGATGAAGGAGCTGGGCGAGGGGTCGCGGGACATGATCATCAGCACGACCGGCTGGGACATCAACCCGCGCGTGCTCGGCGTCGTGCCGAAGGAGGCCGAGATCGCGGTGCTGCGCGGGTTCCATTGGATCAGCGACGCGCAATTCGCGGCCATTCCCAAAGGCCTGCCACCCGAGCGCCTGGCGGTGGTGCTCGACGTGGTCAGCCACCTGCTCACCAAGGAGAGCCAGGCGGTGACATTCGACCGCGGCTATCTGTATCCCGGACCTTGCGTCGCCGGGGTCACGATCGACATGGCGCCGCAGCAGAGCCAGGACGACATCCGCGAGTTCGGCCGGCCCATGTATGACAAGCTGATCGCCGACGTGCCGATCGAGCTGCCGCTCGACGCCGATAAGCTGGTGTATGCGTTCCGCCGCTGGGACGAGCAAGTGGGGGTGAAAACGGCCAAGTAGCATGGCGCTGGCGTCACGAGACTTCCGGGAATTGCGGCTAGAGGGGGTCAGCCGCGATTTCGGGCTGCTGAACGCGCTGCGGGATATCAACCTGACGGTGCAGCGGGGCGAGTTCATCGCCCTGTTGGGGCCGTCCGGCTGCGGCAAGAGCACGGCGCTGAACTGCCTGGCCGGGCTGCTGCCGCTGACGGGCGGGGCGGTGTGGCTCGACCAGGCCCGCATCGACACGCTGGCGCCCGAGGCGCGCGGCTTCGGCATGGTGTTTCAGAACTACGCGCTGTTCCCGCACATGTCGGTCCGCCGCAACATCGGCTTCGGCTTGCGTATGCAGCGGAAGCCGCGGGCGGAGGTCGACCGCCGGGTGGACGAGGCTTTGGCGCTGGTGCGGCTTACGGCGCAGGCAGAAAAGCTGCCGGGCCAGATCAGCGGCGGGCAGCAGCAGCGGGTGGCGATCGCCCGGGCCATCATCGTGGAGCCGCCGCTGGTGCTGATGGACGAGCCGCTGAGCAACCTCGACGCCAAGCTGCGGCTGGAGATGCGGGCCGAGATACGCCGCATACACGGCCTGTTGGGCAGCTCGACCATCTATGTCACGCATGACCAGGACGAGGCGCTGTCGCTCGCCGACCGCATCGTCGTACTGCGAGATGGCGCCGTGCGGCAGATTGGCACACCGGAGGACTTGTACAAGCGTCCAGCCCACGCCGACGTGGCGGAGTTCATGGGCTATCGAAATGTACTGCCGACGCGCATGGCGGCCGGGCAGGTGACGGTCGGCGGCGTGATGATGGCGGCGACGCCGATCGACCTGATCGGCGATTGCGACGGGCTGGCGGCGATCCGGCCGGACGACCTGCTGGCATTACCGGGCGGCCCGCTGCCGGCCACCGTCGTCTCGGCCGAATACCGTGGCCGCGACTTCTACGGCATCGCGCACGCCGCGGACGGGACGGAGCTGCATTTCCGCTCCAAAAGCCGGGTCGTGGCCGGCGACGCCGTCCGCTTGGGCGTCGAGCCCGGCCGCGTGCTGGTTTACGCCGCATGACCGTGCCGCTGCGCCTGCGTCTGGCCCAGCGGGGGCTGGACCAGACGACCCTGCTGATCCTCCCGGCGGCGCTGTTTGTGATCGCGCTATTCGTTTATCCGTTCCTGTATGGCCTGGTGCTTTCGTTCCGGCCCAAGGTCGGCGGGCTGTTCGCCAACTACGCCCGCTTCTTTTCCGATCCGTTCCTGTACGATACCGTATTTCGGACTTTGTACCTGGCCGTTCCCGTCACCCTGCTCAACCTGCTGGTCGCGGTGCCCGTCGCGATGCGGGTGCGGCGGATGCGGCAGCAGCGGCTGCTCACGACGATCCTCGTGATCCCCATTACCCTTGGGACCGTGCTGGTGGCGGAGGGGCTGCTGAACTACCTGGGGCCGCAGGGCTGGCTGAACCGCGCGCTGCTCTGGGCAGGGATGGTCGATCAGCCCGTTCGCCTCGTGCACAACTACTGGGGCGTGTTCCTGTCGCTGGTGATCACCGGCTTCCCGTTCACCTTCCTGCTGACGCTGTCCTACGTCACCGGCATCGACCCGGCGCTCGAACAGGCCGGCGCCATGCTGGGCGCGCGGGCCCGGGCGCGCTTCGCCCAGATCGTGCTGCCGCTGCTGATGCCGGGGCTCGCGATCACCTTCTGCCTGTCATTCGTCCAGGCATTCTCGGTGTTCCCGTCTGCCGTGCTGCTGGGCGCGCCAGCCGGGCCCACGCGGGTGATCTCCATCGCGGCCTACACCGCGGCGTTCGAGGAATACGATTACGCCATGGCGTCGGCCATCGCCATCGTGATGGCGGCGGCGCAGGTGGGCACGGTCGTGCTGGTGCTGGCGCTGCGCGGCCTGTTCTACAGCGGCCCCGCCAGCGGAGGGAAAGGCTGATGCAGCGCTCCCCTTTGCTGCAGAAGCCAATCGGCGAGCGGCTCTGGGCGACGGCTGTATGGGCCGTCGTGATCCTGTTCGTCGTCAACCTGTTCGCGATGATCGGCACCGTTGTGCTGCAGTCCTTCGCCACCCGCTGGCTCGGCACCTGGCTGCCGGCGGGCTACACCAGCCGCTGGTATGGCTCGGCCTGGGACGAATTCCAGCTCGAGGACGTGCTGCTGGTCACCTTCCAGGCGGTCGGCGCCGTGGTGCTGGTGTCGGGCCTGCTCGGGGTGCCGGCCGCCTATGCCCTTGCGCGCCGGCAGTTCCCCGGCAAGCGCCTGGTCATGCTGCTGTTCCTGCTGCCGCTGCTGGTGCCGCCGATCACCTTCGGCATCCCGATGGCGACGGTGCTGTATCGGGCGGGCATTGCCGGCACGATCTGGGGCGTGATCCTGTCCAACCTGGTGCCGACCGTGCCGTTCGTGATCTTCATCATGGTCCCGTTCATCGAGCAGATCGACCCGCGGGTGGAAGCGGCCGCCCGGGTGTTCGGCGCCGGCACCGGACGCTTGTTCCTGCACGTGCTGCTGCCGCTGCTGGCGCCGGGCATCCTGGCGGCGCTGCTGCTGGTGCTGGTTCGCACCATCGCGATGTTCGAGCTGACCTTCCTGACGGCTGGTCCGGACAGTCAGACGCTGGTGGTGGCGCTGTACTACGCCGTGTTCGCCGCCGGGGTGCGCTCGACACAGAGCATCAACGCGATGGCCGTCATCTATATGGTGACGACGCTGCTCTGGCTGCTGGTGGCGCTGCGGTTCGTGAACCCGACGCAGATCGTGACCCGGGCGAAGCGGGAAGGCATCTAGACCGTCAATACAGGCGCGTTGCTGAAGCCCTCTCCTTCCGGGAGAGGGCTGTTTCATGACGGACACTTAGTTGCGTTTCAACCCTCACCCGGAGGAAAAGGGCTTCAGCGACCAGTCTATCGTGCCAGGGAGTCCAGCTCTACGACGATGACCCCATCCGAGCCGACCCGGGCCGGATAGGTTCGCAGGCTGCACTCCGTGTTCAGCCCGGCGCCGCTGCGCAAGTGGTAAGTTCGGTCATGCAACGGGCAGATCACCGCACCCTGGTCGATCAATCCGTCCGCAAGCGGGCCGCCCAGATGCGGGCAGCGCTCCTGGGTCGCGAACACCTGGTCGGCATGGGTGCGGAACACCGCCAGCCGCACGTCGCCGACCGCAAACACCCGGCCCTCACCGCGCGGCACGGCGTCGAGCGAGCCGACCCTGTACTCCAGCATCGATTCAGTCATCGCCGACCGCTCCCGCCATTTCCACCATATCGGCGAACTGGTTCGCGGTGCGCGGCGCCACGGCCTCCTTCCACGGATCATAGGCCGCAGCGGTCGAGGCAGCCATCGCCTCGTCGAGCGCCGTTGCCGTGCCGTCAGCGTCGTCCACCACGATCGCCCGGATGCGCTCGAGGCCGATCCGCGGCACGAAGGTATAGGTGCGCTCCTTCCACTTCGCGTTCTCGCGGTAGTACTGCATGAACCGGCCGGCGAGGCGGATCGCCGCTTCCTCACCCTCGACGACGCACATCAGGTCGCCCTTGCGGATATGCGCCCCGGCGGCCCCGCCGATGTAGATCTCCCACTTGTTGTCGCCGATCGCTACCAGGCCGACGTCCTTCACCAGCGCCTCCGAACAGTTGCGCGGACAGCCGGCGGTGGCGAGCTTCATTTTGGCCGGGCTGTCGATGCCGCGGAACCGGCGCTCGATCTTGATGGCCAGGCCCATGCTGTCGCCGAGGCCGAACCGGCAAAACTCGGTGCCGATGCAGCTCTTGCAGGTGCGGTAGCTTTTGCCCCAGGCGGTGCCGGCCGGCATGTCGAGATCCTGCCAGACGCCCGGCAGGTCAGCCTTGGCGACGCCGACGAGGTCGATCCGCTGGCCGCCCGTCATTTTCACCAACGGCACATTATACTTGACCGCCACTTGTGCGATGCGCATCAGCTCCGCCGGGGTGCAGACGCCGCCGGCCATCTCGGGCACGACGGAGAAGGTGCCGTCCTTCTGGATGTTGGCGTGCACGCGGTCGTTGATGAATCGGGCGTCGCGCTCGTCCTCATATTCGCCGGCCCAGATGGTGGCGAGCAGGCTGGCGAGCGGCGGCTTGCTGGCCGCGTCCTCGCCGGCGGGGGACAGCGCCGCGAACACGGCCGACACCGAACGCAGGCCCTGCTCGCGTATCTTGGCGACCAGCTCCGGCTTGGCGAGGGGAATGGCGGGCACGTAGTAGTGGACGCTGGGGTCCTCCTCGACCTTGCCGCCGCAGAACCAGTCGACCAACTCGCCGACTAGGCCCTTGCACGAGCCGCAGCCCATGCCGGCACGGGTCGCCTTCATCACAGCACTGCCGCTGCGGGCGCCACCGGCGACGCAAGCGCCGATCGCGGCCTTGCTCACGCCGTTGCAGTTGCAGACCTGCGCGTCCGCCGGCATCTCATCGAGCGTCACGGCCTGCGCCGGCGCGCCGAGGTCGAACAGCAGCTCCAGCCGCTCGTCCGGCAGGCGGCTATCGCGGTCGAACGCCTGCATCAAATAGGCCGCCTTGCTGATGTCGCCCATCAGGATGCTGCCGACCAGCCGGCCGTCGCGCACGATCAGCTTCTTGTAGGTGCCGCGCTTCGGCTCGCTGAACTGGATCACCTCGTCCTCGTCGCTGGCCGGCTCGGTGATGCCCATGCTCGCCAGCTCGACGCCCATGACCTTCAGCTTGGTGGCGAGCTTGCTGCCGAGATACTCGGCCTCGAGGTTCGCGCCCGTCACCTGGTCGGCGAACACCTTGGCCTGGTCCCAAATCGGCGCGACCAAGCCATAGACCTTGCCGCGGTGCTGCACGCACTCGCCGACGGCATAAACGCGCTGGTCGTCCGGGCTGCGCATGTCGTTGCCCACGACGATCGCACGCTCAACCGTCAGCCCGGCCCGACTGCCGATCTCGGCGTTCGGACGGATGCCGGCGGAGACGACGACCATGTCGCAGGCCAGCTCGGTCCCATCCTTGAAGCGCAGGCCGGCCACCTTCTCGCCGTCCAGCAGCACGGTGGTCGTCAGCTTGCTGAGATGCACCTGAACGCCCATGCCCTCCATCGCCTTGCGCAGCATGGCGCCGCCGGCGGTGTCGAGCTGCATCTCCATCAGATGCTGGCCGAGGTGGATGACATGGACCTCGCAGCCATGGTTCAGCAGGCCGCGTGCGGCCTCGAGCCCCAGCAGGCCGCCGCCGATTACCGCGGCGCGCTTGCTCTGGGCGGCCTGGGCGACGATGGCCTGCAGTCGTCGATGCCGCGAAAGGCGAAAATCCCTGGGCGCAGCTTGCCGTCGGCGGTCCAGACGCCCTCCATCGGCGGGATGAAGGCGCGGCTGCCAGTGGCGATCAGCAGGATGTCGTATTCTTCCTGGATGCCGTTATCCGCCGTCACGACGCGGGCTGCCCGGTCGATGTGAGTCACGCGGGCGCCGCTATGCAGGCGGATGCTGTTCTCTTTGTACCAGTCCAGCGGGTTGATGTAGATTTCGCTGGTGTCCTGCTGGCCGCTCAGGATGTTGGACAGCAGGATGCGGTTGTAGTTGCCGTAGGGCTCGTCGCCGAACATCGTGATTTCGAACTGCTCCGCGCCGCCGCGGGCCAGCACCTCCTCGACCGCGCGGGCGCCCGCCATCCCGTTGCCGATCACCACCAGCTTTTGCACCGTGCTGCCGAATGTCATGCCGTCCATCAGAACCTCCTCAGATCTCGACCAGGCCCATATCGAGCGCGAGCGTGCCGCCCGTGCCCCGAGGCGCCGCCACCAGCAAGTCCAGCCGCGTTTCAGGCGTGAGGTCCTCGACGACAACGAGCGGGATGTGCACCGTGCCCTTGGCGCCGATCGGGAACAGGCGCATCGGCTCGCCGTCGCGCATCAGCACGAGCGTGACCATCTCGGCCGCGCTGTTGCCGGCGCGGACATAGAGCATCTGCGCGCGCCGATCGGCGGGGACGCTGTAGGACACCCCGATCGATACCGGCACGTCGTAGCCGGTGCCGTCGAAGGCGTGCATCCCAGTCAGGATGCGGGGAGTGCTCTCTCTCATGCTTGGTCTCCTATGAGGGACGTCGCGCGGTCCAGGCGGACGGCGCAGGCCTTGTATTCGGGAATCCGCGACACCGGGTCGAGTGCGGCGATGGTGAGCTGGTTGGCGCTGCCTTCGCCACCCCAGTGGAACGGCACGAACACCGTGTCCCGGCGGATGTCCCGCGTCAGCCGCGCCGGCATACGGGCGGTGCCGCGCCGCGTGGTGAGCCGGACCGCGTCACCGGCCTGGATGCCGTGCTGGCGGGCGGTGTCGGGATGCAGCTCGGCAAAGGCGCCGGGCTCGGCGGCTGCGAGCTCCGGCACGCGCCGGGTTTGGGTGCCGGTCTGGTATTGGCCCATCACGCGCCCGGTGGTCAGGATCAGCGGGTAGTCGTCGCAGGGCGTCTCGGCGGACCCGCGATGCTCGATGGGATGGAAGCGGGCGAGGCCGTCGGGATGGGCGAAGCGCTCGTTGAACAGCCGGGGCGTGCCGGGATGCGCCGTGTCCGGACAGGGCCAGAACACGCCGGCCTCGTCCTGCACGCGGTCCCAGGTGGCACCCGCGTAGTCGGCCGGGCCGCCGGACGTGGCACGACGGAACTCGGCCCCGGTCGTCGCCTCGTCGCCGGAGAAATGCGCCCCGGCACCGATCCGCTCGGCCAGGGCGGCGATTACCTGCAGGTCGGTCCAAACGCCCGGCGGCGGCGCCTTGGCCTTGCGGCGCAGCAGCACGCGGCCCTCCAGGTTGGTCATCGTGCCGTCCTCCTCCGCCCACTGCGCTACCGGCAGCACGACGTCGGCGATGGCGGCGGTCTCGGACAGGAACGGGTCGGCCACCACCAGCAGGTCCATGGACCCAAGCCGGTTTCGCAGCGCGGCGGCGTCGGGCGCGGACACCAGCAGATTGCACGCGAACACCAGCAGTCCCCGCACTGTCGCGCCGTCGCCGCCAGTGACCGCCAGCATCTCGCAAGCCGACAGGCCCGGTTGCGGCAGGCTTTCGGGCAAGACGCCCCACACGGCCGCGACCTCTGCCCGGTGGACCGGGTTCGCCAGCAGGCGGTAGCCCGGCAACTGGTCGGCTTTCTGCCCGTGCTCGCGCCCGCCCTGGCCGTTGCCCTGGCCGGTCATGCAGCCCCAGCCGCTGCCGGGCCGTCCGGGCAGGCCGAGGGCCAGCGCCAGGTTGATGAATGCCAGGCTGTTATCGACGCCGTGGCTCTGCTGCTCGCTGCCGCGCCCGGACAGGATCAGGGCGCGTGCGGCCTCTCCGAGCAGGACCGCCGCGCGCTCGACATCCCGCGCCGGGACGCCGGTGATGCGCTCTACCCGGTCCGGCCAATAGCTGGCGACGGCGCGGCGCACCCGGTCCCATCCGGTCGTGCGGGCCTCGATGTAGTCGACGTCGATCAGGCGTCGGGCCACGGCGATGTGCAGCAGGCCGTTGGCCAGCGCGGCATCGGTGCCGGGCGTGAGCGGCAGGTGCAGCGTCGCAGCCCGGGCCGTCGCGGTGCGGCGCGGGTCGGAAACGATGAGCTGCGCGCCGCGGGCACGGCCCTCGTCGAACCACTGCATGATGGGCGGCATGGTCTCGGCCGGGTTGCCGCCGGTAAGCAGCACGCAGTCGGCGCCGGCGATGTCGGCGAGCGGGAACGGCATCCCGCGGTCGATCCCGAAGGCGCGCAGCCCGGCGGCGGCGCTGGACGCCATGCAGAACCGGCCGTTGTAGTCGATGTTGGCGGTGCGCAGCGCGACGCGGGCAAATTTGCCGAGCGCATAGGCTTTCTCGTTCGTCAGCCCGCCGCCGCCGAACACCGCCACCGCGTCCGGTCCGGCTGCACCCTGGATCGCGCGGATGCCGGCGGCGACGCGGTCCAGCGCCTCGTTCCAGCTTGCCGGGCGCAGCGGCGCGTCCTTGCTGTCCCGCAGCAGCGGGCCGAGCAGCCGGTCGGAGCTGTTGAGCAGGCTGGCCGCAGTCCAGCCTTTCCGGCACAGCCCGCCGCGGTTGGTCGGGAAGTTCCGCGCCTCGATCCCCCACCTGGTCCCGTCATGGACGACGTTCATGCCGCACTGCAGGGCGCAATAGGGGCAGTGCGTGGCCGTGGTTGTCGTGATCGCGGCGTTGCTGTCCACCAAATCGGCTGGCGCGTCCGCATCATAGGAAACGTCGTTCATATCAACCAGACCAATAACGGGCAGATCAGTTTTGACCAAGCAGGAAACGGGCTAATATTGCTCACAAACGTCGTTCTTGCAAGTAAGACTGCATATGAAATAGGCATTTCTCTAAGAAGAGTTACGTTTCCTAGGCAATGTCGAGTAGCGGCCCGACTTACGGAGTGGAGGCTGGCTGCG
>JAABUY010003533.1_pt1 | contig 17119 bp, 21 predicted proteins | sample 5560271 | NCBI WGS metagenome assembly JAABUY01 (sample SAMN10711886, study PRJNA513374) | rock metagenome | isolation source: Antarctica rocks | place: Antarctica: Victoria Land, University Valley
GCTTACGACCTCGCTCGGCAGATCGGCCGGCAGTGCCGCCTGGCAGCACGGGCAAACCTCGGGATGATGATCAATCGTGCTCTGCGGATCCTCGGCCAGGACACGACTGTGACCCTCATGGCCGGGCGGAGCGGGCCAAAGGTTCCGCTCAGCGAAGCTGAGTGGAATGGCTCCGCGGAGGGTTCGCGCCTCCAGGGCGCGACTGCTCGCGCCGATCCTTGCGATCGGTCGACGGCGGCTTCGACGACGTCCGAGACGTCTTGTCGGGCCGCTGCAGACGCAGCACCAACTCCATCAGTTCTTCCTTGCTCAGGCGCTCGAGGTCGATCCGTCCCATAACGGCATGGATTCAGAGATCCACGCGCAACGCAAGGGGTGGGTAATTACCGTCATTTGGTCTCCGAGCAAAAAAGGGTGCTTACCAAGCTGATCGGCGATTGTCGTGAAGTGCTTCACCAACATCTGCCGGCCCCGGCCCTTCTCCTCCGATGGTAGATCCTTCCAGAAGGGCACGAGGTCGCCGTGTATCGCGGTCGACATGAAGGAGATAGCCTCCAGAGCGCGCCAAGGTGTCATGTCGTCCGCAGCGAAGAGGGCGCCGCTGCGGTGCGCAATATAGGCAAGGATGGCGAGGTTCTCGGTCAGCACCATCCCGTCGTCGAGTTCCAGCGCGGGCACGTAACCGCGCGGGTTGATCGTCAGGAAGTCGCGTCCGTCCTCGGTCTGCTTAGCGCGGTTGATGCTGATAAGCTTGTACGGAAGCCCTGCCTCAATCAGCGCGATATGATCCGCAAGGCTACAAGCGCCAGGAGCGTAATACAGGATCATAGCAGTCTCCGCAGCGTTGGTCTGGATTGTTGACCAGCCCTAACTATGTGACTGCGTGCGGTTCGCCTAGAACGCATCTTTGCGGGACCAGGTCACATGGATTTACCTACAACGTCTGATCGTACGTCCGACTGCCCTGGCGTGAGTCGACTTCTCGGCCAAGTTGGGGACAAGTGGACTGTGCAGGTGCTGGTGGCGCTTCGTGATCAAGCGCGGCGCTTCAACGATCTTAAGCGCCGCGTAGACGGGATCTCGCAGCAGATGCTAACCCGAACGCTAAGTATAGCGGCGCGCAATCGAAATGTGTCGGACGCGCAATCAAGGGTCCTTTCCGACGCACATCAACTGAGACTGGAGGTCGGCTTCGGCGCACGCTTCGTGAGACTGGGCGCACGATCGGTGAGACGGACGCGAGATCGTCCTGGCCGACGCAGAATACGTGAGACGGATCAGGTCGGCAGGGCGATGACCCGTTGCAGACGGGTACTCAGAAGTTCAGAATGCCTGAATGTCAGCATCTCCCTTGCCGTTCTCGATCGTACTCCGTTTTCCTGCGGTAGCTATCTCACAAGCAGCCTTGGAAGAAGCGCTTGGATTGCCATTGGGGCGTTTCGTCCCTGCTCGAACAGGCACCCTCAGCTACGCTCAAATCAACATCTCAGAAGATGGAGATGTCTGGGCATCACTGATCACGATCTTGGACTGCATAGGGCCAGCCATAAATGACATGGTGCGTGCTGCCCGCATCGGTTGTCCTTGGGCAGACGTAGCCATCGAGCTTAGCGAAGAAAAACTTTCTACTTCTATCAAAGTGCCGAGCATCGTAGCAAAATCATTAGGACAATGGAATATTGATTTGGAGGTCTCTGTCTATCGCATTGGCCGGATTAATCTCCCTCTTCGGGCCTGCCATCCCGTTCGCGAAGTGATCCGAGGGCCGTAGACCGCCAGAAAAACGAGCGGTTTTCTGGCGCTGCACGTAGGTGGCTGAACGAAGCTCCTGAAACACGAGAAAACCCATTGCGGAAATGAGCGCGAGCTTGCAGGCTGGGCATCGTCTTTTCTAACGGGCTCGAGGTCCCATGCTGATCGGCTATGTCCGGGTCTCGAAGAGCGACGGGAGCCAGACGCTCGCCCCCCAGCGCGACGCGCTGCTCGCCACCGGCGTTGCATCGGAGCGCATCTATCAGGACCTCGCTTCCGGACGACACGATGCGCGCCCCGGCCTGCTGGCATGCCTGAAGGCACTTCAGCCTGGAAACACCTTGGTCCTCTGGAAGCTCGACCGTCTCGGCCGCGATCTTCGACATCTCGTGGTCACCGCCGAGGATCTGCGCGTCCGCGGTGTCGGCCTCAAGGTGTTGGCCGGCGCCGGCGCTCAGATCGACACGACGACCGCCAACGGCCGACTCGCTTTTGGTATCTTCGCAGCCTTCGCCGAGTTCGAGCGCGAGCTGATCGCTGAGCGCACCACGGCCGGGCTGGCCGCGGCACGGGCGCGGGGGCGCATGGGTGGGCGTCCCCGCAAGATGGACCGCGCGACGCTGATGATGGCCATGACCGCCATGGTCGACCACAAGGCGGTCGCGGCCGACGTCGCCAAGCGGCTCGGCATCACCACCACGACGCTCTATGCCTACGTGAATGGGGACGGCACGCCCAAGGCTCCGGGCCAAGCGGTGCTGGACGGCACAGTCTCAATGGGTAGAGGTCCGAGGGGGACTTCACTCTCCCCGCCCGCCCAGTCCGGTATCGTGTGATGCCGGCCGGGGGCGCCGTACCTATCGAGGCCCTGGCGACCCTTCGCCGGCGTCTCGCGGCGCTCCCCGCCCGCCATGCCGAGCGGACAGCTCTCATCAGGTCGACCGCCGAACTCTACGCCGTCAGCCGGGCGACGCTGTACCGCCTGTTGCGCGGTGAGCGACGGCCGCGGGACGCTCATCGTGCCGACCGCGGCCGGCCGCGATCGATGCCCCTCTCCGAAATCGAACGGTGGTGCGAGATCGTGGCGGCCATGAAGGTCCGCACCACGAACCGCAAGGGTCGGCACCTGTCGACGGGGCGCGTCCTGGGCCTGCTCACCGAGTACGGCATCGACACGCCCGATGGCTTCGAGAAGATGCAGCCAGGCCGGCTGACAGCCTCAACCCTCAACCGACACCTTCGACGTCTGGGCTACGACCACGCTCGCATGGTTCGCGAGCCACCCGCCGTCCGCTTCGAGGCCGAGCACGCTGACGCGCTCTGGCAGTTCGACATGAGCCCCTCGGACCTCAAGCAGCTCAAGCTGCCGCCTTGGATCGACCCCGACCGGTCGGGCGCACCCACGCTCATGTTGTTCAGCGTGGTCGACGACCGCTCCGGTGTCGCCTACCAGGAGTACCGATGCGTCTACGGCGAGGACGTGGAAAGCGCGCTCCGCTTCCTGTTCAACGCCATGTCGCGCAAGGCCGCTGACGGCGATGCCGAAGCGAGCCCCTTCCAGGGCATTCCCTCGTCCATCTACCTCGACAACGGGCCGGTCGCGAAGTCGGCGGTGTTCGGGCGCGTGATGGAGAGCCTGGGTGTCGCGGTGATGACGCACATGCCGGTCGGGTCGGACGGCCGACGCACCACGGCCCGCTCCAAGGGCAAGGTCGAGCGGCCCTTTCGCACCGTGAAGGACGCTCACGAGACCCTGTACCACTTCCACCAGCCCGACACAGAGGCGGAGGCCAATCGTTGGCTGGCGCGCTTCATCGATACCTACAACCGCGGCGACCATCGCGCCGAACCGCATAGCCGCATGGACGACTGGCTGGCGAACCTGCCCGCCGAGGGCGTGCGCGAGATGTGCGCCTGGAGACGGTTCTGCGCCTTCGCCCGCGAGCCCGAGCGGCGAACCGTCGCCCTGGACTGCCGCATGACGATCGCCGGCGTCACCTACGAGGTCGACCCGGAGTTCGCCGGCGAAACGGTCGTGGTCTGGTGGGGACTCTTCGATCAGGAGATTTGGGTCGAGTTCGGCGACGAGCGATCCGGCCCCTTCCTCCCGGTGGGCGGACCCATCCCGCTGCACCGGTACCGCAAGCATCGGAAATCCCGGCGGGAGGTTCGCGCCGATCGGGTCGATGAACTGGCGGCGCGCCTCGCGCTACCGCGCTCGGCGCTGTCGGGTGACGACGACATCGTCATGAGGACGACGAAACCTGATCCTCCCATCCCGGTGCGCCCGTTCCGTGACCCCGATCCCTTCGGGGAACTCGCCTTCCCGAGCCCGCTCGCCGCCCGGCACGCCATTGCCGACGAGGTGCGGCTGCCGCTCGCCAAGCTGTCGGACGACGACCGTGCCTTCATCGATGCGCTGCTCGCGCGGACCCTCGCCGCCCCGAGATCCTGGCGGCCGTGCGTGCGCGCTTCCCGCAGGGGCGCAAGGGAGGGGTTGGCTGATGCTCACCGAGGTCATGCGCTATTATGGCTTGGCGAGGCCGCCCACCGATGCCGGTTTCTTCGAGACCGAGCACCATACCCAGGTCGCGCGCGACATCCGCGCGGCCATCATGGGCGGTCGCCTGATCGCCGTGACCGCGGTCATCGGCTCGGGCAAGACGGTCCTGTCGCGGCGGTTGCGCGCCGACCTCGAGCGCGAGGGACGGGTGATCGTGTCGCGTTCGCTGTCGGTCGACAAGGCGAAGATCACCGTGCCCCTGCTGCTCGCGGCGCTGTTCTACGATCTGACACCGGAGAAAACGGTCACGATCTCCAGCCAGTCCGAGCGCCGTGAGCGCGACCTTCAAGAGCTGTTCCGGCGAGCCAAGAAGCCTGTCGCGCTTTTCATCGACGACGCTCACGACCTCCACCCCAAGACGCTGACCGCCCTCAAGCGCCTCACCGAACTCGTGGCGGAGGGCGGTGGCCAGCTCTCCATCGTGCTGATCGGCCACCCCAAGTTGAAGAACGACCTGCGCCGGCCGAAGATGGAGGAGGTCGGCGACCGCACCACGGTGTTCGAATTCGGCGGCCTGCGCGACCGGCAGCGCGACTATATCGATTGGGTGATGAAGGTCTCGCTTCAGGAGGGAGTGGAGCAAGCCGACGTGCTGACCGACGCCGCCGCGACCTTGCTCGCGGCCAAGCTGAAGACCCCGCTGCAGATCGGCCAGCACCTGGTGCGGGCGTTCGAGGCCGCCCATGAGGTCGGCGCCAAGCCGGTCGATGTCGATATGATCGAGGCCGTGCTGTCGCGTCGGATCGAAGACCTCGAACCCCGGCTCACCCGCAATGGCTACGATCTGCGCAGCCTCGTCGAGCAATTCGACGCCAAGCCCGCCGAAGTGCGCCGCCTGCTTCGGGGTGAGCTCGACGCCGGACGGACGGTCGAACTCCTGGAGGAGATGCGCGCCGCCGGCCTGCCGACCTGATCCGTCTCACCAATTATGTGTCGGCCCGGATGATCTCGCGTCCGTGTCACTGACCGTGCGCCCAGTCTCACGGAACGTGCGTCGAAGCCGACCTCCAGTCTCAATTAATATGCGTCGGAAAAGGCCCTTGATTGCGCGTCGGGCCGATCATCATTGCGCCCCCCTACACATAGCTGCCGACGATGGGGCAGGCGCCTGCGAGCAGTGCTTCGGCGTCCTTGGGCACAGGGCCATAGTTGACGCTCGCCACGTCAAAGCCCTTCTGTGTCGCGCTCAGCAAGGCGAACCCGCCACCCATGCAAAAACCAATTACGCCGGTTCGGCCGGTGCAGTCCGGCGATCAATCAGCCACGCCCGAGCTGCCTCGATATCATCGAATGCCGAACCCTGCCGTGCCACAATCTGCCGCGACACGGCGAGCAGGCACAGCAGCCGGTTGCCGCGCGCGAACAGGTTCGGCGCGACGGCGAGGTAGCCGGAAGCGGCCAGCCAATCCACCTGGCCCCGGCTCGCGTCGGTCTGGCCGAGCGCGTCGTGGAGCACCACCACACCCGGCCACGGACCGGTTCCGGCGGGAGTGCCGAAATAGCTCGGGATGGCCTCGTTCCCGGAGCCGATCACGATGTCGGGCATGACGATCCTTTCCAGTTGGGGCGGCAGGCGGTCAGATCGGTAATCATGACATTGCCCACAGGAAGACGAGCGCTGCGACAAAGCCGAGCGCACCGCGAACCGCGTGTCGCTGTCCCCAGGTGCGCACCAGCGGCGCCACCCGCTCGTCCGCATCGCTTGCCGTCAGGGCTGATAGCTGCCGGTTGACCGGCATGACGGCCAACAGCGTGTAAGGCGCGATGGCGAGCAGGCACCCCGCACCGGCAAGCCAACGGACGTCGCGTGTCGTGAAGTAGGAAGCGATCGCCAGGACTGCGGCGAGGATCGCAAGCGAAAGCTGCATCGCGGTTCCGCGATGATAGCTGACCCGCCACTGCGACAGCAGGGCGGCCGGCGGCAGCGGCAGGCGCGCGGGTTGCTCAACAATGTTGATGTACGAACAGGTGACAGCAAAGCCGCTCGTCACCATCAGCGTTAGGGCCTCGACGATCATGCTCAACCCTTCTCACCCCTACCCAATAGCTGCGAGCAGGATGGCCAAGAGGACGAAGGCTATAAGCTGCTGCGGATGCAAACCCATTGGCCTGGGGGTGATTGGCTTGAACTCTGGGTCTGTCCAAGCAGTGCCGGCAAAGATCGGTGCAGCAAGCAGGCAGACCCAATAGAGCGAAGCGAGAATGGCCGCCGTCAGCAGTCCGCCCATATCCAACGTTTGCCGTCCGAATAAGCTGGCCACTGCTAAGACGCCCAGTGCCAAGCCCATTAGTCTGGCCGTTGTGGAACTTCGCATGAGGGGGCTAGGTGGGATTGTTAATGTGTTGTCGTCCGGACCAGGGTATGAAGTAGTCTGCAAGCAGTCCTCCGACCGTAGTAATGAGCGCTACAAAGACTACCAGCCACCGTGCCGCTTCCATGATGCCTCCGTATCACGCGCCGGCCGCCGCCACAGACTGCCGCAGCTCGTACTGGATGGGCTTGAAACTGTCCGCGATCTTGCTGCCCGCGCTTATGCGCGCCGCAACTTCGGGGTTGTCGCGCGCGGCCAGGATGGCCTCGCGGTTCCGCCACTGGGCGTAGTTGACCACCTGGGTGCGGTCGAGGTTCACGTGAAAGTTGGCCGAGACGAACCCAGGCACGTATTGCATGGTCTCGACCGTCGAACGCATGAGGAAGTCCAGCAGCTCCTGCGCGCGTTCGGGAGCGACCGCGTAGGTGTTGATGATCGTGACGTAGCCGGCAGCCGGGTCGAGCGTCGTGAGGCGAGCGCCGGTCTCTGGCGCGGCATGCGCCGCGGAGGATGTGGGGTCGTTGATCATGGAGAGTTCCTTCTGTCGAATTTATTGATCAGGACGTTGACCCGTCGAGATTACGACCAGAAGCGTGACAGGCCGGCAAATACGGCCTGGGCGCGCGGATCGGTGATGGACGGCATTACGCTGGTCAGGAAGCTGGGGACGCTGGACATTGTGGCGCCTGCCGCCTCCATCTGCTGGAAGGCCGCATCTTCTGTTCTCCCGGTGAAGCCGCCGCACGCGTCGGTCAGCACATGCACCGCGTAGCCGGCCCGGAGCGCGCCCAAGGTGGCGTGGAGGACCGCGACTTCGCTGGACACGCCTCCGATGGCCATGATGGATCGACCATGCTCAGCGATCGCGCGTCGGCTGTCCTCGTCTTCGAACACGCCGACCGTTGAACGCGCTATTGAAGGCAAACCCTTCAACTCGTCGATCGTCTCCGCCACGCCCCCCGCGCCCCAAGGCACGACGGAACTGAATACTGGCAGTCCGAGAACGCCCGCGGCCTCGACGAGGATGGACACAGCCTTCCGCAAGTCGTTCTCGGGGCTCGTCCGGGTCCCGCGGGCAACGATCTGCGGCTGCAGGTCAGACAGGACGATCATCGCGTCATCGGCATCAAATCGCGCTGGCGCTGGCATCGAAGGCACTCCAAAGTGACGCTCAGTGCCAGTATAAGGTGACACTGAGTGCCAATAGTCAAGAGCCCTGATCGCGCGGAGAATCGAGAGGCAACCCGGCGAAAGATCGGTAGGGTCGCGGTTGAGCTGTTCCTTCGTCACGGGTTCCAACAAACGACGGCCGATCAGATTGCCGAGACGGCCGGCGTCTCGCGGCGCACGTTCTTCCGGCACTTCAATACGAAGGAAGAAGCGCTGTCCGCCTGGGGCGACGATGTGGGGTCGGACCTCGCCGCAGTCGCGATTGCCCGCCCCTCGAGCGAGCCGGTCTTCACCACGCTCCGTGCGGCCCTCCAGGCGCTCGTCGACTACGCGGAGCAGGATGTGCAGCGCATACGCAAGCTCAAGGAGCTGACGGGTCCAACCGGTCTGTTTCCTGCCCTGCGGGAAGACAAACGGGGATCTTGGTCAACTACCCTCACGACCGCTCTCGCCGTGCGGAGCGGCACGATGGACCCTGCCGGGGCAGCGTTGCAGGTCACCGCCGCTTTGTTGGCCTATGACTGGGCAATGTCGCGCTGGCTCGCCGACCCGGAGGCCAGCGGCCTTGGTGATTTGGTGGATCAGGCGTTCCGCATCATTCAGTCGGGGTTTCTGTTGCCTCACATCGAGGCAGGCAGGTGAGCCAGGTGACTCCAATAGCGAGACAACGCTGTTTGCAAGCATTGGACTCGATGAGTGCGAGCGCCTGCACCTAGCCTTGTTACGGTCTACCCAAACGGAGCTATGACCGCTTGGTGTGGTAAGCGGCTGTAGCGACTGGCAGCCTTGCCGGCCAAGCTTCCTCAGCGCTGCGTGTAGAGGGCCAGCTTGAGCGCTGGGTCGTCGTTGGCCTGGAAACTCGCATATTCGTAGCGCACGACGCCAAGCGTCGGATGGCGCAGGTGCTTGGTGCCGGATACCGGTGCACCGACCCCGTGCTCGGACCACCACCCATCGAACTCCGGACAACTCGCACGGATCCGGTCCACGAGGGCGACGAAGGCCGTGTCGCCGGGGCAAAGGTCGTGCGCCGCACGGAACAACGACACCATGCGCCGCGCCTCCTCCGGCCAGGTCTGGCCGAACACATGTCTGGCGGCCGGGTCGGTGAACATCCAGTGCAGGATGTTGCGGTCCTCGGGCGCGAGCTGGCCGAAGTCCCCGAAGAGCGCCGCAGCGGCGTCGTTCCAGGCCAGGACGTCCCAGCGCTGCCCGGTGAGGTAGGCAGGCTCCAGCAGGCTGGCGACGATGCGGCGCAGCACATCGGGTGTGTCTTCGCGCCGGAACGGTTGTCGTCCACCTGCCGCGGCAAGCAAGCGCAGGTGGGCCAGCTCTACCCGATCAAGCCGCAGGGCGCGGCCGAGTGCCTCCACCGTCTCGGCCGAGGGGGAGACGGCACGGCCCTGCTCCAGCTTGACATACCACTCGGCGCTGATGCCGGCGCGCTGCGCCACTTCCTCGCGCTTAAGGCCGGGCGTACGGCGGCGCTGCCGGGCCGTCTCGCCGTGGCCGTCAGGCCGCAGGCGTGTCCGGCGGGAGCGCAGGAAATCTCCAAAAGGGCGGTTACCGTCCAAGCCATGCTCCCGAGGGTGGTACTATCGAAGACCAGTATCCGACCAGTTCTCCCTCATTGCTCGGAGGACGCCATCTCGGGGCTTCGTTGTCCAGGGAGTTCGCACATGAAGGCCGCCGTCCTACACAACTTCGGGGTGCCGCTGAGCGTCGAGGAGATGACCGATCCGGTACTCGGTACCGGCGAGGTGCTGGTAGACGTCGTCGCCGCACCGGTGCTGTCCTACACGGGCGAGGTGTTAAGCGGCGCGCGGCGATACCTGTTGCCCACGCCGGTGGTGCCGGGCGCCGGCGCTATCGGCCGGGTGCGCGCGGTCGGTCCAGACGCCACCCGGCTGCAGCCCGGCGGCTGGGTGTTCTGCGATCCCACGGTGCGGTCGCGCGACGGCGCCCCCACGCCCGACATAACCCTTCAGGGCGCGAGCGCCCGAGGCGAGGGGGGGCAGAAGCTCCAGCGCTACTTCCGCGACGGCACGTTTGCCGAGCAGGTCCGCGTGCCAACAGAGAATGCTGCACCCATCGGCACGATCGACCCGGCGGAAGCTGGACAGTGGTGCGCGGTCGGCACGTTGCTGATCGCCTATGGCGGCTTGCTGGCGATGGACTTTCGGCCCGGCGAAACGCTGCTGGTGAGTGGAGCCACCGGCAACTTCGGCTCGGCTACCGTGGCGTTGGCGCTGGCGATGGGCGCACGCTGCGTGGTGGCGCCGGGCCGCAACGCCGCGGTGCTGGACGACCTTCGGGCCCGCTTCGACAAGCGGGTGGTGCCGGTTCGGCTGAGCGGCGATGGTGCGGTGGACACGGAAACGATGAAGCGGGCGGCACCGGGCCCGATCGATGCGGTGCAGGATTTCCTGCCTCCCTCGGTCGGCGCCGGCGTGGCGCGCGCCGCCATCATGACGCTGCGACAGGGCGGGCGGGCCGTGCTGATGGGCGGCGTCGGCATGCTGGGCGGCGAGGACCTCGCCCTGCCCTATCCCTGGATCATGCGCAACCTGATCACGGTGCGCGGGCAGTGGATGTATGACACGACCGCCATACCGGGCCTGATGGGCCTGGTTCGCGGCGGGCTGCTGGACCTCGGCCACTGGGCAGTGACGGCATTTCCGCTGACCGGGGCCAACGACGCCGTCGCGCACGCGGCGGCCAACGCCGGGCCGTTCAAGCTGACGGTGCTCAAGCCGTAGTTGCCGGGAGCAGGGATGGGTCGAGCCCGACACAGGGCATTAATGTCCGAGTTGTGTCGGAAGCAGCGGCCATACGCTGCCTATCGACTGAAATGCACTTTCGGTTCCGCTGCTACCGGACCCCCATCCGGGGCGGTGGAACGATCTCGTCGAGGGCTGGCGTCTCTCCGATGCAGCTGGCGTCGAACTGAAATTCTGCTACGAGGCGGCGCGCAAAACCGGTAAGGAGCAGAGATGTAGCATCAGTGTCAGGCCGCCAACGCGGTAGTGGAAGTTGGATAGCAGCGGAACGGGCGATGATCCAGCTAGGCGGCAATCGTAAGGGGTTGGCCGTCCCGGCCGTGCTGGGCGCTATTTTGATTGTCGCCATGCTGTCGAGCGCTATCGATCACCTTTCCATTTGGTCGTATAGGTCGGGTGCTCTAAGGAATAGACATACACAGACGGACTGGCTGCTGCAAGCCGCACTGAACCGGGCAGCAAAGGCTTTAACGACACCGGGCGACCCTATGAGGCAGGCGTTGTTCGAAGATCGGTCTTTTCTCTGGAGATTCGGCGGCCGAAAGCTCCTGCTCGGCTTGGAGGTCGAAAGTGAGAAGATCGACATCAACCGAGCTGACGGCAGGCTTATTACGAGCCGGTTGTCGCATATTCTGGCTGGCGTACCGTCGGGAACGATGGAGCGGATCGCTGAGCGTCTTGCAGATGTTCGGGGACGGCAGGGCATTTGGCCGTCTCCGGAGACGCTGTTACCAATCAAGCTGCGTTTCGGTTTCTTTGGGGAAGCCGTGAAGCGTGAAACGACGGTCTTTTCGGGACAGCGACGACCGTCCCCTGCGCTCATGCGACATGAAGAGGGCACTCTCGATGAGCTATCCGGCTTAGACGGTTCTCGCCGAGAAGCGGACGATGCTTCGTCGTTTTTGACTCGACCCGTCTACAGACTGACAGCCTCTTTGGTAGATGAAGGTTCTGCCGAGACGGCTCAGCCCAGGGCAGCGATCCTAATTCTGAGCGCAAATGACCAAACGGCCTTTCGTATCGTCGATGGCCACCTTTGAGCGTTTCCAGGCGATCAGCCGTTTTCGGGCGAGCCGCATCCCCAATGAAGGGAGTACTCCTGCACGGAAGTCGCTTTTCCGAGGCAGTTGGGGTCGAGGCTGGCAAGTCTTGCGTAGGTGACTTGGCCGACTTCGTCGGTGGTGGTCTGGAGAAAGTCCTGGCTGTTGTAGGTGTATAACGCCGTGTCGCCGGTGCCAGGCAGCGGGCCGTGGATCGAGGCCAGCAGGCCGCCGGTTCCATGAATATAGGCCCAGGTGCGGGTACGCCTCGGGGTCACGAACGGCACCGTCTAGCTCGTCGTGTCGGTCTGCATGGCCTAAGCGAGTTACGCAGAGGCATCCAAGTGAAAATAATGCAACATCGTTCTAATTACACAACTATCTCTTGCGATCCAATGCTTATAATGTAGGACTCATACCGAGTATTTGAATCATATATGAACATGCTGTTTCCGTTAGAGAATGAAATCCGCAACGTACCGTCCTCTACCTGCACTTCCGTTGTCGTGCATCCAATTAATTCCATTATATCAGAATATATCACAGGAAGGCTAATACAAATGTCGGTTTTATAGGATATTGTACTTTCAACACGGATTGTTAGATTACTGCCAAAATGCATGTAAATAGCATTTTTGGCAAAACATATCATTTCAACAACACGCCCCACCAGGAAAGCGCCATCGAAATTGTGAGGCAGCCCGTACATTTCAACCTCCTGGTGGTGGCAACGGCACGTGGGTCTCTGGTTGAGTTCCTGGCTTCATTGTAGATGGGTCAATGCCTTGCCATCCACCATTACCGACTGGCTTTTCTAAACGCCCACCTGTCGGACCTGCAACAGAACGCTTTCGGGCTGCAGGCGCCCGCTCCCGACCCGAACGCCACCACCGTCCCACGTGACGGACCAAGCCTCTTCGGATATGCTCGGCAAATCCGGCGGTATGGACGGATGAAGAAGGATTGGCGAACTTTACCCCTAAACCTGGAACACCCCACCCTGTGAACAGTCCCCTCCGATAGCTCCGCGGCTCCCAGCGGGCGCAGGAGCCCATTCTGCCGCATCTGAACGTCAAACAGCCCGTCGCGGTCCGAGACGGATACGGTGGAGCCCGGAAAAGCATCGTCGATGGCGGTATCGAGTCTTCGGACGTCGCCGATCTCGCGGATCGTCTGCAGCGCCGGCCCGAGGTCGGCGCCGTCTCCCGCCAGCACCGGAGTATGCGTGCCGACCTGCGGCCGGCGGGCAGGTGCGTCCCGATCGACACGCAGGTGGTCGTAGAAGCGCCAGCTACGCATCCGTTCTCGCAAAGCTAGCACCTCAGGCGCACCCAGCGAATCGGCGCAGTAGGTCATCATACTGTCTGTGGGAGCCAACGCGTTCGAAGCCTGTCGCCAGCGCCCCTCATCGGACATGAACCGCACGAGTTGGCCTTCGCGCCATGCGAAGGCGTTGGCTCGCTCCAGCCGCGGGCCGGTCCACACAGCCTCGACTTTTATTTCGGGGTCGCGGAAGAACATCAATGCAGGAGGATGCCCCGGCAGAGGGCGCTCCTGCACTGGCAAGCCGAGGTCGATCGCGTAGCCGTATTTCTCGCCCCCAAAGCCGAGCTTCAGGCTCACAGGTTTTTTGCGGGCTCCGCCCTGGATCGGCACTTCTCCAAGCTTCATGGCCTTGGAAACGATCTCCGGTCCCGCCCACAGCGTTGACTGAAGTCCACCCTCGGCCGCCAACGACTGCACCACACGCCCCTGGGCGACTTCGGCCAAAAGGCGCAGCGCTCGATAAAGGCTCGATTTCCCCGACCCGTTGGCCCCTGTGACAACGTTCAGCGGCCCCAGCGCGAGCCTGACGTCGCGTAGGGACCGATAGCTCGATATCGCCAGGGCGGAGAGCGTCGTGACCTCGTGGGCTATGCCGGTAGATGAACATCGAACCATATCGGGTCGACAGAGACGCAAACCATCCCGTCGTCCCGTAGCGAGTTACAAATACCTCCTACATCACATCAGAGACTACCGTCGACGAGATGGAACGCTCTCTGATCATTCGTAAGCGTCGTCTGGCGCTCACCTTTTGAACGGCCGCTTGGAGTGGGATGACGAAGCCCTGGGAGGGCTTCGAGCCATGTCGATGTCAGGGTTTACAGCCATGTCGGAGCCGCCGCGGCGGTGCGCCGTGGCGAGGACGACGCGCGTGGTCCGGACCCGCATCAGCAGCGCGCTAATATCCGGCATGGTCCCCCGCAGCATGCGGCCCTCGCCGCCGCGCCAGGCGCCCCGCTCGGCATCCCACCACCATCCGTCGCCGAGGTGGACCACCAGGCGCCCATGCGGCCGGCCGCAGCCCTCGCACCGGCCGCCGGCGCGCCCGAAGCGGATCGCGATGGACAACTCGCGCCAGTCGATGGGGTAAAGCCAGCGGATCTCGGGCCGGATCGGCATGGCTCAACCCTCCGCCGTCGGCTTGCGACCGCGCCGGCGCGGCGTGCGCCCGGCAGCTCGGTCGAGGGCGCGGTACAGGGTTCCATAGAAGCAGAATCAGCCCGGGGTGGGTGCAGAAACCCGTCAGCTAAGTAGCTTCATTCAATCAAGCGTAGTTCCAGACACAGGAAAGTAGGTCAGAAGGGCGGGTCCGGTCGGATTTTAACCCACCCCTGGCGACCTGATCCGTTGAACCTGCTTTCGGCGTCCCGTATATCTTGAGCATAAAGTCTTCCCTCAGGAGATCGCCGTGACCGTACCGCCGCCTAATGTCGTCGCCTTCCCGACACCGATCGAGCCGCCCACCTCGGGCGCCTTCGAGAAGCTGTGGGGCAAGCGGATCAAGAACCATGGCTTCGCGGCCATTCCGACCATCATGGTGCGGGCCCAGCACCGGCTGGGCGTTAATCCCACCCAGTTCTGTATAATGGTCCAGCTCCTCGAATACTGGCGCACCCCGGAACGGGCTCCCTTCCCCACCAAGCAGCAGCTCGCGGACCGGATCGGCGGCAGCCAGTCGACCATCCAGACCAATATGCGCGAGCTGGAGAAGGCCGGCCTGGTCAGGCGGCAGGGCCACCGGACCGCGTCGGGCGACTGGGGCGCCAACACCTACCATCTCGACGGGCTGGTCACCCGGCTGGCGGCGCTCGAGCCGGAGTTCGAAGAGGAAAAGCAGAAGCGAGGCGCGGCAGGGCAACGGGTCGAAACGCCGAAGGGCAAGCGCAAGGGACCGTAGGGACCCAGAAACAAATCACCCCGGCCGCATGCCAAAGGCAGAGACGGTACCGGGGCTTACGACCATGATAATAACCAAAGGTGGGGCAGAAATCAACCCCAGCCAGCCATGAACCAGCCCGTCACCTATCCCGACCTCGAGTCCATTCTCTCCACCGCGCGCTTCGGCACTTATCTCGCCTGGGCCGCCGGCGACCGGGAGCGAGCGGTCGCGCTCTACACCCTAAATGCCCAACTGTCGGAAGCCTTCTACCTGCCGCTGCAGATGCTCGAGGTGGCCTTGCGCAACCGCATCGACAGCGTCCTCAGCGACGTCGCCGGCGCGACCTGGTTCGACCAGCCCGAGTACCACGCTAACCCACGCCAGCCTGAAATGCTCGCCAAGGCGCGCCAGGACCTCACCGAGGCCCATAAGCAGGCAATGCCGGGGGCGATCGTGGCGGCGCTCACCTTCGGCTACTGGACCGCCATGCTCGGCAAGGAATACGAAAATACCTGGCAGACCAACCTGCACCGGATCGCCCAGCGCGCCGACGGCAAGGGCCTCCGGCGCAAGGACTTCACCAAGCTGCTCGGCCCGCTCCGACCGCTGCGAAACCGGATCGCCCATCACGAACCGATCCTCCACTGGAACTTGCGCAAGCACCATGCCGCTCTCCTCGAACTAACCGGCTGGCTGTCGCCGGTGGCGGCAGACTGGTGCCGCGATCAGGGTCGCTTCACGATCGTCTACCCCGTAGAGGGCATCGGCTTGGCCGAAATCGACGCCAAGGCGGTCTAGGTATGATCTCCTTCAAAGAACGCAGCTTACGGCAGCTCGGCGACCTGATCTGCGGCAACGCCGATAGCGAAAAGACGGTGTTCGTCTACCGCAGCAGCAGCCGGCTGACCGAGTTTTTCGAGGATTGCGACACCGACTACCGCCATGACGGATCGACCCGGGTCTACTGGGTAGCCGAGACCCTGCGCGACATCTTGGCCGGGCCCATTCCCGGGGCGCACACCGTGCCCTCTGCCTTCTCCGCCGTCATCGCGCGGCTGATGGAGCGCGACGAGGCGGTGAACGACGATCCGGGCCGTCCCAAGGCGCTCGCCCTGCTCAACGACGCGCTCCGCCGCGAGGGCTTTGAGGCCTTCTATGCCGAAGATGGCCGCTGCTACCTCCGTCACTTGGTCACGCACACGGTCTCAGCGCTCGACGCCAATCCCCATCGGCCGATGTCCCGGGAGGAACTCGAACACCGCGCCCAGCTTGAGGCGTATCTCGACCGGGCGTCCGAAGACATGCTGATCGAGGAGGTGCTGTTGCCATTGTTCCGTCAGCTCGGGTTTCAGCGGATCTCCCCCGCCGGCCATATCGACAAGACGCTCGAGTATGGCAAGGACCTCTGGATGAAGCTCCGCCTGCCAACGCTTCACTGGTTGTATTTCGGCATGCAGGCCAAGCGCGGCAAGCTCGACGCCGCCGGCGTCAGCAAGGGCAGCAACGCCAATGTTGCCGAGATCTTGGCCCAGGTGCGGATGATGCTTGGGCACACCGTGTTCGACCCCGAAACGAACCGCCGGTCACTGGTCGACCATGCGTTCATCGTGGCGGGGGGCGAGATCACCAAGGCGGCGCGTAACTGGCTGGGCGAGCAGCTCGACGCCTCGCAGCGCAGCCAGATCATGTTCCTCCAGCGTAGCGACATCCTCGACCTCTTCATCGTGCATCGCCTGCCGCTGCCGGCCGGCGCCATGCCTGTCACTGCCTCTTCACTCGACGCAGACATTCCGTTTTAGCTGCTGACGAAGGACTTGCCTGAGGCGGGTCGACCGCGAGCCGCGCCGCCGTCGCTGGCGAAGGCTCGTCAGGACCAGAGGGCGTGTTTTCTGGGCACCGGGAGCCGGTCGCAGTCGGTGCCGGCGGTTTTTCCCGGCAGGCAGTGGCGGGTGATCGGGCTGTCTCCAGTTCTGTTACGGCGCCATGCCAGGCTCAGTCGTAGTAGTCGACGGGATCGCTCACGTTGACCTCGTTGGTCAGGATGCGAAGTGTCGTAAGTCTCGCGGGCTTGAAGGTGAAGCGTGCAAAAACGCGGACCGTAGGTTCGGCATCGAATTCTTTTTGAGCGGTTTCGGCACCGAAGTAGATGTCATCTTCCTTGTCGTAAATAGGTAATTGCTCAGTGCGCCGGGAGACTGGCAAGGAACAGATGGTGAAAGTCCGTCACGATGAAGGAGTAGCGAACCGCATCGGCCCCGAGCCGTGCGTGGGCGTCCGCGAGGGCGTCGGCGAAGCGT
>JAABUY010003534.1_pt1 | contig 17118 bp, 26 predicted proteins | sample 5560271 | NCBI WGS metagenome assembly JAABUY01 (sample SAMN10711886, study PRJNA513374) | rock metagenome | isolation source: Antarctica rocks | place: Antarctica: Victoria Land, University Valley
CTCTTCAGGTACACGTGCATCACCACGTCCTCAGGCGCGCCGCCGCGCCGGGTCAGCACGCCCGGAAGGGAGTAGTAGCGCACGTTGCCTGCGCGCCGCCGGCTGCCACATGTTGCAGTGGATGCTTCCCCACTTTACTCACCGAGCTGCGAAGCGTGCTAGGCGCTTGATAGCAGTGCACCTCGCAGCAGAAGGGAAGCAGACTCGGCGCTGCAGAGCGGACCGCAAACACCTGCCTCAGACGCGTACCTGCCCTGACGCGCTGCAGAACCTCTGCTTTGGTACTCCACACTCCGTGTGCCTGTGCGGCCTTGCCTGGCACCTGGTCCGCAAGAGGCCCTCAGGCACAGGAGGTGCGAGTTTTGTGCGTTCAAACGCTGCTCTGCACTGCGCCGCGCAAGGTTGCTGAGCAGTTCTGAGTGGCGTATGCCTATGCAGGCAAGTGAGGTTGCAGACAGGCCACATGCCTGTGGCCCTGGGCGGCTGCCTGGGGCTGCATCTGCACCGCTGACCAGCAACAGATGGCAGAGTAAAGAGAGCGTCGCAGCAGCTGACTTGCCGCGCCTCCTGAGACTCTGCCACAGTCGCATACTATTTCACAAGGTGTGCTGGCGCGCGCCGCAAGCTCCCAAGACAAGCAATCAAGCTTGCCGGCAGTCAGCAGTGGTCCTGCTTGGTTCTCAAGGTCAGTTTGCATTGCGAGCCCATCACAGCAGTGTTTCACAAGTGCCGCACTCGCACGACCTCGCATGCTCGGTCCAGATCCGTCGGTCGGTTATTAATTTGGTAACCAACTTGGACCCTGCTCACGTCACTGCTCGAAGCGCATGCTGCCAAGCCACACCATGGTTAGTAGGTCGCACCCGTGGACTCGTTACCAGTGGCCGTTATTAGCGAGCACGCCTGGTACATTGCTCGCAAGTGTGCATTGATACCGACATCGGAGCTTCCGAAACATGGCAACGGTCCTAGCTTATGATATTGAGCGGCCGCACCCGTCGCAGTGCGTCCCACCAGATGCTGTGTAACAGCAGTGTCGCGCTCGCATACCGACGCTTTTGCTTTGTGCACCTTGCCACAACAGGCGTGTGTTTGGGTGTCGCGCAGGGATGCCTGGCACGTTTGACAGGTCCCCGCGCAAATGAGGTCTCCCATGAGGTCAGCTTCTTGACCAGGCGCGCGCAGTGCTAAGGACTGAGTAAGGTCCACACGTGTGTCAGGCGCCTGCTTGTTAGGCTCTGCAAGCAGGTTGTTGGGGCAGGACTGCAGCGCTTCGCTTGCTGCGGGCTTTGCGCCGGGCACAGCACTTGCATCAGGCGAGCTTGCCGTGGTGTTCACCTGCCTGCGCCACTCTGCTGCTGATGCCGCGGTGCTGGGCGCCAAGCGTGCGACAGTCGCGCATACCAGCACAGCTTCTCCACCAGCTGCCTTCTTTGTGTGCCTCGAGCAATGCTCAGCTTCTCTGCCAGCTGCGTGTCCTCGCCTGTGTCTTGTGCCTGTGCGAGCGCGGCCTGTGACCCACCTCACGACTTGGAGTGCCTGCTAAAGCAGGAGGGCGGGTCTGCCTGCCACGCTGGAGGTGCCACAGCGTGGTGAACGACCGTGTCTGCCTAAAAGGGACCAGGGCCGCCAAGGTGCGGCAGAGGTTTGCGCATTCTGCGCAGTTTGCATGCCTTGCGCGGCCTGTGAGGCCTGCCTGCTCAAGCACTTCGGACAGCGTGAGGAGCTGTGTGTCTGGCTGCTCTCACGGTGTGCGCGTCGCGCACTTGCTGCTTCATGTTGGACGTATCTGTGTGAAGGTGCAAATGCTGTTATTTGCAGTGCAGCTGCATGTATGTCATTGAGGCTCTCCTCAAGCCCCTACCGCCAAATGTGTCGTCACCTGCGACGCTGCGGCAGGGCGTGGCTCGCCTGCAGTGCCAGCGCGCGAGCGACCGCCGCAGCGTGCGAGCGCTGCGGCGGCCGTTGACGTCTTTGCCGCGGCGGCTGTCTCGGAGCCTGAGTGTGAGCCGTCGCCGGGGCCTGCTGATGCGGCCGCCGCCGCTGCGCTGCCGCGCCGCAAGCGCGGCCGCCCCCGCAAGGTCCCGCTCCCGGCCGATGAGGCAGCCGCGCAGGCGGCGGCCCCGCCGGCGGCCAAGCGCAGGCGCGGCCGGGCGGGCGAGGCCTGCGCCGGCGGCGCGGCCGCGGCGGCCCCACCGTTGGCCGCGGCGAGGCCGGCGGCCGGCGAGGGCGCGCTGCGGAGCTGGCCCAGCCTGGGCCTGCCGTCGGCGTCGTCTGCCCTTGGAGGCTGCCCGGCGCCAGGCACCTGGACACGCTCTCGCCCCTCTCCAGGCGCGCGCGCCGTCGGGCAGCGTCATTGTGCCGCACTCATCCAGAGCTGTCCGGCAGGAGGCTGCATGATGCCCACCGCCTAAGCTGCATCTGGGTCGTCGCCGCGTAATTAGGCCGGTCTGAAGGCAGACTTTGCGACGTTGCCATGATGTTCAGGGACCAGCAGCATGCTCCCTTATGCACCGCGGCGGTCGGTGTCCTCAGCCGCCTCTGCGGTGCTGCGCAGCGGGTGCAGCCTGGGCGACAGCCCGGAGTCGATCCTGCTGGCGGACCTGCTGGGCGGGCGCCACGGCTCCACGCCGCCGCCGAGCGTGTTTGCGGGGCACGCGTCCGCGTCGTCGGCGCCGGCGCGGCTGGACCTGGGCGCTGCGCCGGCAGGGGCGGCCATACGCGACTTTGCAGCGGCGGTGCTCGGCAACCAGCCAGCTCTAGGTGCGGGCGGGCGTATGAATGCATCAAGGCCACCTGCCCTGCCGTTGAGCGTGCGCTGCGTGGCAACCTCAGGTCTCCGGTCGTGTGGTGCGGCGCAAGGCTTCCTGTTGTGCCGCGCCGCAGGCGCGCGAGACAGCGGCCTGTCGGACCCGCACACGCCGCGGCGCCTGCGCAGCGGCGGCTACCTACAGGGCTTCACGGCCAGCGAGGACATGTCCTGCATCCCGGCCGGCTGCCGGTCGCAGGACGTGCAGCCGCTGCTCAGTGGCGCGGTGTCGCCGACGCGCCGGGCGCGCCTCGACGCGTGCGGCCATGGCGCGGGCGATTTTTTTCAGCCCTGCCTGTCCACCACATCCGACCCGCTGCGCTCCAGGCAGCTCCGGGCCGCGCCCCCGCTGCGGCCGTGGCGCAGCAGCGCGCCCGAGCTGCACCTGGCCGCCCCCGCCAGCGGCTGCCTGGCGGCGCCCGCGCCGCTGGCGCCGGCGGCCGGGGCGGTCCCGTCGCCCGCCTGCACGCCGCGGTCGCACTCCCCGCCGCCGGCGCTGCTGACGGAGCTGCTGGACCCGCACGGGCGCATGCGGCTCGCGCCGCACCTGACCTTTGGCGAGGTGGCCGCCGCCGCGGCGGCGGCCGCGCGGAGCGCCGCGGCGGCCGTCATCTCGGCGGCGCAGTTCGAGCACGCGAGCGCGGCGGTGCGCGCCGCGCTGCAGCCTGCCTCCTCCCCGCGCCTGCTCGCGCCTTGGGCGCAGATGCGCATCAGAGTGCGGGCGTGTGAGCGGGCCGGCGCATCTGCCTCAGGGCGCTGGAGAGGCCGCCCAGACATGCGGCCTGAGCAGTCCCTCTTGGCTGACTTGACAGTGGCCACAATGTCACGCCACCACTGTCACCTTTCGCAGGGCAGCTTGTAGCTGGTTCACCCTCAAGGCCCGCGCTGCCGTGCCTGTGGGGCCTGGCGGGACCAGCTGGCTGCGCTGCCACGCACAGCGTGCGGCTTCTTGATGCGCCAGTCCACATGCCCGCCCACAGTGTTGGTAACAGCAGCATGTATGGCATGTGCGCAGGCAGAGCCGGCGGCGGCGCTGCTCGAGGGGCTCGCGCAGAGCGGGTCGGAGGCGTGCCTGCTCGCGCTGCGCAACTGCTCGCCGGCGCAGTCGCCCACGGCGGAGTCCCGCATGGCGCGGGCGCCGGGCGGCGTTGCAGCCCATGCGCGCACGTCGGCGCGATACGACCGCGGCGCCCGCTCTCCATGTGCGCCCATGCAGGCTCATACATTTGAGGCGCGAGGCGCCGTGGGGAGCGCGCCGGGCCCCACCGCGTCATCCAATGCCGCATCTTGCGCACACTCTAGTGCGCTGGCGCCCGGGAGCCCGGGCAGCCGCTGGCACGCCGCGGGGCGCGCGGCGTCCGCCGCGCGCGCGCCCGCGGGCGGCGCCGCGGCGCCCGAGCGGCCACGGCGCCCCGCGTGGCTGGAGGAGGCCGCGCAGCGTGTGTCCAGGGGCATCCGCCTGCGCGATGACGCATCCCCGGGCTCCACGCCGTTCCGTTAAGTTAGTGCTGGCATAGCTGGACGGGCGACACGCGCCTGCGCCGACAGCCACCGCTTCGATCGCTGTGGTGCTCGTGGGCATGCATCTCTGTGCAGCTGCACTGCAGGTGCTGCAAAGCATGAGGCCTCGGCCCCATCAATGCGTATTTAACAAGGGGTCCGTCACCAGCTTTTCAGTAAGAGGCAGTACCCGCCGGCGTCATGCTCTGATTTGCCCTGCGCAGCTCCTGACAGCATGCGTGGACCCAAGGCTGCATAGAGCCTCAGGCGCACGGGTGAGCCGCCCCGGGTCAACGCACCCGAGGCAACGGAGTTTGCTTAGAATGTCTTGCTTTGGTTAGGATGTCTTGCTTTGTCCGGTCAGCTTTGTAGACAGCTGCCTGTCTTTCGTACCAGGTCTTTCTTGGGTGCTGGGTGGGCATGCCCGCGCTCCTGTGCGGATATTGACGGCGCTCTGTGCTGCCAAGGCTTGATGAGCTGCGTATGGTGTGCATGCCAGGTATTCATGTTGGCGAGCCTCACATGAGGTCGTTCGCGCTCTGAGTTCAGGCGAGGCTGCGGGACTGCTGGGTAGGCTGTGACTTACCCGGGCTGGGCGCTGTGGACAGCAGGCAAGGCGGCAGGTGTAACCACGGGTGTCTGCTCGAGGAGAAGTGTATTGTGAGGCCTCCCCCGACCATTTCAGCGTAGAGCGCGGCGACTTGCTGCTGTGTAGGAGTGTGATGCGTGCAGTTGAGTTCTTTGGGGCCTGGTCCCCAGTTTTACACGGCTGCGCCAGTGTGTCTGCACACCAACCTGCTGCATGTGGGGAGCGGCATGGCTTCGTGGCAAGGCTGGCCATGTTCGGCGCATGGGTTCGGCACACGGATTGGCATCCTGTGGCGCAACTTGCCACGAATTCCAAACGCTTGGCCCTAGTGCGCATCTCCAAAATAGTACGATTTCCAGGGACATGGCCATGTATGGCAGAGCATAGAGGGACTTGTTTCGTGCGACTTGTTTCGTGCGACATGAGGGGTGCAGTGTTCACACCTTTTTTTATGCGACACCGACACTGTTTTGGCGCGGGGTTGTGCGCCCACGACTGCAGTTGCTCAAGGTGGGTCAGGTGTCACGGTTTCTGGCAACCGCCGGCCGCCTTGCAGAGTTGACACATGTTGTTGACACATGCAGCATTCTATACAGGGCAGGTGACAAGGGTGCGTCGGCACGCGTGGCCGCGAGCAATGTGGAGGTGGTGTGCTGCTGCAGAGTATCGATGTGCTGACTATACATGTGTGCTCACTGCAACCTTGCACTGCTGTGCTGACAAGCACACGGCTTTGATATCTAATTCTTTTGGTTTTACTGCACATTTCGTGTTGCAGCTCGCTCCCCAGCAGTCACGTGTGAGCCACCTTGAAAAGACATGGCTATTTTATCAATGCATAGGGGCACCTCACCAAGCGAGGATAACACATATTCATGCAAGAGCACATGTTCACATCCACCTCATGACAGGTAGATAGCGTCATTGTGTGGGCACCAGGTCTAGACTGGGGATTGTGAGATCTCACATTCCCCAAGTCGAGTGCAGTGGCAGGTCATCAGCAGCCCTAATCAGCACTGGGCTAGGTGACAACGGCCAGCACTTGCGCGGTACCTAAGGTACTAAGTAATCGCTGAAGCACAACTGATTTATTTTTGCGTCTGGACAGCTGGTTCACGGCGGTCTGCAGGACACCATTGCGCCTGCGTACCTATCCCGACAAGATACAGCCTACAATGCGGTGCGCATGCTGCGGTGCATTGCGGCAGAAAGCAGCGCCCACCTGGATGTTCATCTGAACCTGGACTGTGAAATGTGCTTAGCGCTCACGTGACCACAAAGATGGGTCTAGCAAATCCAGCAGAGAACCACCATGACTGCACTGTCTGCTGTGAAGTGAGGGACTCCGTTTCTGCGCAGGCCGAACAGCGCCGCATTGCCTCTGCTCGGCCTCTATGCTCTTCAAGTTGCTAGCCTCTGCCTGGGTGCGCTGCCTCCCACCTTAACGTGAGGCAGCATGACACAGACACAGCCTCCTGGCAGGCAGCCGCGCGGGCTTGCTCAGCCCATGCGGCTGTGCAGGCAGCCGCGGGATATCTTCTGTCGGAGCTGGGCTGTTACACGTGGAGAGATTGAAGGCCACACCGGCCTATGTCATCAGCGGCGTTGAAGAGCGCTGGCAGCACGCGCGGCACACGCTGGCCTCGCTGCACCTGGCGGCGGAACGCGTGGTACCGCCGAAGCCCACCGTTCGCATGGCCAAGGAAATGTTTGCATCGTACGACTACGACAAGCAGATCAACCTCACCGAACCGCTCCAACAAAAGTACTTCTCGCTGCTCAGCGGCTTTGAGAGCGCGCTGCACCGGCTAGCGCACCACCCGGACCTCGGACCCGACGACTTTGCGGTGGTGGTGGAGGACGACGTCAGCCTGGACAATAGGATGTCGATCGCGGACGCGCGCGCGGCCATCCTGCACGGCTTCGACCTGGCGCGCTCCGACGGCTGGCTCTACCTGGGCATGTGCAGCGCCTGGTGCGACGAGGCCTCGATGCAGGTGTACAGGCACGTTGCGTACTCCCGGTGCGCCGGGGTGGGCTCGCACGCGCTGGCCTTCACCAAACGGCGCGCAGCCACCTTCCTGGCCGACGTGCACGCCAGCGTGAAGCACCGGCTGGCAACCGACCCAAAGTATATTGCCAACAATGCGCACTCCTTCGACCGCATGCTCATCGCGCACACCCAGAAGGAGGGACTGGCCTGGCTGGCGCCGAGCAGCTTCGCGGGCTTGCACTCGGATTTCGACGACCCAAAGAATGGTGGCTGCGGGGGCGTGTTTTTCCAGGACAGGGCCCGGTTCCGCTCCACGATAGATACAAGGAGGTGAAGGGCGCAGTCTGGTTGGGGCTCGCGACTGCTTTTGCGTGTTTTGTGCTGCGCGGCCCGTGCGTGTCATACCAGTGTGTCGTATGAGTGTGTAGCATGGGCAGAATGAGTAAGCCGCCACGAGCGGCACTGGGCGTGGTGGTGCCGCCTGGCGCCAAGGTGCCATGCGTGCTGGTGTCTTGCATCTGCACACGAGGTGCAAGTGGCACGCGGGCAAGTGAATGTCTGACTGCATGCGCTGCGACCTCATTGTATACTAGCACTGCCTGTTCTAGGCTTGCATGCAGGGTCTTTAGGAAGTGGGATGCCTGGCAAAGGCTCCTGCCTGCTGATGCAGGCCTGGCGTGTGTGATTGTTCCTTTGCTTGCCGTTCGTCATAATTACACTGGACAATCAACGTGCCAGGTGGGCGCTTGTGTGCAGACAGGCTGCTTAGCATGCTGCAACATGCCATGGTCTGTCACGTGTGCCGGAGGCCACAGCTCATGGCTGTGTGCCAACAGCTTCGGGGCCGAGTACCGCCCTGCGGCGGACTCGTGCGGCCTTTTTACGATGTCGGGTCGATGAGTTGTGCAGGTTCCTGAAGCATGCTTTATGTGCCATGCGACACGTCTTTTCATCGTGGGCGGAGTGGAAGTGGGAGTGCACTCCATGAAAGTGTAGAGAAGGTTGCTCAGCATCAGGGCACATCAGGAATGTCCTTGATGGAAAGTATGCCTGGTATGTCACAGCCAACATTACTGCGCATCACAGTCGGGGTGCACTGGCGTCTATACCCGGTCCAAAACACGGTCCAAAACAGGGCGTAGAGAGCCGTTAAAGCATGTACACATACTCGACATAGCTATGTATGTGACGAGCCTTAAGCTAGCCAGGATGATGGGGTCCTGAGTAGAGTAGGGAGCCAGTGTCATGCATCCCAAGGCCCACTAACCTAACCCTCAAGATGAGTAGCAAATGCTCCTCCGGCCTACCTGATCGATCCTTTGAAAAATATTGACAAATTCTGTGTAATTCTGTGTCGCGGCATTCTCTTGTCGTTAAAGAGCGAGAGGCACCAAGCTAACTCCCGCCTTTGTTTTGCAACGCAGTGAGTGTGATGGGCCAGGCCGGGCGCGCCTTTGGGAGCTCGGCAAGCGTGCGGTGCGGCGCTTGTTTGGCTGCACCTCTGATCTGTGTCGCCTTGGTATTTAGCTTTAGCATTGTAACGGGTCATGCAGAGCAGGCCTGGAAGTGGTTCAGCACCTCGCTAAACAGTGGTGTTGTGCACACGTTTTCTAGGAGCGCATGGAAGAGGCTCACCACTGACTGATTGGTCCGCTGCCAGGCAAAATTGCGGAGGCCTTGCCGCTTTGCTGCTCCTAACCTTGGGAGCAGCTGCCAGAGTGCCTCCTGCTTCACAAGCGAGTGCTGGTATGACACGGCCGCCCCTGCTCTAAAAAAGCCTGCGGTTGTTAATGCCGGATAACTCCATCTCATGTTGCACCATGATGTGCAACTACCATATTGCACTGGTCCGCACGTGCTGCAGCGCACGCTGTGCTGAGCTTGACACAGACCGCCTGCCCTGGCAAGCAAGTCAATACAAGCACAGGTTGTGCAGCAGCGTGACATATGTATCTTTCTGTGTTGCAGGTGTACGACCAGCTTACCAGACTGGCCACTTTGCTGCTGTGCTGCCGCGCTTTGTAGTGGCTGATGCTGACAGACAAAGGCGCCGCACCTCTGAGGTGCGTACCGTGTTTCCAAGGCCTGCCAGCAGCCTGAGCCTGGGCCGCCCTTGATGGTACATGTAGTTGAGTGCGGCAGCCTGGCAGAGAAAATGTTTGAGGTAGGGAGAAGGTAACATGCATGCAGGTTGCATGTTTTGAACCTCACAGTTCCTGTGCGCACACAGGCTGAGCGTGCGCGCCTGTCCGAGGCCGTGGGGAGGATCTCGTACGACGGCCACCAGCGGCAGGTTTACACATTGTACAGAGTCGAGTCTCCGGATGCCGCCGCCCCAAGCATGCTCTCCCTCGTCACCGCTTGGGTCGCGACTGCATGGGAGCACCTCGTGCAGCACGTCGTGCACAACACCGACATGGAGGAGGATGAGGTTGCGCTGCTGCTGGACAGCGGCGTGCTGGATGACGAGGTGCATGCCGCTGACGCGTACCAGGCAATCATGCACGGCATGCGCCTGGCGCGAGACGATGGCATACTTCACGTCGGCGCTGGCTGGTCGGGGTGCGAGTGCTGGGATGGCATGTCTGAGTGGCTGGGCGGCTTTGAGGTGAGGAGGTGTACCAGTTGTCGCATACATGCCACCGGAATAACCAAGAGGTGGGCTGCCGCGCTGGTGGAAGCGCTCCAAGACAACATTGAGGCGAGCATCCAAGCCGGTGACTCTCTGCACGGGGACATCTACATCATTGGCAGCTTGCTTGACGAGCACACTGACAGCCGCAATGGCACGTGGACAGTCAATGCTGGGTCGTGGCCGCCTAGGAGTGACGCCTGATCACACTGCTGGTAAGGCTTGGCGTGAATTCATTGCCAGCTGCGCAGCAGCCACAGTAGAGGCTTGGGCGTAGTGCACATGGTGATGCATGGCATACAAAGGATGTTCATGCGTGGGTAGGGTGGCATGGTGAGGGGTTCAATGTTTTTATGGTGCACATTGCCGTCCAAATGCCATCACTTGTCAACTGCTTGGGATTATGTACAAAATCAAGTATCATCAGCCCCCCTACTTTTTCTCTTTGCGATCTTTGTGCGCTCTGCCTCCGACAGCGCAGATTTTTGCATGTGTGGACGTGCATGTGCTGCGCAGTAATCTTCTAGCAGTCCTTTAGGAGCATGTGTGGACCGCGGCTGATGGCAAGTGTGTCGGACGTTGTGCGCACACACTTTGTTGCCTCTTACTCTCAGGGGCCCAACTTAATATCCCTGCGGACAGCAAGCTTGCCAGCTCCTATGTGTTGCAGGCGGCCATTGTGGCCAATTTGTCATATTACTGCATGAGCTTGTCGCCCTCGTGAGAGGGTTGGAGACAAGTTATGGGAGGAAAAGGACAGACCTGTAACACTGCTTGTGTCGGCCTATCAACTCTGGCTTACTGAGCACTCTATCTGCCACCTGTGCTGTTACAAGGCTCATGCAGACATGGTGTGACAACGAGACGCACTGGTCACATATTAATCAACATCATGTGTGCAAAGAATCTAGACTACACGTCGCCTCTCTCCAACCCCAAGCAGAAGTGGTGCATCCAAAAAGTGCATCACAGCAATACTGTTTGCACGTCGACCCTTACAACACAAACTGCCAGCCGCTACATAGCAGTTCATAGCAGTCCGAGGCATGCGCATGCGCACAGCATTCTTGCTGAGCTCATGAGCTGCCCAGTACAAAAGACGCACTCTCCGCACTCCGCCGCAGCAACTCGGCACAGACTCTCTGCGACTGCATGACTGGGTGCAGCAACCTGCAGGATGCTGGGGCGGTCTAGACCTGCTAGATGTTGAGCCACCACCTCTCCCTCGCCTACCTACAATCCCACAGCATCCAGCAGCCTTGGCACAGGCTGGCACCGCACGCTGTGCGCCTGCTGCGTGCGCTGCTCCGCAGCGCATGGACGGGTGCGCCGCGGGCAGGCCAGGTGCGCAGCGGCGCCGGGCGCCAGCGCGCCGCGCTCAGACGAGCGCGGTGACGTATTTCTGTATTGCCGCATGGTAGGACGTGTCGTTCATGGAGGGGTAGTCGGTCCGGCGCTTCCGGCTCACGAACAGGTTGCCGAGGTGCACCAGGTGCCCGCAGGCCGGGTTCATGGTCCAGGACGCCGCGGCCTGCTCGGTCCCGGACATCTCCGGATCCGAGCTCAGGTAGAAGATGACGCCGTTGTGCACCTGTGCGCAGGTTCCAGCGGGTCGCGCCGGCGCGGAGGGGCGGGCCGTGCCTGCTCGCGGCCGGTGCTGTCGGCATTGTGCAGCACTGTGCAGCACCGTGAGCGCCGGCATCGCCAGCCGCGTGGGCCGCACGCGCTTCGCAGCGTCACCACTTGCGCGATGCCCTCGTTGCAAGGACCCCGAGCATTATGCGCACGGCCCAGCACCGACCGCACGCGATGGCAAGGCGCGCGCAGGACGTCTGTGCACTTGGGCAGGCCTGATGCAGCAAAGTCAAGTGTTTGCCTGATTTTTGCCCTGCAGGAGTCTGCATCGCCAGGCGGGACATGAGACTGGAATGACATGGGACTGGGCCCGCGCGCGCGCCTCGTAGCTGGCGACAAACTCCGGGTCGATCAGGCCCTTGCCCAGCTTGAGCGGCGCCACGTTGCGCACGCCGTACTGCGTGAGCGGGTGCGGCCGCACGCCCGCCCGCCACAGGTCCACCTCGCCGGCCGCGCCCGCGGGCAGCGCGGCCTCGGCCTCAGGCGTCAGGTACACGTCGTACCGTTCGACCTTGACCTGCGCGGGCCGCGCCGCACGTCTCATTGCACGCAGGGCGGGCACGACAGCCGAGCTTGCCGAGCTTGACAGCTGAGCTACTGGGCACTCGGGATGTCAGGGCTGGTGTCAAGGCGGGCCGCTCGTGCGCTTTGACATGAAACAGCTCGGACACTGCGAGCACAGGCAGCCGGCTGTTGCCAACATCTTAGCTTCAAAGCCAGGACCTTGACTGGTAGCCAGCAAAGCTCGACGCCCCTCATGCTGACGAGGCTGCCGGCTTGCTCAACACAGTGCTGGCAGGCCGTCAGGGTGCTCAAGCAGGGCAGACCTGCCGCGAGCAGGGAGGCAGGCAGCATGTGGCCCCATGGGTGCTCGCGCGCAGGCGAGGGCCTCCACGATCACCAGTGTATGGGAGAGCGGGCTAGTGAATGGGAGAACGGGCAGCTCGGGCGCACCATCGCGCGCCCGTTGGTGCAGTTGCCCTCCAGCACGCCGGCGAACGTCGTGTTTGCCTTGGGCAGCACGAAGTACTCGTCGATGTCGGAGATGAGCAGGTGCAGGCCGGAGCCCGAGGCCTCCAGCACGGCGTGGCTGTACACGATGGGCTGCCAGCAGCGCATGTGCGGCGGGCCCACGCACTCGCCCAGGTGGTCCCACAGCACCAGCTCCAGCTGCCCCGCACGCACGAACGCGCGCAGCCGCCGGTCGCGCAGGAACTCGGCCAGGAAGCTCGCCTGCGCGCCGCGCGCGGCCGCCTAAGGCTTCTGGCACGCTTGTGGTGCGGGGTCGCGCAGAGTCCCGCCCTTTCCCCAGCCCGCGAGACCCACAAGCTATGGCGGGCATGCTGCCAGACATGCTGTGCACGCGGAGCACAAGGGCTGCATTTGTTGCCATGCAGCCCTGACGAGGCAGGGCAGTCAGCTCGCCCTCGTTCTCTCATGTCTCACACGCAGCACAGCGGGCTCTGCATAGGCCAGCGCGCGCCTGCGTGTACTGCACGACCTTAGCGACGCCCATCTGCAGGTGGTAGCTGACGTGCTGCAGGAGCAGCGCCGCGGCCACGACGGGATCCGTCGTGGGCGTGAATGGGTACAGGATGATGGCCGCCGCGGCGACCGGCGCGCTGCCCGCGGGCCGCGGCGCCGCCGGCCGCAACGTCGCATTCTGCGCCGTCAGCTGCCGCTGACGCGCTGCACGCACGCGCACGGCCAGTGAGTGCTCGGTCTTGTGTCACACTGCTGGTCGTGCTTGCAATTTTGACACAGAGCATGCACTTTCTACACGCCATCCAGTCCATACGGAGGAGGCAGGAGGCTGCCTGGCATGCATCAGACACTGAGCCTGTGCATCCAGCGGCGCTGCACAGCAGAGACACGCCGTTTTAGTTGCAAGTGCAGACGCGGCGCCAGCATGCCGGCTGACATGCACTGCGGAGCCTGCCGCGCGCCGCGCCTGTCTCATAGAGGCCCGCCCTCTTAAAGCCGTCGACGATGACGTAAAAGTCGGACTGCGCGTCCTCCGCCGGCACCTCCCCCTTGAACGGGAAGGGCATGCACGAGCGGTTGCGGTTGCTCATTCCCCCTGCCCCCTCCAAGGCCTCGTGCGGCCAGATGATCTCGGCGTACACGCGCAGCCTGTGCTCGCGCTTCCCGCCCTTCTCCCTGCGGCAGGGCGCGCAGGGCCTCATTGGTTGCCCACGTCTGCACGCGGCTGCTGGCGGCAGGCAGCGGCAGGCCCGAGGCCGACCTCAGCCTGATGCCCGGCCAGTCCGCGTGCGCCACGTCCGGCTGGCACACGTACCCGTCCAGGAGCGAGTACCAGTCGCGCTCGACGCTCTCAGCAAACATGAAGCCCCGGAACGTCACCGTGCTTGCCCTCTGCAGGAAGCGGATGTAGACCTGCGCTCCCGCGGCGTAGCTCAGCGCGTGGCTGGTGCAGCCTGCTTCAGAGCATCACTGTTGCTGCGCACAGGACAAACTGCCAGCAGGTGCTCAAGCAACACACGGCTGACTCACAGGGGGGCCGCACGTGCATATTGACCGCCTCCCGGCCGCCGTCCCGCAAGGTCACCGCGCCGGAGAAAGAAAAGTGTCGCACGCTGCCTGCGCGGGCAGGCATATAAATGACGCGTGTGCAAGTAAGTTGGCTGACAGCAGGCAAGCAGCAAACGGGCTTGCACCAACGTACCATGCCTCTTGAGCCTGGTCTGGCAGTTTGGCGCTACGCTCCTGCTCGCAGTCCTGGCTGATACTGGCTCCTGCGCACACATATAAGGAGCCCGTCATGCCGTTGTCTGCACGGTGCACTACTAAGTCCTGCATGCGCGTTGCTAGCTAATCCTGCCACAGACAAAAAGATGATTGAGCCGCACTCTGTGCAATGCAACGAGTCCAGCGTTCCCTGTTGCCTCTGCCTGGCGGCCAAGCAGCAGGAGTCCCAGGACCAGCAGAGCGGCTGCTCGCATGGCTGCAGCGGCTCCTGCGTGGATGTGCGCAAATGCCTAACAGCGTTTCCAGAGTGCCGCCCAGCAGGCTGGATAAGTGTTGCCGGAAAATTTGCACACAGAAGATAACAGTCAGGGCACAGTGCCGGAGCTTGGAGACGATCGGCAAGTCATTCATCTGTATGGCATTCAACTGTAACCCATCTGGCAAGGTGGCCGATTCCGGCAGGGTTGTATCAAGCCCTGTGCTTGCATTAGTCAGCAGTGCTTGTTGGGTGCCTCCAGCCAGGGTAGGTGGCCAGAGGGCCACCTGGCTAGTGTGCATCACTCGGCCACATTCGCTGTGGCTAGCATGTGTGGAGTGTTACATCTGTGCTCGGCTCATGTCGTGTGGCTATTGGCAGCTGCCTGAAGCTGCATCCTGTGTGTTTTACCTGACCAGATGCGAGCACTCTTGCAAGTGTCTGGGAGGCTGAAGAGCATGGCCGCAAGGCTGACCTGGCTGCAATGAGCGGGGCTAGGCCATGCGCCAGGTTTGCAAGACACACTACGTGCGACATGCATGCACCAAAGACGGTGAGCAGTACTCTGCAGCCATGTGCTGCAATGGTGGCTGAATTCTGGACACCAAATTCAAATTTATTGCAACCCTTCGCCTGGAGAGCAGCCGTGCCTGGTTGACGCTCGGCAGAGTCTCGTGACAAACGCGTGCGACCTATGCAGTTGGTAGTGCGGTTTGCAGCCACACCAATGATGGACTTTACAGCGCTTGAGAGCACGCTCTGGCAAGGGCATACATACATGCCCGTTCCAGGCACACCCCAGCAAGCAGGCCGGATGCTTAGCGTATCACACACACACAGAGGCCTTGCCTAGAACGTAAGGCGCTGGAGCCTGGGCATGGACATGCAGAGCGCGCCCTGCATAGGACGTGCGCATGCATGCATGCTTCAGGCACAGCCTGTCAGACCAAAACCTTCCGGATAATCAAACACGCTGCGGGCCTTGCCATGAACTGAGCAGGGACACGCGCGTCTGGGCTTGGCAGGCCCGCACAAGGCCAGGGCAGGCCGGTAATCATCCTGCTGCCCACTTCACGCCATCAGAACGTCAGTTCGCTAGTCGCCGCGCTGCTATGACACAGTATTGTGTGCCGCATCCCGAGACAGAACACAACATACCCGCCCGCCCTCCAAAAACCCATGCCAGACAGCCTATGAACAGCGCCGCATCCCTGGGGCCATGTGTCTGAAACGGTCATGTCCTGCTCAGGCAGCACAAGTGTGCTGCCTGAACAGGGACAGCACGGGGACATTCGTAAATTGCGGCCTGCGAAATCAAAGCAGGCCTCACTGCAATCAAGGACCCCCGGATGTGTCTGCGCTGCGCAAGTCTGCCGGTGACAAAGGCGCCGCCAAATTTACCGGCGGGCGCGACACGCAGACCGGCAAATGCCTTCTGTGCAGGCCAACACGCTGCCAGGCGCCTGTTGGCGCGCAGGCACTGGCACCCATCCTGCAGTGGCGCGGCCGGCGCGCAGTCGCACACCCAAACGGATATATTGCGCCCCTTAGGGCAGGCATAAAATTGACTTCCAAGTGGCGGCGCATGCACTGGCATGGCGCTCCCAGCCCAGCGCAGTGCCCACCAAACTTCCGCGCCGCATGTACAGCTAGTGCCTGTGTACAAGCCAGCAGCAAGTAAATGTGCTCTATTGCCGGGCAGCGCCTGCAGAAGCGCGCTCGCTTGGCGCCAGGCCAGCCCGCCGCACGCCTCCGGTGCGCGCCGAGGCGGTGCATGACCGCCCGGCGGGCGGCGCCGGCGCCCCCTGCGGAGGCGCCCATCACACCGGTGCAGTGCGCCCGCAGCAGACCCGGCACGTTGCAGCGCCCGCCCTCCCGGCCTACCCGGCCGCCAGCTCCCAGTACTCGTCCGGGCGGCCCAGGATGCGGGCCTTGGCGAGGTAGTGGAAGAACAGCACGTGCGCGTCGTTGTACAACTGGCCGCCGTCCACCTTGTTCGCATCCAGCAGCAGCTGCATGCTGTACTGCGAGCGCTTGTACTTGCACCAGCTGCGGATGTTGGCCAGCAGCGTCGTGTTGGCGCTGTCCGTCAGCCGGTACTTGCTCATGGCCTTGAGCATGCACACACTCTCCTGCGCGCCCCGCGCGGAGACCCGCCTCATTATCACCTCGATGGCGCGCCCTGCAGTGCTGCATGGCGGCCTGATGCCACGGCGGCGAGCACAGCGTTTGCGTTTTTGCAGCCGCACATTCAGCTGCGCCCCTCTGTGCACTCAGCGCGAGCGCAGGCGCAACACAGGCCGCGCGCCGGCGGCCGGACGCAGGGCGGGCGCGCGGCCAGGGCGGGGCGGCCGCGCCGCGCCTGCAGCTTGGGCCCGTGGATGTGGAGGATGCGGATGGCGGGCGCGCGGCCCCAGGTGCCCGGCTGCGGGTGCCCCCAGTACGGCTTCCAGTTGTACGTGTCCGGCAGCACGGCCACGCGGTCGCCGAAGAACGTGAACAACCACTCCTGGTCCGCGTTGGGGAAGATCCAGCCCTTCTTGGCCGCGTGGTGCATCAGGTCGCCGTGCAGGTCGGCCCAGGCGGTGAGGTTGAGGTAGATGACGCCCGCGTTGGCGGGGCTCAGCTTGGTCACCTCGCCCGCCGCGGCCAGGATGCGCGGCGAGGGCAGGCTGCACGCGTTGACGTCGCCCATGAAGATGGTGTCCACGTCGGTGTACAGCACGTTGGCCAGGTCCACGCCCAGGCCCTGCGTGCGCCGAAGGGGTTAGGGTTAGATTTAGGGCAGCCCTAGCCCGGCCGCATCTCGCGTGCATGCGCATGCAGAGTCCACGCCCACGCCCTGCACGCGAAAGTGGCTGCATGCGCATTTGCGCCTGCGGGCGTGCCCGGGGTGCGGCATGGCCGCGACCAGCATCGGTCAGCAGTGCAACAGCCGGCCCGCAGCCCTGCCCTGCAGTGCAGGGCCCTGGTGCAGCAGGGGGCTCCTGAGCGC
>JAABUY010003537.1_pt1 | contig 17109 bp, 8 predicted proteins | sample 5560271 | NCBI WGS metagenome assembly JAABUY01 (sample SAMN10711886, study PRJNA513374) | rock metagenome | isolation source: Antarctica rocks | place: Antarctica: Victoria Land, University Valley
AGTTGGGGCCGGGCAAAGGAGGCGATCATCCGGCCCGCCGTGCGGCGCTACCTTGCCCATCCCTGGTACATCCTCCCTGCAACTGCGTAAGTCCTAACCGTATACGTGCAAACTGGCGACCTGAGAGAGTTTCTATTGCACTTGTACAAAAATATAAAGAATTGCTGCGAGTAGTCGGTAGTCAGAAACCGTAACGCGCAACGAGGCGGCCGTTCAGACCACCTCATCCTGCTAGTTATCCGTCTGACTACTGGCTACGGTTAAAAGGGTCTGCCCCAGACCGCGCGACCAGCCTGAGGCAGAAAGAAGAGGGGGGAGGAATGTCGTGGTTCCGCGAGCGTTGCCGCCCGGATCAAACGAAACCAGATACCTGAGGACATTGCCGCTGACCGCCCCGACTGTTCAGCCATCGCCGCGCGACCGTAACAGATCAGTACATAAGCGGGAGGTCCACCATGTACCCAGAAGGAGTCCCGGTCACTTCGTCATCGTCCGCCCCTGTGAACCGCTGACTCCTCACGGTTCACCGATTGAACAATTTAGCAGTATGGGTAAAGGCCTTGGAGTATTCCCGGCCTGAAACGATCCGCCCACAGCCTCGTCTCGTTTCAGACTCTTCAGGGGGAGTATCCCAGCGCCCCTCACCGTTCCGCAGTGCCGCCTTCTGTGTACGTACATAGTCTACGACCACCATCGCTCCTTGTCAAGACCTTATAAAAAATTGGTTGAAACCGGGGAGACCCGCAAAGACGCAGAGAACGCAAAGGAAGGGGGAATTTGAACCACGAAGACACGAAGAGCACGAAGGAAAGAGGGGGAAAGAAAAACCTTCTCGTCTTTTTCCCTTCTTCGTACTCTTCGTGTCTTCGTGGTTCAATCTCTTTCTCTCCGCATTTTTGCGGTTTCCCCGGTTTCCGTTCCGCTGTTTACGATTCGTGCAGTTCCGCAGCGACGCGGAGGGCGTCGTCCGCATTGGCGAGTATTCCGGCCAGTTGCCGCCAGCGAAGACGGAGCAGGAGGCGGCCAAGGTCTTTGCCGGGGCGGAGACCGAGCGCGTGCATCACGTCGTCGCCACTGACGAGCGGGGGCGACGTGAGGAGTGGAGCGTACGTGCCGAAGTAATCGCGCAGCACTCCTTGCAGGAACGCAACATCCCGTGCCACGATCGCTGGCGGACGGTTCGGGCCCCGTGCGGTCGCGCGGTCGCCCATCGCGACAAGGATGCAGGCGAGTGCGCTATCGCCAAGCGCCGCCATCAGCCGGATCGGATGCTCCCCCCCATGTTTATGCTCCTGAAGATCGTTGGGACGCCCATGCTGGCGGATCGCGGCGACGAGCAGGCGCTGTTCCGTCCGGGAGAGACGCAGCCGCTCCGCGATTTGCCCGGCGAGATGGCCGCCCGCCTGCTCGTGCCGCGAGAATTGCGGCGCGCTATCCGGCCCCACCGTGCGGACATCGGGCTTCGCGGCATCGTGCAAGAGCGCGGCGAGCGGGACGATCCAGCGACGTGACCGTTCCCCCGCGAGCGCGGTGTCGAGCCAGGTGCGGAACGCATTGGCATAGGGCGCGTCCCAGTCATCAAGGGTGTTGAGAAAGCCAACAACCGCGACCGCTGCCGCTGTGTCGTGATCGAAGACATCGAGATGATGATTGCCGCTTTGGGTCATCCCCCGCCCGGCGGTGGTTTCCGGCACGATCGCTTCCCAGAGACCACTCCGCGTCACTCCTTCGATGGCGGGCGCGGCGCCGGGGGCGGCGAAAAGGTGAGCCAGTTCGTCCGTGATCCGCTCCGGCGCGACCGACGGCACATGGTCCACCGCCGCCGTTGCCAGCACCTCCGCTTCAGTGGTCGGCGCGTATCCGAGCGTCGCGACGAAGCGATAGAGCCGGATGGCACGCAGTGGATCATCCCGAAAGGCGCCCGGCGCACAGGGCCGCAACAGGCGAGCGTCAAGGTCCGCAACGCCGCCACACGGATCAATAACATCTTCGTTACCGCCGACGAGCAACGTACGGAGATCAACCGCCATCGCGTTGACCGTGAAGTCACGCCGCCGCAGGTCTTCCGCTAGCGTTTCGGCACGGTACTGGGTGAAATCATACTGCCGTCTCGCCTGTATGACGCGTGCGGTCGGCTGCGCATCGTGCAATGAGACAAACGATCCACCGATCGTATCCGCGAACCGGCGCGCAATCCCCAGCGCGTCACGCGGGACGAGGATGTCCCAATCTGTAATGACGGTTTCGCCCCGCAGGGCATCGCGCACCGCCCCACCGACGAGAGAGAACGGCTGCTCCGTCAGACGCGGGAGCGCGGAAAGGATCGCGTTCTCTCGCAGCGTTGTGTGCCACATTGCCACGATAATTATGTCCCTGGCTTCATGAAGATTCCCGACCCCGCTGCTACATGTCTTTAGACTGCCGTTCTATTTTATCCTGTCCACAGACCTTTTGCAACGAATATACCCATCGTGGCAACAAAGAGAACGTGCGAAAGGATCGCGGCAGTGGTATTCGTGTACCGGCGCTCGATACCAAGCACGAGGCCGACCGCAAAGACCGTCAGCGGCGCGAGCGGGAACCCATATTGCGTGTGGAGCGCGGCGAAGGCGAGCGCGGCAAGGAAAATACCGTAGCGTGGCTGGATCGCCCCCCGGAAGAGCAGTTCCTCGCCGATGCCAAGGAGAATGGCCGCGACCACCGCCGCACCGAGACCACCGATATTGGCGAGCGCCTGATCGTTGATGCGGCGGACATTCTCAGCGATCGTCGGCGAAAGTTGCGCAGTCAGCCGCTGGCCACCAATCGCCACCCCGACGAGCACAGCCGCCGTGACGACCGCGACGAGGAGCGTTAAGGGCGTCGGGATGGCGAGGCCAAGGCGGGCGCGAATTTCTTCGGGCGCGCGCCGCCACATAAAGCGCACGCCGCCGACAAACCGCTCGCCACTCTCCTCACTGGCCGTGCTTGTGGCGATCACGCCCCGGTTCGCCGCGCGTGCCGAAACCGCTTTCGCCGCCGCGACTTTGCGCGTCCGCCGCACGCCGACGCCGACGAAGACGATGCCGAGCGCACCGACGATCAGCGCCTCACCAATCGTGAAGAGGATACCGCCGTGCGGCACGATCTGCCCGAGTTGATCCTTCGCGCCACCGACGACGTAGAGTTTGCCGTTCACTGCCGCGATGCCAAGGCCGGAACTACCCGCGACGAGGTCGGGGCCGCTACTCCATTTGTTTGCGGCGATGTCGAAAAGTTGGAGGGTGTTCGAGGACTCCGCCGTGCCGATGCCTCCCGCCACGTAGATACTGTTCTCGCGGCTCGTTGCAGCGAGGTTCCGACGCGCGTCCCGCATCGGCGCGAGCACGGCCCACGCGTTTGCCTGGGGATCGAACCGCTCCGCCGCCTTCAGGCTGGCACCGTCCTGCTGCCCGCCGAGCGCGTAAATCATCGTGCCGACAGCAACGGTCGCGAGGCCACTTCGCGCGGTCGGCATCGTCGGGGCGGCGGACCATTGGTTCGTCGCCGGATCGTAGACAGAGACGGTCGCGAGGCCGGACCGCTTCGGAACGGTTCCCGCGACGGTCGTGCCGCCGAGCACATACAGTTTGCCATTCGCGCCTGCCGCCGCGAGGTCGGTGCGGCCTTCCGGCAACGGTGGCAGCGCGCTCCATCTATCGGTCGCAGGGTCGTAGACGGTGGCTGACGCGACGGGCGCGCCATCGCGCTCGCCGCCGACTGCGTAGATTTTGCCATCGAGCACGGCAACAGCGAGGTTCGCGCGCGGCTCCGGCAGCGGCGCTTTCGTCGCCCACTGCGCGCTCTTCCCCGCTACCGGCTGATCCCGCAGACTGGTGTCGTCGGCAAGCACGCTGCTCGTCGGACCATTCGCATCATCCCCGCCGACGACATAGAGCGTGCTACCGACTGCGACGACGCCCATGTTCTTGCGCGGCGTGGGGAGCGAATCGAAGCCGCCCCAGACAACGCCGCTGGCAGCACGCGGCTGGCCGGGATCGTAGACACTGGCGCGGTCGGTCGGCACGCCGATTGGATCGGCGACACTCGCGGAGGTGAGAAAGAAGACGGCGGCAGCGAACAGGAGGCAGATGAGACCGAGCATATGCATCCGGCTCTCCGCCGCAATCGGCAGGAGGCGCGCCCATGTCACCTTGCGGATCGGATCGAAGAGCGCAGTCCCCATCAGAATCGTGACGATAACGAGTGCGACGCCGCTCACCTGCCCGGCGATCATCTGCGAGACGCCGATGAACCAGAGAAAGACGGCAAAGGAGCCGAAGGCGATGTCCTGCCCCATCTTGAGGGCACGGTTCCCCTGGGAAATCTGGCCCCAGATAGCGATGAGCAGAAGCGCGAAGGCGCCGACGACGCGCAAAATGAGCGCGCCGATGTCGCCCACCACGGAGGCGGCTATGAGCGGGTGCAAAGCAGACACGAAGGGATGTCCTTTCCGACGGCGGACCATGCGACGTTGCATCGTCCGGTGGCGCAGCAGTGAGCCACCGCATCGGGAAGTATCCCGCAACGTACCGGGCTTGCCTACCCCCAGCCCGTGCTACACTGCCCTAACGACCAAAACCGTACCGACGTTCGGGAGGCAACATGTGACAATCTCCACCGCATTGGCGAACGATCTCCGGCCTCTCTTGTCCCCCGATGCGCTTGTGACCGACGCGGCGGCGCTGCCCGCGTATGGGCATGATTTTTGGACACAGCGCGGTACGCCGGGGATCGTCGTGCGAGCGGCGCGGGCGGAGGATGTGATCGCGACGCTTCGGTATGCGGCGGCATGCGGCATTCCGGTCGTGGCGCGCGCGGCGGGGACGAATGTCAGCGCCGGGTTTCTGCCGACGCCGGAGCGGATCATGCTCGATCTACGCCCGATGCATCGAGTACTGACGATAGACACCGAGCGGCGCGAGGCGGTCGTCCAGCCGGGCGTTATCAATGGCGACCTGAACGCGCGGCTCGCGCCATTGGGCTTCTGCTTCTCGCCCGACCCCGGCTCGGCTGCGATCTCCTCGATCGGCGGCAATATCGCCGAAAATGCGGGCGGCATGCACTGCCTCAAGTATGGTGTCACGGACGATCATGTCGTTGCCGTGGCTTGCGCGCTGATCGGCGGCGATATGATGCGTTTCGCGGCGGATGACACCGGCCCGGATCTGCTCGGCCTCCTGATCGGCTCCGAAGGGACGCTCGGCATCGTCACCGAAGCGACAGTCGCCCTCCGCCCGCTCCCTGCCGTAACGCGCACGCTGCTTGCGGTCTTCGACGACGCGGACGATGCGGCGGCGGCGGTCTCCGCGACGATCGCGGCGGGCATCATCCCGGCGGCGATGGAGTTTTTCGACCGGCCAGCGGTCGGCTTCTTCGATGCCTTCTCCCCCTCCGGCTATCCGAAGGAGGGTGAGGCATTTCTCCTGATTGACCTCGACGGCAGCGCGGGCGAAGTCGCGGAAGAGATGGCAGACCTGGAGCCGATCCTGCGGCGTGGGGCGCGCACGGTCCATCGGGCCGATGATGAGGCGGCGCGGGCCGCGCTCTGGAAGCCGCGCATCGAGGGCGCACTCGCTCTCGTTGCCAGCGGGCGTGGCTTTTTCATCTGCGACACGACTGTCCCGCGCGAGCGCATCCCGGAGATGCAGCGCGCGGTCGTTGCAATCGGACAGCGATCAGGACTTCAGATGCTCACCCTGGGCCACGCAGGTGATGGCAACATTCACCCCATCATCCTTTTCGACAAAACCGACCCGGCACAGGTCGCGGCGATGGAGGCGGCGGACGACGCGGTCGTCGCGACAGCGCTTGCCCTCGGCGGCACGATCACGGGCGAGCATGGCATCGGGAGCGAAAAGCGGCGGCAGATGCGGCAACGTTTCTCACCGACAGAGATCGCCGCGATGCGCGCAGTCAAGGCCGCCTTCAATCCAGATGGCCTGCTCAACCCCGGCATCCTGCTTCCCGACCGTGCCGACGACGAACCCGCCCTGCCCCGATTCGCCGCAACTATCAATAGCGGTATCGCCGCGCGCCGTGCCGGACACGGATGGAAACGTACTGGCGATGCCGTATTATTTCCGATCACAAACAACACCGCGCGGGCGCATCTTGACGTTGAGAACCTCACCGTCACAGCAGATGCTATGATGCCACTATCTAGCCTTACAGAAATGCTCGGCGCGCGCGGTTTCCAGTGTGCGTTGTCGGAACGATCAATCAGCGGCGACACGCGCACTGTTGGCGCTCTCGTAAGCGGCGAAGGTGATCGTGCGGCAGTCCGTGATGCTCTCCTCGCTGTCGAGACGACCCTCCATGATGGCTATCCAGCGCGCTTCGGCAGTAATGCGGTCAAGGATGTCGCGGGATATGACATGAAACGGCTCTTTATCGGCAGCGGCACGGCCTTTGGCACGCTGAACCGCACGATACTCCGCGTCCTGCCTGCCCGCTCCTGACCACACAACGCGCGGCTTTTTCCTTGACGTTGGATTTATGCACCCATTTCCCTACCGCATCCGTGCTACGGATAGGAAGCGGCGTGTTCGTCGTGGCACGCGACATCGGTTTCGTCACAATCATCTGTCTGAAGGAGGTAGATTCGTGCATACTGGCCTCTTCTGGTCCCCCGATCTCCGCGCGATCCCGCATGCGGCGCGGCATAGTCGGCGCCGGGGAAGCGCGCGCACTGGTCTCGGCGCGTTTCTCGGCATCCTGCTCGTCGGGTTGCCCGGTCTGCTGATCCCGACGGGCGCCGTTACGACTGCGCAAGACGCCGCCGCGCTCGATGGCATCCACAAGATTCAGCATGTTGTCGTCATCATGCAGGAGAACCGCTCGTTCGATCACTACTTCGGCACCTTCCCCGGCGCGAATGGTATCCCGATGCAGAACGGCGTGCCGACCGTCTGCGTGCCCGACCCAAAAACCAACCAGTGCGTCGCGCCGTACCACGACGGCCAGGACAAGAACGCGGGTGGCCCACATAGTGAGAGAAATGCCACTGCTGACATCAACGGCGGCGCAATGGACGGCTTCATCAAGGAAGCGCAGGGTGGTCGCCGCAACTGCGCGAACCCGACCGATCCTGCCTGCACGAACGGCGACCAGACCGACGTGATGGGGTACAAGGACGCGCGCGACATCCCGAACTACTGGCAGTACGCCCAGCAGTTTGTCCTGCAGGACGCGATGTACGAGCCGAATGCGTCGTGGAGCCTACCCGAACACCTCTTCATGGTTTCCGGCTGGTCCGCCAAGTGCGGCAGTGCGGACCCAATGAGCTGCCAGAACGAACTGCAAAATCCCGACCGCCTCGCTCCGCAACGGCGCAACGTCCGTCCCGGAGCGGCGGGAGCGGCCACGAAGCAACCTAACTATGCGTGGACGGACCTCACGTATCTCATGTACAACGCGAATGTTAACTGGAAGTACTACGTCGCGGACGGCACGCAGCCCGATTGCGAGGATGACGCGATGACCTGCGCGCCAAAGCCGCAGAACGCCGGGACGCCGCAAATCTGGAACCCGCTGCCCTGGTTCGAAACCGTCAAGCAGGACGGCCAACTCGGCAACATTCAGGACCTCGACCACTTTTATGATGACGCGAAGAACGGCACGCTCCCAGCCGTCTCGTGGGTGACGCCGAACGGCAAGAACAGCGAGCATCCGCCAGCACTCGTCAGCGACGGGCAGGCATACACGACCAGCCTGATCAACGCGATTATGCAGGGGCCGAACTGGAACAGCACGGCGATCTTCCTCGCCTGGGACGACTGGGGAGGCTTTTACGATCATGTCACGCCGCCCAGCGTGGATCAAAACGGGTACGGCCTGCGCGTGCCCGGTATCGTCATCAGCCCCTACGCAAAGCAGGGCATGATTGACCACCAGACGCTCAGTTTCGACGGCTACCTGAAGTTCATCGAGGATGATTTCCTCGGCGGGCAACGGATTGATCCGGCGAACGACGGCCGCCCCGACCCCCGCCCGACGGTGCGCGAGAACGTCCCGCAACTCGGCGACCTGTCGCAGGACTTCGACTTTACACAACCGCCGCGCCCGCCATTGATCCTGCCGCCGAACCCGCCACCCGGCCCCGCTTCCGGGGGATAGGGAACCTCACGCCCTTCTCCATTACTTGGTAGCAATGGAGAAGGGCGTGAATCATCTACAGGTTTTCTTGCGGCAGGTAGAATACCGCAGTGATCCTCAATTATGCGGGGAAGCTCACGATTCCTGCCGCCGCCGGCACATCGGGGGCATACACAATCCGGTTCGTCTCGTCATACGCTACGGCGTGGCTGCTTGGCGTCGTTGGGACGTTGGTAATGAACGTCACTGGGTTGCCCCCGCTGAAGATTGCCATTTGCCCGCCCCGGTAGTAGCCCGACGCCGCGAAGAAGTACCGGTTTGCCTTGGCGTCGTAGATCGCCGAGTCGCCCGCCCTGGCCTGGTCGAAGGTGGCGACCGTCTTGCCCGCCACGAGGTCGAAGAACACCGTTTGCTGCGTCGCCTTGTTGCCGCATCCCAGCAATGCCAGATTCGTCGTCGGGTTGATCGCCAGCCCGTTCGGATTGCACGGCACGCCTACATCCATCGTCTTTACCAGCACGTCTTGCCTTGGATCGAACTGGAAGACGACCTTGCCCCCCGAGCCGGTCATGTACATCATCCCGTCGCCCGGATTGTAGCGTGGCTGCTCCAGTGCATCACCGAGATCGGAAATCCGCTTGATGATCGTGTTATTGACAGCATCAATCACTGTCACGAACTCATCGTCGCTGTTGGCGACATAGAGCTTCTTCTCCTTGGGATCGAAGTCCATCTCGTCTGCCCGCTTCTTGCCCCCGGTGTTCAGTTTCGCGAGCACGGTATCGTACGTCGCCGACGACGCATTGATGTCAATGATGGCGATCTCGCTGTTGTTGTTCGCGACGAACAACTTATTGACATTTTTCGCCACGCTCAAGCCATTCGCACCTGCCCCGACATCAATCGTGCGCAGGTACTTGGCGATGGGAGTCGCAACGTCGAAGACATCCACGCCGGTATCGGTCCGATCCGCGACATAGAGCAAATGTGCCTGCTGATCAATGTCGAGGATGTCGAAACTCCCCATCTTCCCGGCAATCGGCGGGATAGCAATATGCGTGAGGGAAACTTGCGTCGTATTCGCCGCAACGATCGGCAACGTCGTCGCGGTCGGGACGACTGTCGCGCACTTGGGGGCCGGATCGCCGAGGCGAGTGATGAATTGGCAATCGGTCGCGGTAACCGCAGATGAGACGATGAAGGCCGCAAGGAGAAGCGATACGACAGACACACTGATCCAGAGCATACGTGACCGTTGCATACTGCACCCCTTCCAACCAATCGAATACCGGCGAGGATGTTATGATGAATGTGAACGCTTCTCGATAAGAATAATCGCTTACCGTCAGTCGCGCAAGTTTTCGTTTTTCTCCGTCACACAATCACCTTAAATGCATAGACGATCCGGTCGTACCACATCAGCAGGGTCGTGATAGCGGAGAAGGCAAGGAGCGCTGCGGCGACATAGCGACCCCACCAGACACGCCGCACGAGCCAGGCGAGCGCGACGCCGCTTCCGAACGCGACGGCGGGCAGCGCGAAAAGGGGATAGCGCACATAGAGCCGCGTGACGATCCCCACGACGAGCATGATCGCTGCAACCGTCAACCAGACAGCAATCGTGAACGCTGTCGCACGGCGATAATTCATGGAGGAAAGAATGGCGGATGCCCCATCGTCCCCCTCAGTCTTTCTCCAAAGTATGGCGCATCCCGCGATGCACGCGAGCACCGGCCAGACGCGATAAAAGGCGAACGAGGTCTCCCATGCCTCCCGTATCAGCGCGACACTGAGGTGCGATGTCGTCACGGCGGACAGGCCAATCCGGTCGTCGGGCGTCGCGCCTCCCGTGCGGTAGACATGATTCGTGGGCGTGGGCCGCGTCGCCGTTGCCTCCTGATCCACCGAAGTGGCCTGCTGCCCGGCGAGGAGATCGTGCGCCGGGAAGCGATAAAAGAGCGCGAACGCGACCAATGCGGCAGTCAATCCGGCGAGAGCGAAGAGCGATCCGGCGACCCGTTCGCCTCGCCGTTCGGGCATAAGTGGCCGTCGCAGGAGAAACGTAAGGCCAAGCCGCGCGAGCAGGTAGAGCGACACAGTGAGCGCGGTGAGGACGAAGACGCCGACATGCGCCAGCAGCGTCAGGCAGATGACGGCAACAAAGACTGCGTACCACCGCCAGCGATACGGCCCCGCAAGCCAGCCGTAGCCGAGCGCGAGCGCGGCGAACAGGAGCGTGAGCATCCCCTCCGCAAAGATGTTCGCGAACGTTCCCCACGAATAGACAATCCAGCCGACGGGCATCAACGCCATTGTCAGGACGACGAGGTTCGCCGCGAGCGGATCGCGCGTCACGCGGCGTGCCACAAGCCAGAGGACGCAGAAGCGGGCGAGATCAACGCCGAGCGAGAAGAGGAAGAGCATCAGCGTCCGGTCACGGATGATCCACGAGACGGGTAGCATAAAGAGGTAGGGCGTCGGCGCGTAGAGCACCGTGCGCCCGCCGAACTCGGCGGACTGGATCGGCAGGAGCAGCGTATGCATGTCCGCCACGTCCGCGAAGCGATGGAGGTGGAACTTCAGGTCCACGATCACGATGTCCGGGTGGAGGACGCCCGCGAACCGGAGCGCGAGCGCTCCCCCACTGATGAGCGCGAGCCAGCGTACGTCCTGCGCCGTCACTGCTAACCCGGCGCGTCGGCAAAGCGGTGCAAAGATGAAACGGATGGACGCAACGACGGCGAGCAGCAGCGCCCCCGCGCGCATGACCCCGCCCACGTCCACCGTCAGGAAGAGACGGTTCCAGACAAGGAACGACGCCATCCCCCCCGCCACGACGGTCGCGCCTGCGAAGGCGCTCGGCCCACCGAACCCCGCGACGACGAGCGCCAGCGCGCCCCCGACAGCTACGAGCCAGAAAGAGAGCGTGATCCGCGCGGGCGGCAGCGCGAACCCGCCCCCTACCGGACGAACCGTCACCTCCTGCACGACGATTCCCAGTACCCGTCGGTCGCCGCGCGGCGTGAACGGATTGCTGACGAGGCTTAAGTCGAGCGTCCCATGTGCCAGCAGCGAGGCGGGCGCTTCCATGTGATACGGGCGAAAATCCGGCGTTGGATGGAGCGTCGCGATCTCGGTCCCGTTGGCGAGCACGCGCGTCTCCGAGTTGGGATTGATCGAGCCGGAGAGGAGCATATCTACCGCGACCGCGCCACGCCCGATGCCGGGGAAGGTGATCTGCCCGCGCCCCCGCGTCCAGCGGTACCGCGCGCCACCATCGGCCACCGATTGCCGTTCCGGGGCATTGAATCCCTGCATGAGCGCAGTATCATGCGCCGTGTCGCCGATGCCAATCCGGTACGTCGGCCGCACCTGATACGCCGCCGTCAGCAGTATCGCCGCGAGAATCGCTGCCGCGAGGAGCCAGGCGGCAGTTCGCAGTTTGGAGTTTGGAGTTCGGAGAAAGAGTGTGTCCCTTCTCCGAACCTCTCCATTGCTCATCCCGGCGTCCGATACTCGATAAATGCCGGGACGCCGCCCGCGCCCGCCGGGCTGTTGCCGAGCACACGTTCCAACCCCTTTGCCCACGGCAGCGCGGCGATGACGGCATCCGGCTGCGGGTCGGACGCGCCGTTCGGGAGCAGGATGGCGTAGCGCGCCGGGAGCGTCGCGGCGCTGATGCCTTCCAGCGACGCGAGCGACCCGCTATCCCGCATGACACGCGCGAAGAAGGGGAAGACATCGCGATCAATCATCTCGCGTGGGACGAGAAAGGAGATGCCGGGGCGCGCGCTCGCTTCCGTAACGATCCGCCTCCCCGCCTGCGACGCGAAATAGGTGTCGAACCGTAGCGTCTCCTTCCCATCATGCCGCATCAACCCGAAATACGTCCCCGCGTTGAGCGCGAAGATGGCGAGGAGGACGGCCCCCACCCCCACTCCCTCCGCCCGTAAGCGAGGGAGAGGAGATTGACGGCCTAACCGTGCGAACTCCTCTCCCTCGCAAGCGAGGGAGGGGGCAAACTGCCTAACGGTGCAAACTCCCCTCTCCCGCATGGCGGGGGAGGGGTTGGGGGTGGGGGCAAACCGCATCCACAGCGCATCCATCGCCAGCGCCGCAATCAGCAAAGCGGGCGGGAGAGTGTCGAAGGCGCGCAGCGTGTTCGGCGCGTCAATCGCGAGCACGCTCGGCATGAGCATCACGGCGAGATACCCGAGGGCCAGCCATTCCCCAAACCGACCCGCATCGTGCGGCGGGCCATGCAGCCGCCCGGTCAATGCGAGGGCCAGCCCAACGAGGAACAGAACGGCGACGATTGCGTCGAGGTGTGGTGCGTTAGGGAGGTTGTGCTTCGGCTCGCGGTCGCCGCGCACGGTATCCATGCCGAGGTTCGGCGCGATGTTCGCCTGCAGCGCGGCGAGACGATCCTGACCGAGGCGGCGGAGATTTTCTTCCGAGAAGATCGCCGTCTGACCAGGGCGAGCAGTGTACTGATCGAAATGGGTGACGATATAGCGCAGAAGCGGCGCGGCAAGCAGCAGGAAGACAGCTGCGAGCACGGCAAAGCGCGGCAGCCAGTACCGCAAGAAGTGGTGCGGCTCCCGCACCATCAGCACGAGGGCGACGAGCGCGATCAAAACGAGCGTGAACGGGCCGGAATGATAGCAATAGACCGTCCCTGCTGCCCCAACGCCCGCCAGCGCCCAGTCCCGCCAGCGGCGCATCTGCATCGCCCGCACGAACAGAAGTAGGCCAAGGAGCACCAGTCCCGTCGAGAAACAGGGCGCTAATGCAACCCGCTGCATACGGAGCGCCCAAAACGAGACGGCGAAAAGGTAGGAGGCGATGAGCGCGACCCGCGCACCAAACAAACGGTGACTGAGGAAGAAAAAAAGTAGCACGTCCACGACGCCCATCGTCGCCATGAAGAGGCGCAGCGTGAGGAGCGAGATACCAAACAGTTTGAAGGCGAGCGCCAGCGGATAGAGAAAGAGCGCGGGCAGGGCAATTTCCGGCTCATACACCGGTCGGTAGGTAGGATCGTCGAGGATGCGGATCGCCCGCAGCGCGTGCCGTCCCTCATCCTTGAACAGGCTCGACGGCATCTCCGTCAGCACCGTCAGCCGCAGCGCCACCGCCAGCGCCGCGATCCCCACAAGCGCCGCAATCTGCCACATCGCGAGCCGCGTATCGCGCGGGGGAAGCGGACGAAGATTGTCCCAATCTGCGCCAGAGGAAATCCGCGCACCTACGTCTCCCCTTCCCGTATCGGGAGGGGGTTGGGGGGTGGGCATAAACCCCGACAGCAGCATTACTAATCCAACGCCGAGCATTACCGCACCAACAAATGCCCACCGGTGCTGTGCGACAATCACTTGCCCAATTAGCGCAACGATGACCCCGCCGATGATGACCCCGCGATCACTGAGGCGCGCCCATAACCGCAACACATCGAGCGGCCACGTCAGCGCCGCCCACCATTCCCGCGCCCACAGAACACCAACGAGTGTGGCAAGAAGCAGTTCAAGCGGCATGGCGATCCGCCAGAAGGGGAGACGAGCGAGCAGGACGCCGCCGATCACTCCACATGCCATCCCACCCGCCGCACAAAGTCGCCACCAGACGCTGACCCACCGCCCGACCGCGAGCCAGACGAGCACCACGAGCAGGATGATGCTCAGTACCGCATCCGGCGACGGGAGGGCCAAGCCGGGCCGGGCAGCGAGACGCGCGTAACCGACGAGTTGCACGCCGAGTCTTCGCGCGTCGCGCGGCGGTGCATAGACTGTGTCAACATGGATGGTGACATGCAGTTCGTCATGCCGCCGCAGAAGCGACGTGACATCCACCGCCACGGGATGCTCGACGGACGATGGCCACGTATCCAGCGTCAGGCCATTCGCGAGCAGCGTCACCGTTCCTGGGAGCGCACCCGGCGGACGGCCGGCGAAATGCATCGTCAGCGGCAACGGCACATTCGCCGGCAGGACGCGCCGCGCCGCCCGGAAATTCAGCGTGGATTCCGTGCTCGTCCACCGAAACGCCGTGCCATCCACCGCCCGCTCACCCGCATTCCAGTCGGTGGAGGCATGATCGAAGGCCGCACTCGCAGGCCCAATTGCCAGCACCTCTGGCCACTGCATCGCTGCTACCAGCCCAACCAGCGCGAACACGATGATGCCAGCCAATAGAAGAAACGCGTCCCGCGTTCCGTACTCCCCCTTCCCCCGTGGGGAAGGGGGCTGGGGGGTTAGGACCGTTCCCATCGCGCTCCTCGTCATGCGTGATATGCCCGCGTGATCCGCCCATACCAGACGAGCAGAGTTGAAGCGATACTGAAGACCAACAGCACGATCGCGATACCTCTCCCCCATCGCCATTGCCAGAGATAGCCAAGCGCGACGCCCGCCCCCGCCGCTACAGCAGGGATCGCCGTCACCGCATACCGTACGTATCGCCCCGCCAGCACGCCAGCTACCAGGAAGAGGAACGCCACGCCGAACCAGATGAGGCAGACGAGGCAGAGGCGGGGCCCTAACCCCCGCCACAACAGCCAGTATCCCAGCGGCGCGAGCAGGAGCGGCCAGAAGCGATAGAAGGCGTACCCCTCCACCCAGACTTGTCCGGCAACCGCGACGACCGGATTATTGGTGCGAGCGTCGTTCAAGCCAATTGCGGGATCGGGGCGCGGGCCACCGATCTCATATCTGCCGCCTGTTGATGCTGCGGGCATGTTTTCCAGCGCCGGATCATTCGTCGCGGCGTGCGCGCTTGTGAGCGGGATGCGATAGAAGAGCGCGAAGGCTAGTGCGCCTGCGATGCAGGTGAGGGCGAGAGCCGCGAGAAAATCGTGATCGCGCCAGGGCACACGCCGCTCCCGGAGCAGCATGCATACCCAAAGCCCCAGCGCGACGGCCAACAGCACGACAGTTGTTACCGCGACGCCGATGTGCGACAGTAGCGCCAGCAGGATGACCGCGACGAAACCGACCGCCAGCCACGGCTTCCGCAGCCGATCCGCGCCGAGCGCGAGGATTGCGAACACGAGTGTCAACGCCCATTCGCCGACAGCGTTCGTCAGGTTGCCCCACGAGAAAATGATGAAGGCGACCGGCACGATCCCCGCGATCAGCGTCGCGCAGGCCGCCGCGATGCGGTCTCGCGTCCCTTTCCAGACGACGAGGCCAATGACGAGGATACGCGAGGCGTCGAGCAGTTGGGTTCCGACTGTCAGGAGATCGGCGCGGTTGCGGACAATGGGCGCGAAAGGCGCGAAGAGGAGATAGGCGCCAGGCGGATAGGGTACGGGGCGATTCTTGTCATAGAGTGCGACGATCTCCTGATACCAGATGTGCCGTACGATGACATCCTCGAAGCGGTGGACATGGAAGGTGAGGTCGCTGACGATCATTGCCGGATGATACAGGCCACCGAGTCGCACGGCGAAGACGCCGATGACCGCCGCGAGCGCCCACCGCGCCTCCCACACGCCACCTACGATGCCGAGCCGTCGCAAGAGAGGTAGCGTCGCAAACCGGAGCGTCGCTGCCAGGAGAAATATTCCGCCTGCGACCCGCAGCCATGGCCCCGCGCCGAGCGCGATAAAGAGCCGGTCGCGGGCGAGCAGCAGCCCAAAGCCAATCACGACGAGTAGCGTCACCGCTGCCGCTTCCCACCCACGCAGCCCGACGACGAGGAACGCGAGCATGACGCACATCACCGCGCCCCAGAGCGCAAGCGCCGTCCGCGCGGGTGGGAGGGCGAACCCACCGCTCGGTTGTATCCGCACGCGACTGACGAGCACACCAAGTTCGCGGCGGTCGCCCGGCGCGCGGAATGGCGTCGCGCGGATCGTCAGGGTCAGATTGCCCGTTGTCAGGTACGGCGCGGCGATGGCGATTGGATAGTCCGCAAAATCCGGCGTCAGATGGAGATGGGCAACCTCGCCGTTATTGGCGAGGACGATCACGTCCGGGTCCGGATTTGGGCCACCCGCCATCGTCAGCGTGACAGTCGCCGCGCTCCTGCCGATGCCGGGGAAGGCAATGCTGCTCTCGCCACGCGTCCAGCGATACGTGCGGCCGCCCACCGCTGCGGGTTGATGCTCCGCTGTGTTGAATTCCTGCACAAGCGGGTCATCCTGCACGCGCTGGCCGATAGTAATAGCATACGTGGGGTGCGTCTGGTACGCCGCACCAATCACCGCCGCCGCGATCACCGCGACCGCCGCGATCCACCACCACGCCCGTACACCGACACTACTGCCGAGCCGACCGATCACTGTCCGCTGGCCTGCTGGCGTCACGACCGCTGCTCGTTCACTTGGTCGCGCCTCTTCCGGCTGCAAGACCACACTCCCCCTCAAATCCTCTAAACCCTCCCGATCAAGGAAGCCCAGTGTATCAGACGGAAGTACCCGGCCCGGCAGTGTGGTAGACTTGCCGCCTGTCAATGGGGTGAACGGACGCGCAGGACGAGGGGGCGAGGGATGGGCGTAAAACGGGGGGGATTGGGGCGCGGCCTCGGGGCGCTCATGCCAGAAGGCGCGCTCGGCGGCGGCGGCATCGAGGTAGACATTGACGCCATCGCGCCAAACCCGTATCAGCCGCGCACAACCTTTCTGGAAGACGAAATCGCTGCCCTCGCGGCTTCGATCGCGGAGCACGGCATCATTCAGCCCCTGCTCGTTGCGCGCGCCGAGGCGACGGATCGCACGCCCTATCGGATTATCGCCGGCGAGCGGCGCTGGCAAGCGGCCCGCCGCGCCGGGTTGCGGCAAGTACCGGTCGTTGTGAAGGATGCCACGCCACAACAGATGCTCGAACTGGCTCTCGTCGAGAATATCCAGCGGGCGGACCTCAATCCCTTAGAGGAAGCGTTCGCCTACCGCACACTCGTCGCCGAGTTCGGCATGACGCAGGAGCAGGTCGCGCAGCGCGTCGGCAAAAATCGCACGACCGTTGCGAATGGCATCCGTCTACTCGGCGCTGCACC
>JAABUY010003538.1_pt1 | contig 17094 bp, 17 predicted proteins | sample 5560271 | NCBI WGS metagenome assembly JAABUY01 (sample SAMN10711886, study PRJNA513374) | rock metagenome | isolation source: Antarctica rocks | place: Antarctica: Victoria Land, University Valley
GGACTTCGCGTACGGGAATTTCTTCTGGATGTCCGGGTCGTCGAAGACCGCCGGGCGGGATGGGAGGAACGCGCCCTCCAGCATCTGTGCCTTTTGCTGCTCGACGCCGACGAGGATCTTGATGACTTCGATCGTCTCCTTCGGCTTCTTGGAGAACTTCGAGACGCCGAGGTTCCAGTCGCCGAGGCAGCCGGGGCCGGGCTTTGACCCGTCCTTCGATGGCAGCGTCGTAATGTCCCACTGATCCGTCGTGATCTTCGAGGCCGGCTCATACAGCGGGCTGACGTTGCTGTACCAGAGGCGGATCATCGCTGCGCCGCCGGAGCGGAACTGGTTAATGACGTCCGCGCCCTGCTTGTACTGGAGCGTCGCCTCGGGCGTGACCTTGTCTTTATAAACGAAGTCGTAGACCCGCTGCATTGAGTCCATGCCGGTCGTGCCCTTGTCAAGGATGACGTTCAGTTTGTCATCCACGAGGTCGCCGCCGTAGCCCCAGAGGACTTCGAGCCAGTTGATGATGCCGCCTTCGCCCTGATTCAGTTGCTCGACGAAGCCTGCGACATCGGCGGTCTGCAACTTCTTCGCGGCGGCGACCAGGTCGTCATAGGTTTTCGGCGGTTGGAGGCCCGCTTTTGCAAAGAGGTCCTTGCGATAGTACAAACCGGGACCGTTGTTGAACCAAGGGATGCCGTACAACTTGCCGTCATACGTCGCGCCCGCCAGCGTGCCGGGGAAGAACTTCTCGCGCTCGCCGCCCGCGACGACATCGTCAACGGGGATCGTCCAACCTGCCGCTGCGAACTCCGGCACGAACGGCACGTCCATCGAGACCATGTCCGCGCTGGAATCCTTGGAGGTCGCGACGGTGACGAACTTGTCGTGCAGGCTCGTTGTGTCCGCGCCCTGCTCCTGGTAGGAGATCTGGAGCGTCTTGTTCGCCTTATTAAAGGCGTCCACCTGCTTGACGCGGTAGCCCGTCGTGTCGCGCGCGGCGAACCAGTTGATCATCACCGCGCCGGTCGGCGGCACATTCGGCGTCGTCTGCGCGGCGCCTGATGTGCCGGTCGTCGCGGCGGGTGCGGCGGCAGAGCCACTCGCCGCAGTCGTTGCCGCCGGGGCTGTGGTCGCGGCAGGGGCCGAGGTCGCCGCGCCTGCCGCTGTTGTCGCGGCTGGCGCTTTGGTTGCCGCAGTCGTTGCCGCGCCGGAGGCGGCGGTCGCTGCCGGTGCGGGCGTACTCGTCGCGCTACCGCCGCAGGCCGCGAGGATTGCCGTCCCTGCCGCCCCGGCCGCGCCGAGCAGAAACGTGCGGCGGCTCACTGTTTTCTTGCTTGTCTCATCCTGTTTCATGTCCGTTGCTCCTTTGTCTGCATCTTCGACCGTAACCACATCACTTTACTGGTTGCGCGCGTATGCGGTTGTGTACCTCCTTGTCATGCAAAGAAGAAGCGGCGCTCGCACTCCACAATGATGGGCGCGAATGTTGCCGGGAGATGAAGGCGACAAGAATACTCGGAATCGAAGTCAGAATCAAAACGGCGTAGACACGCGCAAACCCTACATTATTGCATTGTCGAGGAGCATAGCCCGCGCGTGCATTAATGTCAATGTCAATACCGCGCATTCCCTCATTAGAAAATGGGTTCTGGGTCATCGCCGGTTGGACACACCAGCGTACTATATTGCACTCGCCGCGCTCTATGAGCAAATGGATGTCTACTGAGGGAATGGGTATCGTAGATCGCATTATCAACAGGCATGTGGCCTCCATGAGCGCGACTGAGATCAAATCGTAGCGGGGCGTTCGCTATGCTATTCTACGCACTGCGCACAGAGCAGGATGCACACTGATCCAGCGAGGAGACCATGCAGACGCGCGCACCAGCAACGACGATCACGATCCGGCCTATCCACGATCCGGCGGAGCTGCGTGCTTGCCAGGATGTCCAGCGTCGCACATGGGGTATCACGGAGGATGGCTATCTCGTGCCGGTGGCGACGCTGGCAGCGGCGAGCGCGTATGGTGGCCTCGTGCTCGGCGCGTTCGATGGCGACCGGCTCGTCGGCTTCTCGTTCGCCTTTCGCGGCGTGCTGGACGGGACGCCGATCCTTTATTCGCAACTGACGGGCGTGCTGCCGGAAGCGCAGGGCGGCGGTGCCGGGCGGCGGATCAAGCAATGGCAGCGGACCTGGGCGCGCGGGCAAGGTCTGCCGCTCGTCGCGTGGGCCTTCGACCCGTTGCAGGCGATGAACGCGTACTACAACCTCGTCACCCTCGGCGCGATTGCCACGCACTACCACCCCGATTTCTATGGCCCGCGTGAGGATGCCCTCAACCCCGGCCTGCCGACTGACCGCCTCCTCTGCGTCTGGCCTACTGCTGACCCGCTTCCCGTGAAGCCTGATCCTGCAGGGTCAGAGATTATGTTTATGGTTGGATCAGAGCAGACCGAGAGGGATGGACACCGTACGCGCATTCCGACACTTCCTGAGATGGAGCGTGCATCGCGTTATAGCGGTATCGAAATCCCGAAAGACGTGCAGGCATTGCGTCCGCACAGGCCTCAACTGCTCGCAAGATGGCAAGAGACCGTACGCGAGGCTTTTACCAAGGCGTTTGCGGCGGGCTACCGTGCCGTGACATTCCACCGGGACGACGAACGCGCCTATTACATTCTCACGAAGGAGTAAGTCGTTATGCGTATCACCCGCGTTGACCTGTTGCACGTTCGCATGGAACTCGTGCGCGGCTTCGAGACGAGTTCGCATCGCAAGAACGACCTAAACCATCTGCTCATCCGCGTCCATGACGATGCGGGGCATATGGGGTGGGGCGAGTGCGCCGTGCCGACCGACCCGTATTACTGCCCGGAGACGACTGAAACGGCATGGTCCATCCTGCGCGACTTCATGGCCCCGACGGTGATCGGGCAGGAGATCGGTTCGCCCGAAGACCTGCTCGCACGGTACGCAAAGGTGCGTGGCAACAACTTCGCCCGCTCCGGGCTGGAGATGGCGTACTGGGCGCTGCTCGCGACCGTCGCGGGGGAGCCGCTCGCCTGCATGCTCGGCGCAACGCGGCCCGCGATCACCTCCGGCGTCTCCCTCGGCATCGAGCGAGATGTCGCGCGGCTGCTCGATGTCGTCGGCGAGTTCGTCGCGCAGGGCTATCCGCGCGTCAAACTGAAGATCGCGCCGGGATGGGACATGATACCCGTCGCGGCGGTGCGCGAACGGTGGCCCGATCTGCCGTTGCAGGTGGACGCGAATAGCGCCTACACGCTCGATCATATCCCCCAGATCAAGGAACTAGACCGTTTCGGTCTCTTGATGATCGAGCAGCCGCTCGGCCACGACGACATCGTGGATCACGCGCGCATTCAGGTGGAACTCGCTACACCCATTTGCCTCGACGAATCCATCCATACGGCGGAAGATGCCCGCAAAGCACTTGACTTAGGTGCCGGGCGGATCATCAACATCAAGACGAGCCGCCTCGGCGGTTTGCTCGAAGCGAAGAAAACACACGACCTCTGCTACGCGCGCGGCATCCCCGTCTGGTGCGGTGGTATGCATGAGTACGGCGTCGGGCGGGCGGCGAACGTGGCGATTGCCGCCCTCCCCGGCTTCACGTTGCCCGGCGATGTCTCCGGCTCCGACAAGTATTACGCGCGGGACATTACGACCGTCCCGATCCTCGCCACGGACGGCGCGATCCCCGTCCCGACGACGCCCGGCCTCGGCTACGACGTGGACGAGGAATACGTCCGCGCCCAGACCGTTCGTGCCCTTTCCCGCTCCGCCGACACCGATACCTGGCAGGATGGCGACGCGGCATGGGCGGATTGAAACCGGAGATGAACTGCAGAGGCGCAGAGGACGCAGAGAAGAGAAATAAGAGAAAAGAGAAAGGATGGGTTTCATTTCTTCCCCCCTCTTTCTCTCCTCTGTGTTCTCTGCGTCCTCTGCGCCTCTGCGGTTCGATCGTTTTCTCCCTCGTCTTCCTTGTCGCGTGCGGGGGCGGGAAGGGGACGCCGACGCCGGTGGCGCTGACAGCGCAGCAGACGGCGTTGGCGCAACTGACCGCTGTACCGGGCACGCCGTCCCTACAAGGGCCGACGGTCGCGCCCACGCGCTCCGTTTTGACCGTCACCGCCCAACCATCTAACACGAGTGCGATACCGACACCGGGGAGCAACACGACCGTCATACCCATTTCGGTGACGGAGACGTCAGGGTTGAAGCCCCTTGCGAGCGGCACGACGTATACGAACCCCACAAAGACCTACCGGATTACGCTTCCGCCAGACTGGACGCCGCCCGCACCCGATCGCGCAATGCCCGCCCGCATCCTCTCACGCGCGCCGAAGGACGCCGTGATCGTGACGATCGAGGAAGGACCGACGCCGGACAACTGGACGCGGCTCGCTCCCCCCGCCATTGCCGGGATGCTCGACACGTCGTATCGGAAGGACGCACTGGGCAGCATGCTGCAAAACGTCGTGCTGACCGGCATCCGTGGTGTCAATGATGCCGGAGTGCCGACCTACGATCTCACGTATCTGAGCGACGCGAGCAGTTCTCCCATGACGGTCGAGCGGTTCGTTACGCTTACCTTCGCGGGTGCGATCACCATTACCGCGACCGCCGCGCCCGATGTCGCGAGCGCGACGCGTCCGACGGTGGAAGGGATCGTTGGCTCACTCGTGCCTCTCAAACTCGACGCCCCAACGCCCGCCGCGCTCGCCCCGACGACCGGAATCGGCGCGGTCACGCATATGCCATCCGGCCTCGGCATCGTCCTGCCGAACGGCTGGGCCGCTGTTGCGCCGCCCGCGTCGCCACCCGGTGTCGAGTTCGCCGCCCAGAACGTGATGGGCGAGCAGCGGGTCCGCGTTGTCCACAAGCAAGTCACAGACAGTACGAAACTGAACGACTTCGCCGCCACTATCGCAGACGAATGGAAGGCGACCGCGAGCACGTACGAGGTTGAGGCGGAAGGCATGAACACGATCGGTGACGCGCGGGCCGTACGGAACCTCTACCGCGCGACGGTCGGTGGCAAGGAGGTCGTCGGGCAGAGCGTCGCGCTCATCAAAGGGGGCAATGGTTACGTGATCAGCGTCGAGACGCCCGCCGCACAGTATGACGCGAAGCCCGACGATGCACAGGCGCTCTTCGATCACGTCGAAAGCAGTGTTACACTCCCATAGCACACCCGCAACGAAGCATGAAAGGGAATAAACGATGGCGGAACAAGGCGACCGAGCGGCCGTGAGCGCGCACTACACATCAGGCGATCTCGGCGAGAAAATTCTCGCCGCGCTCCGGGCCACTGGCAAGGACACTGATGCGCTTGCACTCGATGATCTCACACCCATTGACCAGTTCCACCTCGGTGGCAAACCCGCGACGCTTCAACTGATCGAGCGCGCCGGGTTCCGGCCCGGCCTGCATGTCCTCGATGTCGGCGGCGGACTGGGTGGCCCGGCGCGGACGCTGGCGGCGGAGGCGGGCTGCACGGTGACGGTGGTCGATTTGTCGGAGGAGTTCTGCCGTGTCGGCGCGATGCTCACCGCACGCACGGGCCTTTCCGGCGCGGTTACATTCCAGCACGGCAGCGCACTCGATCTGCCTTTCGCGGACGGGAGTTTCGACGCGGTCTGGACGCAGCATGCCACGATGAACATCGCAGACAAGGGGCGGTTGTACGAGGAAATTCATCGCGTCCTGCGGCCGGGAGGGCGGCTCGCCATGCACGATGCGATGGCCGGGCCAGTCCAGCCGATCCATTTCCCGGTCCCGTGGGCGCGCGATCCGTCCATCAGTTTCTTGCGTTCATCGGAGGCAATACGCACATTGCTGGCGGACATTGGCTTCCGCGAGGTGGAATGGGTGGACGAGCGCGAAAAGATCGTCGCCGCTTTGCAGCGACAGGCCTCTATCATGACGCTAAATGGACCGCCGCTTGGGATTCAACTGCTGGTGGGGACGGAGTTCCCCAGGATGCTGGAGAATGTCGGGCGCAATCTTCAGGAGAACCGCCTCACCATTATTCAGGGTATCTTCGATCGGACGTGATCAGCAACGGGCACGTCACACGGTCGTACCAGCACGCAGCATCGTCACGACTGCCTCGATAATCTGCTTGAATGAGTCGGGTTTCAGTGTGCCAGCCCACGCTATCATAAGATCGGTGTTTGCGGTGAACAGTTTTCCCGTCCGCGCCTAACTGGTCACGGGTAGTGATCCCGTAGCGAAACTTGTCGAGATAAGCATGATTGCTCGATGATCGCCATAGGGATTGCTGGTAATCTGGCAAAGAATCCAATCACCCCACCCCGCATCCGCAAGCACGACCGCAGGGCGCCGCTTCGTCTGTGACAGGTCCGAGAATGGAAAGGGCACTACGACGACAGCGCCTGCCCCAGGTGTGACCACGCCGCATCCTCCTCAGGTCGATTCCAATCCTCCGCGAGTGCGGATTCACTGAACAAGTCCGTTTCGGCTGGTTCGTCCTCCATGATGGTCACAAGTGCCCGCCGCGTGGTGGAGAGATGTATTGGCTCTCGCAAGTGAATATTCCCCTGCTCGTCAATCACTGCTTCAACTGTTCGCAACACCATGCACCTCCACACAGATGATACATGAAGGATCGTCGGGTGGATGCTCGTGTGACAATGTCGCACGTTCCGCGCGTCGTACATCCGGCAGGCGCAGGGCGCAAAGCGTGATGATCGCACCGAGGATACCGAGGATGCCGAGCGCGAGCCGGAGCGAAAACGCCTCCGCGATGCCGCCAACGAGGGGCGACGACGCGGCCCACGCGATGTAGGCGAGCGCGAAAAGGGCGCCCGAAACCAGCCCCATCGCCCCCGGCGCAATCCGCCCGACGATGATGAAGCCAGTCGGAAAAACGCCCGCCGTCACCACGCCGAGCGCGCCGAAGCCGACGATGACGAAGCCCGGATGGCGCGTCAGAAGCGTCAGCGTATTGACGACAACAATCGCGCCGCCCGCGCCGATCAGCGCCGCGCGCGGGCCGATCCATGCGAGCAGACGCTGGTTCATCAGGCGGCCAATCGTCATCGTCACGTTGAAGAGCGCGTAACCGATGCCGCCGATCCACGCCGCCAGCCCAATGTCCGCGCGGAGGTAGAGTGTCGCCCAGGTGCCCATCGTCCCTTCGATGACGAGACCGCAGCACAGGATGACGGCGATCAGCTGCATCGTCCGGTTTGTTCGCATTTCGCGGAGCGTGCCACGCCAGTCACGCTGCTGCGTGCCGTGGCTCGTCTGCACGGGGGCCGGCACGCGCCAGATGGCGACGAGCATCAGCACATAGAGCGCGGCAAGTCCAGCGAGGATCGCCTGGTACGGCACGCCGACGGAGCGCAAGACGCCCGTGACAATCGCGCCCGTGACCGCGCCCGCGTTGAAGCAGGCATGCAGGGCGTTGAGGACGCTTTTGGGCGAGCGGCGCTCGTAGTCCACCGATGCGGCGTTGATGCCGACATCGTAGATGCCCGCGCCAACGCCCTGAAAGATCACGGCGAGCAGCAGGAGCATGATCGAGACGGGGCCAACGAGCATCAGGCAGAAGGCGATCATGATTGCTGTGCCGAGTGTTGGCAGCAGGCGCGGGCCGATCCGGTCGCCCAGGTAGCCGCCGAGCAGCATGATCGGCACCCCTGCGATCGGCATCACCGCGAGGATGCGCCCGAACGTCGCCTCCGAAATGTGCACCGCGACAATGATGTCTTTCCAGAGCACGCTGAGCATCGCGAACGTGACGCCGAAAATGGCGAATTGCGCCGCGATCAACCAGAACGTCAATGGATGATGCGGGGATTCAGTCTGGGCAAGGGCGGGCGAGGCAAGCGTCGCGGTCATGCCCGGAGTGTCGCACGCGCAGGGGTGACGAGCAAGGGCGGATCAGCCATATTCAAAGGGTGGAATCGTCCTCATCGTCGGGGTAGAAAGTACGGCCATAGACGATGGCGAGGATCGTCACGGTATCGTCAGCCAACTCATACAGAATGCGATAGGGCGGCACGACGAGTTGACGCAAGGATACGGAGCAAAGATGAGTTTACGAAGATTTCTCTCCGGCCACCCTGGTATCGCACGTCCAAGTTCTGGAAATTCGCGCAACTGAGAAACACGCGTTGTGGTCTGTCTTTGTACTGCTCGTGCGGCAATCACGCTAACGCTCGTCAACCGGTCCCGTGTCGCGCACCTTCGCGACCGTGATAATTTCTTCCACAATGTTGATTGCCATGCATGCTCTCCGTGATACCGTACGGTATCACGGGCGGTAAAGCGAAATAGTAGTCATCGAGATGTGGGAATCTCCCATTCGCCAGGGCCGAGGGTGAGGTCGCCGGTATAGAGGGCGGTACCGGTGATGACGGCTTCAACACCGGGGATAGTGGCGAGGAGGGCGAGGTGGCCGCGATCCTTGACGCCGCCAGAGGCGATCACGGCGAGGCCACTCGTCGCGATTTCCGTGAGGAATGCGACATTCGGGCCAGTGCGCGCGCCGTCACGGGCGATGTCTGTTGCGACGACGTGGCGCACGCCGCGCGCCGCCATCGTGCGGGCAAGGTCCACGGCGCGGACGTTGCTCGTCTCCAGCCAGCCGCCGGTGGCGACGTAGCCGTCCCGCGCGTCGAGGCCAAGAACGATCCGCTCCGGCCCGTGTGCTGCCAGCGCCATCGCGACGAGATTGGGATTCTCGATCGCCACCGTACCGAGGATGGCACGATGCGCGCCCGCCGCGAGTGTGACATCAATATCCGCAAGGGTGCGCATGCCGCCGCCGACCTCGACAGGAATCGAGATGGCGGCGCAGATTGCCGCGATTAACTCCGTTTGTTGCGGTGATCCCGCCGCTGCGCCATCAAGGTCCACGACATGGAGGATTGCCGCGCCCGCCTCCGCCCAGTGCCGCGCCATCGCGATCGGATCGTCACCGTAGACTGTTTCATGTGAAAAGTCGCCGTGCAGGAGCCGAACGCATTTGCCGCCGCGCACGTCAATCGCGGGGATGACGATCATCGGACAGTGGCGGGGGCGTGCAGCAACGCGTGCGCGCCCTCGACGATACCAATGAAGTTGCGCAGGAGACGCAGCCCCGCCGCCCCACTCTTCTCCGGGTGAAACTGCGTGCCCATCACGTTGCCGCGTGCGAGGACGGAGGCGAAATTGAGACCATATGCCGTTTCGCCCGCCATCCAGGTCGGGTCGGCACTATCGCAGAAAAAGGAGTGAACGAAGTAAAAGGGTGTCAGGTCCGGTATGCCGTCCCAGAGCGGGTGTGATTGGATCTGGCGCACGGCGTTCCAGCCCATGTGCGGAACAATAATTCCCTGTGGCAGCCGTCGCACCGCACCGGGCGTAACGCCGAGGCAGGGATGTGTCTCCCCCTCCTCGCTGCGGTCGAGGAGCACTTGCAAGCCGACGCAGATGCCGAGGAAGGGCGTTGTACCACGGTCAATCACCTCGTGGATGATCGGGGCGAGGCCACGCGCTTCCAACCCGCTCATCACGTCTGCTGTCGCGCCGACGCCAGGGAAGACGACACCGGGAGCGCGCCGGATCGTCTCATGATCGGCGGTGATGACGACGTGTGCTCCCTCATGTTCGAAGGCGTTGCGCGCGTTCGCGACGTTGCCGCCGCCGTAATCGAGGATCGCGATTGGTTCCATGTCTCACCCCCGGCCCCCTCTCTATTGTCCCAAGCAATAGAGAGGGGAGAAATAGCGGATTGTTACGAGCATTTATCGCATGAATCGCTGAATGCGGCTAGCGGCAATTGCTGCGGTCTCAGCGTCAGGAGGTGCGTCTCGGCTTCATCGGTGACGACAAAGCCGAGGCGTTCGTAGGGCCGTCGGGCCGGGTTGATCTTTAAGACGCGCAGCCGTACCAGCAGATTGCGTGCGTCCGCCTCCGCGATGATCGTACTAATGAGTGCCGCGCCATGCAGCCGATAGAGGAAGGCGTAATCCGCCCGTGTCGCCTGGCGCAACCGATAATTGAGCATCCCGTTCTCTCGCTCCCCTTCCCACGCCGAGGGACGGAAGGGGTTGGGGATTAGGTCTCCCCATCCAACACCCGAAGCGTGACGCCAACGCCGTGCGCGAGGGCGGCGAGGTCATAACCGCCTTCGAGCAGGGCGACGATGCGACCATCGCAGCAGGCGTCCGCCCAGCCAACGACATGCTCCGTCATCTGCCGGAAGCCGCCGTCCGTGACAATCATTCCGGCGAGCGGATCATCCTGTGCGGCGTCGTATCCGGCAGAGATACAGATCAGTTGGGGTTGGTAGGCGAGAACGAGCGGGCCGATTAGATCAGCGAAGACGGGTAGGTAGTCCGCGTCGCCGGAGCGTGCAGGGAGCGGGATATTGAACGTGTATTCCTCTCCCATGCCCGTGCCGCGCTCGGTCGCCAGACCGCTCATCGGGTAGAGCGGGAATTCATGCAACGAGACAAAGAGGACGTGCGGATCGTCGTAAAAAATGTCGTTCGTGCCGTTGCCGTGGTGGACATCCCAATCAATGATCGCGATGCGTTCGAGGCCATAGCAGTCGCGCGCGTGTTGAGCAGCAACCGCGACATTGTTAAAGAGGCAGAAACCCATGCCGGTCTCCGCAGTCGCGTGGTGGCCAGGCGGGCGGACGAGCGCGAAGACGCGTTGCGCCTCGCCAGTCAGCACGGCATCCACGGCGCGGATCGCCCCCCCGGCAGCGAGCAGCGCGACATCGAAGGACTCCGCCGAGACGATCGTGGATGGTTCGAGCCAGCCGCCGCCCGCCGCACAGAACCGCTCCAGCGCCTCCACATACGCGGCATCATGGACGCGCGTGATCGCCGCGCGCGGCGCGTTCGTTGGCATGAGAAGCGGGCGATCCGCCAGCAAACCCTCCGCTTCAAGGTACTCGATGATCGCCACGAGGCGTCGCTCCGTTTCCGGGTGCGGGCCAGTGTGGTGATCGAGGTAATGATCGCTGTAAACAATCGGCGTACGGTTCATACGCGGAGTCTCACATGGAGCGGGGAGCGCGTCAATAGAATAGCTGACCGTCCGTGTGGGGCATGTGCTATCCTCTCTTCAGCAACGATACGCGAAGCAACACGACGGGGAGCGAATTTCGATGGCGATGTTGATGCCACGGCGACGGTTTACCGTCGAAGAATACGAGCAGATGGCTGCTTCCGGCATTCTCCATGAGGATGATCGGGTTGAATTAGTCATAGGGGAGATCATCGAAATGAGCCCGATTGGCGTCCGGCATATGCAATGCGTCAATCGCCTCACCCAGATACTCAGCCGTCGTCTCGCCGATGATGTCATGGTCAGCGTCCAGAACCCGATCCGGCTGTCCGACAATAGCCAGCCACAACCGGACGTCGCGATTATCTATTCACGGAATTATCAGGCGATACCAACCGCTGCCGACACACCCATCGTGATCGAAGTTGCTGACTCCTCGCGCGATCATGACCGGGGATTCAAGTTCCCGATCTATGCTACCGCAGGCATCGCGGAAGCATGGCTCATTGATCTGACTGCGGAAACCATCGAACGCCATTCCGAGCCGCACAACGGGCATTATCGTTTGATTGCGCTCGCGAATCACGGTGAATCGCTCGCCTCCACGGTATTCCCGACACTGAATTTTGCCGTTGACGCACTGTTCGAATAGCGGAAAGCGCCACCCCGGAAAGTCGCTGCGGTAATATGGACGATCCGGTCGCCGCTCACAGCCTCATTCCAGGATGGTCATCGGGCCTGGGGTGAGGATGGCGTAGTGGGTCATCAGCGTGTCAGCGGTCGCGCCGTGCCAGTGCTTCTCGTTCGCGGGGATGAGGACGACATCGCCGGGCGTGATGGTGCGTTCCTCCACCTCGGTTGCCACGATCCCTCGTCCCGCAGTGACGATCAGCACCTGATCCGCCGCGTGCATGTGCCACTTGTTACGCGCCCCCGCCGGAAACGTCACCTCCGTCACTCGCAGTAGCGCCGCCATGTCATCACTGACGACATCCTGTGTCAGCACCGGCCCCACGAACGCCGGATTATCATCCCGCGCCCGCTTTTCGTCTGTTACCCGTATTATCTGCATTGTGCCCTCCTTGTCTGACCAAACGGAGCGCAGAGGACGCAGAGGACGCAGAGATCACAGAGAGAAAGAAAAAAGGTCTTATCTCTCCTTATCTCCCTCATCTCTCTCTGCGTCCTCTGCGCTCTCTGCGCTCAATTCCCGTCATCTCCGGCTGACCCAGTCCTGGATGGCGGGGCGGACAACGAGGTCTTCGATGATCGCGCGGGGTGGGAGGAGGGTGGCGAGGGCGATGCATTCCGCGATGTCCTCGGCTTGCAGCATCTTCGCGCGCGCTTCGGGTGGCGGGGGTACGGGGCGGCGGTCGAGGATCGGCGTGTTGACCTCGCCGGGGTAGATTGAGGTGGCGCGGATGCCATGCTGCCGCTCCTCAGCGTTGATCGCCTCCGTCAGGCCGCGCAGGCCGAATTTCGCCGCGATGTAGGCGACGCCCGCGAAGTTGTTGCCGCGCCAGCCGGAGTCCGAGACGATGTTGATTACCGTGCCATCCCCCTGCCGCCGCATCGTCTGCAGGAAGCCGCGCGTCAGGTAGAACGCGCCGTTCAGATCCGCCGCGATCACGGTCTGGTAATCCTCGATCGAGCAATCGGCGAGCGAGCGCTTCGGCACATTAAGGCCCGCTGCGTTGACGAGCACATCGAGCCGGCCGTATTTTTCCAGCGTCGCCCTGATAACGCCGTCCACCGACGCCGGGTCGCTGATGTCGGCGGATTGGATCAACGCATCCGTCCCGCCAAGCATCCCTGCCGTCTCTTGCAAGGGCGCTTCCCGCCGCCCGACGAGGACGAGCGACCCGCCCTCCTGCGCCAGCCGCACCGCCGCCGCCCGCCCGATACCGCTGCCCGCGCCGGTGATGAGCGTCACTTTCCCTTCGAGTTTGCCCACCATCTATGCTACCTCCGCGCCGGGGACATGCACCCATTGCCGGTTCGTCGCCGAGAGAATCACGGCGTCCATCACCGCCTGTGCCCGCGAGCCATCGTGGAAATCCGGTGAGGCGGGGCGGCCTTCGGCAATCGCCTCGATGAATTCGAACGACTGGTCGTAGCGAAAGACCTGTAATGGGTCGCCTTGGTGCGGGTCGCGCGGCGAGTTGGGGACTTTGAGGAATTCCTCGGGTAGTTGCACCGTCTCCAGGTTGCCGCCCGCTTTGCCGACCATTACCTGAAACGGTGTGCTGAGGAAGTAGACGAGCGAGGCGTCCGAGCCATTGATTTCGACGTAATCCTGGCTGTAAAGATAAAAGCCGCGCCCCGCCGCCATCTTCGTGCTTTCGAAGACGCCCGTCGTACCGTTGACGAAATCGCCGAGAAAGGCGACCCAGTCGTCCACGTCCGACGCCTGCGCCGAGCCATCCGGGTTGTGGCGCTCGGTGAGATACTGGCGCATCTCGGAGACGACGCGGCCAATCGGGCCGAGCAGGTAGTGGCCGTAGTCAATCCGGTGCGAGAGCATGTCGCCCAGTTCTCCCGAACCGGCGAGCGCCTGCACCTGCCGCCAGCCGACGGCACGGTCGCCCCAATCCTGCAAACGGTTGACGCGGAAATGGTACGGCACGCCGACGATCCCGGAATCCACGAGATGCTTCATGTAGCGCATCGCCGGGACGAAGCGGTACGTGAAGGCGGTCATGTTGACGACGCCCGCCGCCGTCACCGCCGCGACCATCGCCTCGGATTCCTCATAGTTGAGACCGAGCGGCTTCTCGCTCATCACATGCTTGCCCGTATGCGCCGCCGCGATGGCGATTGGCATATGGAGGTTGTTCGGCGTGGCGATCACGACGGCGTCAATGTCGTCCTGCGCGATCACCTCATTCCAGTCGCTGTAGGTGCGCGTCACGCTGGATGCCTGGCTGGCATTGGCAAGCGCCTGCGGGTTCGGGTCGCACAGTGCAACGACTTCCCCCTGCGGATGCGTGCGAATCCCCGGTATATGGTTCTGGAGGGCCACCCCGCCCGTCCCGATCATCGCCACACGGACCATTACCGTACCCCTCTCTGTATCGTCACCTTCGATTGCCGCAGCACATCGAGTGTCGCACGCGGCGCAAACGGGCGTCAATCGAGGGTGGACGCATCAGTCGAGAGGGCGCTTCTCTTTTCGAGACGGCTCCGAATAGCGCTCGGTTTCCGCTGAAGTAATTCGGCGGCGCGTCGTATCGTGTGACCTGTCTTCATGAGTTCGATAAGCGCATCCTCCTCTACGGTCCACTTCTCGTAGGCTCTCGGATCGGTCTGCCGATATTCGTCAAGGGTCTTGCTAACTCCCTTTGAGGCGGTTGTTGTCCGTGCTTCACTTGGGGAAAACGGCGATAATCGCTAACGCATCGCGGGCTGCGGAGAAAATATCCAGATAGGTCATGCTGGGATGCGTGGTTATAATTTGCTCGTAGGTGTAACCGTTCGGGATTGCTTCGAGTACCGTGAACGCCTTATCGCTCAACGCTGCGATTCCTGATGGCATTGACTGGCTCCCTTCAATCACCGACTGCATCTACTTGATACCCGTATAGTAGCAGGTTACACGATAGCGAGCCAAAACGCATGTATGGAGACTACCTGGTTGGCTATCAGCGATATGGCGATTTCGCTACGCATCACCGCCCGCGATGTAGACCACATGGTCTATGCTTCGTCTTGCGAGAAGGCGGATATATGCCACGCTACCATCTCACCTCATATACCATATGCCGTCAGGCTGCCGCTGCCATCGGTGATGTACAGGACGCCATTGGCGACGATCGGGCTTTCCCAGTGGATGCCGCCGATACCGTCATGCCAGAGTTCGTTGCCGATCGCGGCGTCGAGCGCATGGATTACGCCAGCGCCCGCGTAATAGACGACACCATTAGCGACAATGGGCGAGGTACCGCCGCTCGGATTCTGCCAGAGCGGATGCAGGCTCGGCATGCCATCGCCACCGATCACAATCTGCAAAGCGGAGATGCCGACATTGTTGGTCACAATTACCTGAACGCTCTGATCCGCCGGGTTGATCCAGACCGCCGGGGCGGTGAGCACTTGGCCGCCCTGCGGCACGTCCACGAGCGGGCCAATCTCACCGCCGGTGTGGCCGGGGCTGCCTTGACCGCTGAGGTCGTCGAGGTTGAGCAGTCGCACCTTCGCGTCCTTGCCGCCCTGCACGGCGAGGTGGGCGATGGCGCTGTTCGGGAGCGGCGGGAGGATCACCGGGGCGGTGCTGCCGAGGTCCGTGTCCCGACTCGACAGCGCCGCGAAGTTGGGTGGCGTGTAGGCATCGAGCGGGCCGCCATTGGCACCGGTGCCGTCCGGGTTGAGGGTAATGACCGACTCGCCCCAGTTGTGTGCGCCGTCATATTGGCCGTTGCCTGTCACGGTGTAGATCTTGTCCGTGTCGGGATCGTAGACAACGCCCTGCCGGACCCAGATCGCCGTCTGCACGGCATCGCAGTCCGGCCCCTGTCCGCTGGAGGAGAAATGGATATCCGCCTGGTCGCTGCACGCGGCATTGAAGACGTGCTGCGAGCCATCGGCGAGGTTGATCGTCGTCAGATGCCCCTGATAATCGCCGCGGTCGCCCGGATAGCCGGCATGGGCGACGTAGAGATACCTCGTGCCATTTTGGGCGGTGGCGATGTTGAGCGCCGAGGAACCTTTCTCATCTGATCCCTTGCGCGTGGCGAGTGCGGGCCAGCCACTATCGTTGCTCTCAGCGCCGTCACCCACCGCGTATTTGTGGACGTAGCCGTCAAGTCCGTAGCTATAGACATACTGCTTGTTCGGATCAATGGCGGGGGAGGAGGTCGTGTAGCAGGCGGTCGCGCCGCCGTTGATGCGGCAGTCGCCGGGGCCGTACGCATGCTGCCAGATTTGTGTCCCGTCGTGGGCATCGAGCGCGACGATCTGCCCGGCGCGTGTCGTGACGAAGAGGAGGTCTTTCGTTCCCGCCGGGGTCGCGACCCCACTGAGCATGACCGGCACGCCGTCTGCTATGGCGGGCAGTGTCACCTGAAAGAGACGGTGCAAGCCGCCGACATTTGCGGGCATCAAGACCGTCTCCTGGTCATTGACGCCTACATACCGCGAAACGCCGCTAAAGGTCGGCCAGTCGTACGCCGCAGCCCCGAGCGGCATGAGCGTGGCGACCGCGAGGGCGAGAATAATCGCGAGGGGACGGACATGTGGCAGTACGCGATGCATGAGTCCTCCGTTCGGATGGTATGTGAAGCCGTGCCGTACCCAAGCCGCCTGGATCGCACGGCTTCGCACTGCGCCATGCGTCAATCTTCCATAGTTTGAAGAAGCGCGTGATCTGCCAGCGCACCTGCCCAACGATCAAAGGGAAGAGGCCGGAGGGTAGGTCCCCCGTTGCTCCCATAACTGCCGCGTCAAGCACGCATGACCGTAATGCTCCTGCGTGTGTTCGACCGCGTGGATGAGGCACATCGCGACCGTGCTGTGAGCGCCGTCCTGATCCACGCGGTCATCACCGTAGGTTGTGGGATCAATCGCGGCAAGCGAGGCCGCGCCGCGCTCGCGCGCGCGCCGGATCAGCGCTTCCGCCTCCGCCGCGCTCAACACGACATGGAACTCGGCGGCGCGATCCCGTTCGATCTCGACACCATTCGCCCATGCCGTCCACCACTGGGCCGATCCCCACGTATGTGCGACGAGCACGGCGATGGAATTCGTGTCCACCCCAGGCCGCCAGTTCATCGCGTCGTCCGAAAGGCCGTTGATGACGGCGAGGAATCCCTCACCTTGCTCGCGGAACTTCTCTCCTACTGCCGTACTGATTGGGTCCATGCACATATCCTTCCCATGCGTTGCCGTCCATGCACCAGCGTAGCATCTCTCTTTGTCCCTGCATATCGCTTTTGGGAACACAGCGCGTCTCCGTCGTGAGATGAGATTTAGGACTTACGCAGTTGAGCAAAGCGGGTGGAAGCGGGTAGAGTAGTCGGCATGAATCGACCGCGCTGCACTGAC
>JAABUY010003539.1_pt1 | contig 17090 bp, 31 predicted proteins | sample 5560271 | NCBI WGS metagenome assembly JAABUY01 (sample SAMN10711886, study PRJNA513374) | rock metagenome | isolation source: Antarctica rocks | place: Antarctica: Victoria Land, University Valley
ATGTCCAGGCTTGGGAGTACACTGCTTGGAAGTGGACTGCTGAAGTCGCCATGCTTCTGATGTGATGGCAACCACAGTGGGCGGAAGGTAGCAGAGGTTCGAGGAACGCGCTGCTGCGGCTGGCGCGCCTGACCCTGATGCAGACCCCAACCCTGCCAGGGCTGCGGCAAGTCCGGCGGCTCGCTGGTGGTGCTGGACGTGGTGAGCGGCGCCGCGACGCCGCTGCTGGACAACTGGCAGGGGCAGCCGTTCAACAGCCCCAACGACGTCTGCGTCGGCGCCGACGGCAGCGTCTGGTTCACCGACCCGGACGCGGGCGCGATGCAGGCGCGCGCGCTGCCTTCCTCCTCTCCCTTCCGCACCGCCGCAAGGCGCACCCCGCCCTGCTTCCGGCTGCGACGACGCTGTGCCTGAGCGGGCGTCTGGCAATCTCGGCAACCCAGCAACGGGCGCTTTGAAGGCCTGGCAATCTGAGCACTATATTTGCCCCGCTTCAAGCTCCGGCAATGGGTTCCCTCCTGCACAGTTGCCTGCGACAAACATACCTGGTGGCGAGCTGGTGTTACTGGTGGTCAGCTTGTTAACGCATTCAACATCACTGCACACCAAGAGCGCAGTGCGCATGCACTGGCCGCTGAGCTGTTGTGCCCTTCAAGTCTGGTGTGCGCGACGGCGCGCATACGTTGGGCGTCGCGGCCAGCGACGGCATGACCCCAGCAGAGTGCGCTTCGTAAAGTGTGGCTGGCTTGGGGTGCCAGGGCTTCCGGGAGGCTGCGAAGCTGCCGGAAGCGGTCTGGCGCTACGACGTCCGCACGCGCTCCGTGACCGCGCAGAGCGACAGCGTGTTCATGGTGCGCGGGCGCTGGCCCAGCGCACCCCATGCCGCATCTGTCGCTCTGACGTTGAGCGGTGCTGCTGACGCGCTGCCGCTGTGGCCGTCACCTGCTCCCTGGAACGTGTATGCCGCCCGTGACTGCGCTCCTTGCATCTGTTATACCCTATATTGTGCGGCGTTGGATGCCAGTGCATGCACAGCGTGCCATGCACTTGCCAGACACACCGCGCTTCGACGGTGCGCAGCAGGCAGGACGCACAGGTCAGTGATCAGGCCAGTCAGTCGCTGGGCGCCTGCTGGGCGCAAAGCCTGCATGCTGATTTGACCAGTCCCGCCCCGCACACGCGCCGCGCAGCCAAATGGCGTGGCGCTGTCGCCCGACGGGCGCGCGCTGTACGTCACGGACACGGCGCGCATGCATACAAAAGCGCCCAAGTCCGCCGCGCGCACCATCTACCGCTACGACGTGGCCTGGGACGGGCCGGGGCGCTGCCGGCAGCTGGCCAACCGCCGCGTGTTTGCGATGGCCGCGGTCGGCGCGCCGGATGGCATCAAGGCGCGCCCCTGCACCCGGGCAGGTCAGACGCGCCGAGTGATGAGGCTGTTATGGGCCGGGAGCCGTCTGTGTATGCTGCGCTGCCACATGCGGTGCAGTGAAGCTTGCAATGCTGAGGCTACACCCTGAGCATTCGCATGTGATCTTTGACAAGTGCTCATTTGCAATGCAGCTATGCGCATAAATGCCGGCTGGCGGTCAGCGGTTTCGGTCAGCGGTCTCTAAGTGTTAAGCCTTGTCTACCATGCTGCTGCAAGCCACTGCTAGCGCTATGCATCAACATGGAGATGGCCGGTGCAGGTCGATGTGGACGGCAACGTGTGGGCGGGCGTCGGCGACGGCGTGTTGGTGTACGCGCCGGACGGCGAGCTGCTGGGCGCCATCTCCGTGGGCGAGGTCAGCAACCTGGCCTTTGCTGGCGACACGCTCATCATGCTGCAGGCGCGCCCCCCTCTGGCGAGCGGATGAGTCATGGCGAGGTGTATAGCTGGGCGCGGAGCAAGTTTGGTGGTGCCCTGGGCGGGCCTTGCCTGTGAGTTGCATGGCGGGCAGAGTTGGACTTATATCAGCACGGGTGCAAACGTGCCTGAACGAGAGCGGGTTTGCAGAGGCATCGGGTTGGGCATACGCACACACGCTCATCTCGCTGAAGATGCATCTGAAGCGCCATGCCCTCAGTGCCCACGAAGAGCAGGCGTTGGGTACCTGCTGAAGCCCGTGATGCAAGCAGCCGACACGCACAGCGCGTGCGCAGGAGACGCGCATCACGGCGCTGAAGCTGGCCACGCGTGGTGCCGCTTTGCCCGGCATGCTTGCGAGGCCAGCATTTGTCCTGTAGCCTGGCAGTGCAGCATGGGGCTGCAAGGAGGCTGCTCCTCCTGCTCATGCATCTGTAGTAGCTGTGCATGCCGCTGCAGCTGCTACAGCCATGCCAGGGTGGCTGTACCAGCTACAGAGGTGTGGCGGAGGTATGGCGGGCGCCCGCCCCTCTGCATGAATGCAGCGGCGGTGGACAGCTGCTGCGCTGCTGACGTATTTGGACCACATGTCTGCACCGCATTGCTCCCTAGTGCGTAAGCGAGGACGGTCCTCCAGCTTGCTGGCTATACCAAGTAGACACACATGCTACAGCTGCGCTGCAGGCCTTACTGCTGCGCTGGAATGGGACACACAGCAGTGTTTTGTGGTTGCATGCACGGACCATCTTCGCCCACTCAGGATATGTTTCTTCACACACGCTCCCAACAATTTACACACTTATTTCTGCCACTCAGCCACCGTCATCTGACATTGCAGTGTCAGAAGCCTGCGCTCGCGATCACGCGGTCAACCACCTGACGGGCAGCCTGTGGTGCGAGGTACCGCGCCTGTCCCCGCACGCAGGAAAGTCAGTGGCACGCACCACAAAGCGCAACGGTGTGGCGTCTGCCCTGTTGCGGCCAGCATGTAGGCTGTGACCCATGCATGGGTGCTGCAGCAGCAACCCTGTCTGCGGCATCACTGGGCTCGTTTAAGGATGCAGCTCAGGACGCTCATTGTTGGCCTGACCAATCTGGCCGATTGAAACAAACAAGCTGAAGCAGCCCTCGGCAGGCGCGCCTGCAAGAACATGCGCTGGGCGTCCCCTTTCCTCCCGTCGCTCCCGAGCAGCACACCGCGCGCCAGGTACGCCCTGAAGTCTGCGGGCGCGATGCAGCATGCTTAGCGCTCACGCCCTGCAATCCTTGCCTGCAGAGGGACATGCTCGGCGGTGCCCACATTGTTGGGCCACAGCCTGCCAGCAAACACTGAAAAGCCCCCCATGGGGCGCTGTGCGAGCAAGCAGCTGAGGGCAGCATACAGTCGCAATGTCTGTGTCCGGCGCAACGTGCGACTGATATGCACACTGCGCAATGTGGGGCTGGCACCGTCCGGCGCGCGCGCGATGAGGTCGTCGTACACGCGCAGGGCCTCCGCGGTGTGCTTGCCCCACTGCGCATATACCTGCACATGCGACGTGCCGCGCAGTCAGCACACATGCTGTGAGCGCTTGCAACGCCGATCCAAGCTTCCCCTGGAGTCTCCGGGCGTAACACAAGCATGTGTCTCTGCGAGTGTCTCCCAGGACTTCATGAGAAGCTCCAGGGCTGCTGCGGCATGCACGCCCTGTGCTCCGATGCGCGCGGCGCGCCAGCAGCGCCGCTGTGACAGAAGCATGGCACAGCACGCTCTGCTGACCCTGGCGGTGTGAAGCGTGCGCGCAGTGGCTGCTCGCGCCTTTGCCAGCAGCATGTCGAGCTCATAGGTGGTGAAGCCTGTGCTCTGTGCCGCGGCCTCCACGCTCCCGCGCGCCGCCTGCACCGCCTGCGCCCGCACCCGCTGATGTCAGCGCGCAGTCGCACGTTGCATTGAGCAGGCGCGCTGTGGCGCATGTGGGGCCGAAACGTTGTGCCTGGACCTAGCCCGCCCAGGTGACATGGCACCGCCGGCCCTTGCAGTTACCCACTGCAAAACACTGTGAAGGGCTGACCAGCCTGCTTCAATTGGTGGGTTGATGCCAACAACTTACATCAGGAAACCATTGCCTCCGCGAACCACTGCTGATGCGCGCCGTCCAGGCCCGGCAAGGCACGCGGGCACGCCGGGGCAAGGCGCGCGCGCCTCCACGGCGCGCTGCGGCCGCGCGTCGGCCACCAGCGCGCCCGCCAGGCCCTCCAGCGCGTCCAGGCTGGGCGCCGGCGCAAGCGCCGCCGCGCGCTCGTACGCCGCCGCCGCGCCCGCCCAGTCGGCCGTCGCGCGGCGCGCCTCCGCCTGCGGGTGCCCGGCAGCATTTCAGTGATGTACTGTGCCTCTAACAATGCTGCACAGCAGTCGCTCCTTAATGCTTTGCTGGGCGCGCCGGCAGCGACTGCAAACCTGCGTGCGCGGATGCTACCTCGGCCAGCCGCACGCACCGGCCCGCCACCCCGCCGGCCTTGGCTCACCGGCAGCAGGCATGCCGCCCCAGTGCGGGCTCAGGTACCGCACAGGGGCCAGGTCCTTTACTCCCAGCATAAGTCATATATCTAGAGGAGCGCACCAGCAGCTGCCAGGCCTCGCCGTCTGCGGGCGCGGCGTTGGCCAGCCGCACGAGCAACGCAGCCGCGCGGCCGGGTTCGCCGAGCGCGAGCGCGGCCGCGCCCGCACCGCGCAGCGCGCCCGCGTCGCCGGCGTCGGCCGCCAGGCGCGCCTCGAAGCGCGCCGCCTGCTGCCGCAGCTCCGCGCGCTCCGCGTCCGCCAGCCGCGCCTGCACCGCGCGCCCGTAGGGTGGGGTGTTCGTACGGGGGGAGCACGGTATGCAAAGCCACCGTATGCCGCAGCTCCGCGCGCTCCGCGTCCGCCAGCCGCGCCCAGCACGGCGCGCCCGCCTGGATGGGGGGTTGCACAGGGAGAGTGCGGTATGCACAGCCCCCGCTGTTGGGGGGTGTACTGCATGGTGCACCGTGCTCTGGTCGAGGCGCCCGGGGCCTGCACTCGGGCGGGCGCAGCGGGTTCCCAGCGTCGGACAGCCGCCGCCTGCACGGGATGCGTGGGTGCCGGTGCGCCGCGCAGCCGAACACGGGCACGCCATTAGCCAACGGCGTCCAGGCGCACAGCAACATAGTTGCCGATTCGATGCTTGCATGCTTTAGCACCTCACCCAGGTGTCGAAACAGTTGCTGGGAGGCAGGACGCGGGGCAGGTACCCCTGACCTGAGACCTGACACCTGAGACCTGGTCACGATGAAGTGCACGCTGGCTGCGCGCCGTGCGGCCGGCGCCGCGCGTGAGCCGGGCGCGCACCTGCGCGGCCTCCGGCTGTGGCCCCTGCACGGGGACATCGCCGCCGCTCCCCGTCAGGACGAACAGCGCCGCCAGCAGCAGCGACACGCCGGCCAGCGCGACCTGCGCGCCGCGCGCGCGTGGCCGCGCAAGCCGTGGCCGCGCAAGCCGCTTTTCGTGCGCACTGCTCACACTTCCGCGCTGCCGTCGGTCAGGGCGACGTCACTCGGCCCCTTGCACCGGTCACACTGGGCGGCGTTGCTTGCAGCAGGGAGGCAGCCTCGTCATCGCAGCCTCGTGTCAACAAGCTCCCCGACGGACGTCTTTCCACCCTCACCCTGCTCACAGTGGTGTAACCAGGGGCCTACTTTACCTCACACGCTCAGAACCCGTAGGGGTGACAAGCAGAGAGTGCAAGAGCGCTCATAACAGCGCGGGCGTGCGCGCCTCTGCCTCCCCCACTCACCACGCAAGCCAGCAAGAAGCAGAGGCACGAGCGGCGGCCCAGCCGCAGGGCGCCTGTGCGCGCTCAGGGCGCCCGCGCACCTGCTTCGGCCCAAAGCTGCTGCTCGAGTCGTCGCTGGCGGCCTGCCGCGGCTGCGGGGCTGCCGGCGTCGGCAGCGGCGCGCGGTCCAGCACGCTCAGCGAGTCCGCCGCCTCGACCTCCGCCTGCGGAGCCAGCGCGGCGCGTCTGCTGGCGCGGCCAGGCACACGCCAGCCGCAGGCACTGCTCAGCGCTCAGACCTGGGCTGTGGCGACGGTGGCCGCTTTCAAGCGCGCGAGCCTCCTGGCAAACTCCAGCTCTGCGTCCGGCTTGCCGTCGAGCTCCAGCGCCGTCGCTTTGAAGCGCTCGTCCACGGACCGGGCCGGCGCCTGGCCTGGCGGCGCCGGCGGCGCAGCATCCTGTTTGCTACGCTGTCCTCCCTCGCTGCGCTTCTTGTCCGCCTGCGGTGCAGCAGACTCTGGCTCAGCAAAACTGCATGCTCAAGCTGCAGTGTTGTGCCTGCCTGTGTTCTGAGGGGGGACCTTCTTTGTGGCGACCTTACTGAAGCCCTTGCCGGCCAAGCACAAGGTCTGCCTAGGCCTATGTATTGCGACCAACGGCTGTCCTCCATGCTGAGGGCACGGTTGTACTAGCCGCGGTGTGCTAGGCATGAGCGCTTGGTTTTACGCAGCTGCTATGCTTGTGTTCGCAGCGCTACTCGCGAGCATACTTTGCAGATCTCAGCAGGGACCTGCCAATTGCATAAACCTTCACCCTAAACCTTCACCCTAATAGACATGGCACTCAGCATTTGTTCACATATTTCGCTTGGATGGCAGTATGCAGCAACAAAACACACAGCGACCCAGAGTAGATGCTGCGCCCTCTGGGTGCCCATCATACACTTGCCCTCTGCGGCGGGTTGGCCGACAGCATGCAATAGGGGTTGAGGGGTTCTATGGGGTTGAAGCAGAAGGTGCTCCTTGTGATGCCTTGGAGGCATTTTGCAAACTGCATAAGCTGATAGGCCATCATCACGAGGATAACCTGCGCGGCAAAGTTCTCAATTGGTAGTTATTGAGTCTGCTCCTGTCTTGGCAAACTGGGAGGCTGAGGGGGCGAGGGCGCACCACGCATGCACCAGAGCACACCGCCAGCCAGAGGTTATCCGACGCCTTCGCGGTCAGCGACCGCGACCAGTTACCCTGGATGCCCCTCCGGCTGAGGACCAGCGTCAGGTACCACGCCGCAAACTGCCCAGGGGTCAGGCGCTGTGCGTATGAGGCAGCAGGGCCGCGGCAGCCGCCTTTGACACTCTGCACAGACAGTGGCTTCATCGGGTGCGGGTGCAGCCTATCACAGGTCAGCGTCTGTGGCTCTCACACAAGCAGTCTGCGTGTCCATAATTTCATCATGGAATGGTACACATGGTTGTTTCATGTGTATGGCGCCCAACCACGAGGTCACCCAGTTGTGAGTATGCATGCACAGGCGCTGCCTGCAGGCTCGGGACCATGCCTGCAGGAGGTGCATGAGCGGCCCGCACAAGGCCACGTACAGGCCTCGCCCTGTTGAGTTACTGCGGCCCATGTACGGATGCCCGCCGACGGGCCCCAGCAGGATACGGTGCACTGCACCGCCTACCTGCATGTCCAGGAGCATGGTTGTGCGGGTTTGTTTAGCAGTCTGAAGGGTACACCAGGTCTGCAGGGCGGTCCTGCAGGGAGCCAGGGTGTGCACCTGGCGCGTCGGGATAGAAAGGCCGAGCTCACGCAACGCTTCGGTGCCAATAATCACCGTCCCATAAAGTATGAAGGCGCTGGCACGTCGAACGCGGTTCAGCTGCTTCCGTTTGCTGTGACTGGGCAACATGTATTAAGAGTACATAACAGTGCACCATATTTGGTCATGTCATTTAAAGTGCGCATGCAGCCTGGACGACAATGCGCAAAGGCACTGCGAGGGGTGTTGCCAAGCAATTAACAACAGTGCTCCTGCATTGACAAATGTGTGCACCACGCCTTGACAACGAAATGTTTATCCTTGGGATGAGTACGGCTCAGGCACTCGAGGCACATCGCAGAGCACAGTACTTACTCAGCATTGCATGATACATGCTGTCAGCCACACACTTCAAATACTCCGCTTGAGCCCTCTAACCGTCAGAAGCAGCGAAAAACAAAGCACTACACTACAGACGCTGCGCTCTCTGGTTGGCAACTAATGGTTGCTCGTTATACGTCTGCACCCCGCGGCGGGGAGGCCGGCAGCGCGCGATACGAATCAGAGGGCGCCCCAGCGGGTTCGAAGCAGAACATGGGGTGCTCCTCAACTTTGTCAGCGCGGACTTTCACATACAGCTCATACGCCATCTTCAGCATATACAAGCCCGCCTGCGCACCCGACGGCGGCCCACTCACTGAGGCCCTGTGCTTGAAATTCACATGCCACAACAAAATACGCGTAACTGGGACAGGCACAAAGCGCAGGAGGGCCGTGTCCCTACCACAACTCCAAGACGGTGCAGGCCACACGTATGCAAGACACCCCCAAACACGGAGCCAGGCGCCCGCAACAGTTCCACAACACCCAGGCTGGGGTTTGAACAGCACACTGGGCTACAGGCCACCTCCCCCCCACGGTACCTCATGTGGGGCCGCACCATAGGTGTGGTCCATGTCGTTATGCTGTAGTACACCGCGCCATACACAAGGACTGCCACGCCCATGGCCGTCGAGACGCCCACTAACGCATCGGCCGCCACCAGGACCGGCACGCCACACAGCAGCAGCAGGTCCACGAAGATGCTGCGTGCGCGCACGGCCTTCAGCTGCTCATGCGACGTACATACTGCACAATTCTAAGCATCCAGTGATGAGCAGCAGGGCTTCGCATGCAGGGCTCACGATGTGAGGCCGCGTCAGCAACCGTCTATCGATGGTGGGCCACCACGCGCAGCGACTCAGCATGCATCGACCGTCTGCTTGGGTCATCCCGGCCGGGACATACCAAAGGCGCTGCAGACAAACAAGTGGCCAGCCTCTCTGTCATGGCAGAGCATGCAAGGGTGCCCATGGATGGGTGCTACCAGTCGACATTATGCACGCACCGGCCGCCATCAAACGGGGCTTGCGGCAGCACGAGGATGTGAACAACCATCAGCACGGCGTTAACCTGCCCGCCGCAAGCTCTCCTCAATGCTGGGAGTACCAGCTGCACCACAGTTGCAATGCCATCACGACATACTTCGCGCATACCTAACACACTCCTGAGCCCGTCGCGTTCCCTGCTATGCCAAAGCGAGCGCATGCAGCATTGTGCATTGTGCATGGAGTTGCGTTTTCCAGTGTGGTGGTGATCGAGTCCGCTCCTCACCTGCTACACTGGGAGGCTGAGGGGCCGAGGCGCACCAGGCATGCACCGACGCACAGGTCCTGCAAGAAGTTGTCTGTCACATCCGGGAGCAGCGACGGCGACCAGTATCCCTGGAAGCCCTTCCGGCTGAGGACCAGCAATAGGTACCACACCGCAAACTGCGCGCGGATCCGCCCAGCGGTTAGGTGCTGTACGTACGCGGCGGCAGGGCCGCGGCAGCCGCTCTCTGATGTCTGCACAGACGAAAACCTTGTCAAATTTGGGTGCAGCTGACTGCAACCTCTCATGTGAGCATCTGCATGATTTCAAGGTTGACATGGTATCCATGGTTTCAAGTGCAAGGTTTTTTTGGTTTCAAATTGCACGGCGGCTAGCCACGAGGTCACCCATATGTAAGTCTGCATGCACCTGTGCTGCACGCCACTGCCCGCAGGCTTGGGAGCATGCCTGCAGAGTGAGCGTGAGCGGCCCGCACAAGGCCACATACAGGTCTCGCGCAGGTGACCTGTTGCGGCCCACGTACGCCAGATCGCCCATGGGCGTCAGCAGGATACCATGCACTGCTCCGCCTACCTGCGTGTCTGAGAGCCTGGTTGAGTGGGAATTTTTTTAGCAGTCTGAAAGGTACACCAGGTCTGCAGGGCGGTCCTGCAGGGAGCCGGGGCTTTCACCTGGCGCGCCGCGACGCAAAGGCCGAGCTCACGTACGAAAGTGGTGACAAACAACACCGGCCCGTAGAAGATGAAGGCCCTGGGACACTGAACGCTGTTTAGTTGCTTCCGTCTGCAGTACTGGGCAATATATGTTTGATGCAAATGTTTAGGGAAGGCCGCCACCAGCGCGCACCAGAGTACTGCGGGCCACGAGATCCAGAGCGAGATGCACAGGGCGATGAGGAGCAACCCTAAAAACATGTCTGCACGCCACACGTCCCGCGTCAGCTTCCCAACTGTCTCTGTGTGGCGCTTCTTCTGTCACAGGTTGGGTAAGAGGCACTTCACAACTGGGGTCTGCAAGCAACCTACGTCTCAGCGCTGCAGAACAGGGTAGGCTGGACTGGTAGGGACACAGCAGAGGCGGAGTGCGCACAGTGAAGGCGCACGAGGATCCCCGCCACGGAGCCCAACGGGAGCGACCACCGGTGAGACAGGGAGGGTGCGCTCGGCGGAGCAAGCAGCGGGTCCGTGTGCGGCGGCGCTGCCATGTTTCTTTGTTGTATGTCACCTCGCAGGTGCCTGAACCTCTGCACTATCGCCGCTCAGTTGGGCGATCGCCTAACTGACGTTGCGCTTTCAGATCATGTAGAATTCCACTCTGGAACCACGGCACTTTGGCGGAAGCTTGCCAAAGCTGACATCATTACGGAAGTTTTTGGCATTCGCATGCAGCCTGTGGGCAACTATGCGCAAAGGCACTGCGAGGGACTTTGCTAAGGAAGCGGCTGCTGCTAACGATGCAGACAAAGTGAGTACTTTAGGTCAGGATAGGGCAGTGTACAAAGCAGTCGCTGAGGAGGGCTGGCGGCTGGCTTGCTGATGCGCCTTGTGCACGCGTCAGCCTTTGACGCCATGCCGATCTCATTCTCAGCGCATGGATCACTCCCTCATGCTGCGCAGCAACCAGTCCAAAACATGTTCAAGCTAAGCGACTTGCATGGGATACCCAGGGACCTGCTACTGTGAATAACACCGAACTTACTGCCTTCCCAACAAAATGTTCACCCTCAGGATGAGTACGGCTCAGGCACTCAAGGCGCATCACAGATCACACTTAGCACGGCGCGCCATACATGCTGTCATCCATAGACTTCACATACTTGGCTTGGGTCCTTCAGCAGTCAGAGGCAGCGAAGAACAAAGCAAAACAGTTCACATGCTGCGCTCTCTGGTTGGCGACCGGTGGTCGCCCATCATATGCCTGTACTTTGCGACGGGTTGGTCGGGAGCGTGCTGTGCGGATCGATGGGCGCTGCAGCGGGCTCGAAGCAGAAGTTAGGGTGCTGCTCAAGTCTGTCAAGGCGGATATACATGAAGAGCACAACGGTGCAACCCAGCACATACACGCCCACCTGCGCGCCCGATGGCGGCCCACTCATCGAGGCCCTGTGCTTGGAGGTCAAGTGTCCAAGCAGAAGACGGGGTGTTTGTGGTTGGACAGGCGCAATGGGCTGAAGTGCCGTTTCTCGACCACATGTCAAAGACGGGGCAGGCCACATTTCGTAAGACACAATATTTTTGTTAGACAGAAACGCACAGGGAGCGAGGCCCCCGGCACCACGTCCATAAGCATGCAGGCTGGCACTTCAACAACATTTGCGCAATGCTTGCATACCGGACAATGCCCCGCAGTGCCACAACACGTGGGCCGCACCAGGGTTGTGAAGATTGTCATCATGCTGTGGTACACTGCACCCAGCACGATGATCGCCACGCCAATGACAAACGAGACGCCCAGCAATGCCTTGGCCGCCACCAGGACCGGAACGCCACACAACAGCAGCACGTCCACAAAGATGCTGCGCGCGCGCGCGCATGGCCCGCACAGCTCATGCCACTAACACGTCCAATCTGGGGCATCCGGTGATGTGCAGCGGGGCTCGCATGCGGGGCTGTGAGGCTGCGTCAGCAGCCGTCCAGCCATATGCAGCAACTCAATCGCAGCCACCTTTTGCCCTGCTTGACAAATATCACGGCGGGGACGCACAAAAGGGGCTGCATGCAAACAAGTGGCCGGCCTCGCTGTCGTGCCAGAGGTCGCAAGTCTGCTCATGCGTGGACGCCTCCGATCGATTATGTGCACGCACCGGCCGCCATCCATCGGGTCTGACGGCAGCATGACGAGGTGCCAGGCCATCACCACGACGTTAACCTGCCCATTGCAAGCTCTCCTCAGGCTGGATGTGTCAGCTGCACCACAGCAACTGCGCCATCACGGCATAGTCCACGCATGCCTAATACACGCTGGAGCCCTCAAGCCTCCCGGCTATGCCAAAGCTACCTGCAAGCGCATGCAGCATGCACTGCATGAGGAGCAGTGTACTCCAGTGTGAGTCTGCACCTGGCAGACTGGGAGGCTGAGGGGGCGGGGCGCACCACGCATCCACCAAAACACACCGCCAGCCAGAGGTTATCCGTCGCTCTCGCGACCAACAACGGCGACCAGTATCCCTGGATGCCCTTCCGGCTGAGGACCAGCAGTAGGTACCACACCGCAAACTGCGCGCGGAGCCGCTCATGAGTTGTGAGCTGCATGTACGAGGCAGCAGGGCCGCAGCAGCCGCCATCAGTACTCTGCACAGACTCAAAAATGTGCATCAAACGCGCGTGCCGCTTGAACGTAACCTCTCAAGCGAGCAATCTGCGTTCTGATGTTTTCAAGTGTACGGCGCCCAGCCACCGAGGTCCACCCAGTCGTGAACATGCATGCACTGGCGCTGCACGCCACTGCCCGCAGGCTTGGGGGCATGCCTGTAGGATGTGCGTGAGCGGCCCGCAGACGGCCACAAACAGGTCTCGCGCCGGTGACTTGTCGCGGCCCACGTACGCCAGCCCTCCCATGGGCCCCAGCAGGATGCCGTGCACTGCACCACCTACCTGCATGTCCGGGAGCATGGTTGAGCTGTGTTTTGCCGCGGAGCAGTCTGAGTGGCACACCAGGTCTGCAGGGCGGTCCTGCAGGGAGCCCGGGCGTCACCTGGCGCGTCGCGAAGCAAAGGCCAAGCTCATGCAAGAAAACGGTGACGAACCACACCGGCCCGTAGATGATGAAGGCCCTGGCACGTTGAACGCGGTTTAGCTGCTTCCGTCTGCAGTGACTGTGCAGCGAATATCCAAGTGTACAACATATGTAAGTATACACAGAAGACTGTCACCAGCGCGCGCACCAGAGCACATCGAGCCCCGAGCCCCAAAGCGGGAAGCACAGTGGGAACAGCAGCAACCCGAAAAATGCATCTGCACGCCACACTTCCCGTGTCAGCTGCCCAGCTTCCGCTGTCACAGATTAGGCACTGTGTCGCACAACCGGGGTCTGAAAGCAAGCTACACCTCAGTGCAGCAGGACAGGGCAGGCTGGAACAAGCCAGGAAGCAGCCATACACACAGCAAAGGCGGAGTTCGCACAGTGCAGGCGCACAGGGACCCCCGCCACGGAGCCCAACGGGAGCGACCACCGGTGAGACTTGGAGGGTGTGCTCGGCGGAGCAGGCGCCGGGTGCGTCTGCGGCAGCGCTGCCATGTTTCCTTGTTGTTGGTCAGCTCACAGGTGTCCAAAACTCCGCAGTGATCGCCAGTGATCACATACAGCTGGACTGGACGTTGCGCTTTGGTCAATCAGATCAGTAGTATTCCGGCTGCGGAACTCTGAACAACAGCTGCACTTTGGCGGAAGCTTGCCTGTCCGGCAAATTGCGAGATTCGACTTTGCCCATGCTGCAGTGCACTTTGCCAAGCAGATCGCTGCAGATGTGCAGACAGAGTGGGTAATGTGGACAACAGGCAGTAGAATGCACTCATGGAGGAGGGCAGGAAAGCGGTGCTGCTGCGCCTTGCGCCCTCACCTGGCAGTGACTCCGCCGACCTCGTGCTCATGCTGCATCGAGCAGCCCCGTTCTGCAAACAGTCCCAACACGTCTAAAATCGGCAACTTCTTGGGTTACGGGAACCCGCCACATTCACAAACCTCAACCTCATTCACTCCTACACCACAAGTTGTCAGCCTCATGATGCTGATCACCGCGTACGGCTCAGGCACTCGAGGCGCGTAAAAGAACAGTAATCACTTCGCACGGCGTGGCATATCACTTATCCAAGCATACTTGGCTAGGGTCCTTCGGCAGTCAGCAGCAGCGAAAAGCACAGCAAAACCACCGCTGCACGCCCATCATATGCCTGCACTCCGCGGGTGGTTGGCCGGCAGCATGGCGTTGGGGTCGCAGGGCGCCGCGGCGGGCTCGAAGCAGAACATGGGGTGCTGCTTGATGGTGTCGGTGCGGATGGCCTGGAACAGCTCAAACGTGCTCACCAGCATCCACACGCCCACCTGCGCGCCCGGCGCCCGCCCCCTCACTGCGGCCCTGTGTGCTTGACGCGCGCACGCCTGCAGCGCTGACGAGCATGACTGTGATGCGGCAGACTCGAGAGGCGCAGCCCTTTGACATCTCGTAGATATGACGGATTACGTGCACATGTTACGGACGCACACAAAGAGCGCGGCGCCCGGCAGCAGGGCCGCAGACACGCAGGCTGGCGACTTCATCAATCGCTTGCACGACGCTTGAAGGTGGGTCAGGAACTGCGTCCCCGGGGCCGCAACGCGCTGGGACGCACAATGATCGTCACGATGCTGTAGTACACCGCGCCAAACACGAGGATGGCCACGCCGATGAAGATTGCGACGCCCACCGTCGCCTTGGCCGCCACCAGCGCCGGCACGCCACACAGCAGCAGCAGATCCGCAAAGATGCTGCGCGCGCGTGCGCGCGCACGCCGTCGGCTTGTGCCAGGCACCGTGCCGACCTGGCCAGTCAGAGTGGCGTGCACTGGCATGCGCGGGCCAACACGTGGGCGCGTCTGCGACCGTCCAGCTACGAGCAGCGACACAGTGCAGCTGAGCTTTGCCCGACACAGTGCAACCCGTCCCGGTGTACTTGGTGTAGCTGTGGGTAAACAGGCCAGCCTCTCTGTCACGTCTCTGTCACACCGAGGGCCACAAGGCTGCTCATGCACGGATGCTACCAACCCACGATGCGCACGGGCACGCACCGTCCGCCATCGAGCGGGTACGCTGGCAGCAGCAGGTTGAAGGCCATGAGCACGAGGTTCACCTGCCCGCTGGCACTCCTTTTCGCATCCAATTTACCAGCTGCATCGCAGTAGCTGCGCTACCACGGCACAATGAGCGCATGGTTTACACCCTCCTGGCACTTACGCGCTCCCTACCACTGTGAAGCTATGCGCGAGCACATGCGCCTTTGTGCACTGTTTGGAGGGTTGTTCATCAGGCGTATGGACGTATGGTCTGCACCCGCCGTGGCAGACCAGGAGGCTGAGGGGGAGCGGCGCACCATGCATGCGCCCGCGCACACCGCCAGCCAGAAATTATCCGCCGCGTCGGGCGCGATCAGCGAGGGCGACCAGTAGCCCTGGATGCCCCTCCGGCTGAAGACCAGCGTCAGGTACCACACCGCGAACTGCGCGCCGCGCCGGCCCAGGGGTCTGTGCATGTGTGGCAGCAGGGCCGCGGCATGCGCCGTCCCACTCTGCGCAGAGGGTGGCTGCTGCAATGAATGCCGGTGCAGCAGGACTGTTAGTATTCGAGGCTCAAGGAGAGCAGCTTCAGCGCCCACTGCCTGCCACGGGAGCACTTCATGCCTGTGTGCAAAGGCGCTGTACAGTGCTGGCTGCAGGCAGGCGGACACAGTCCTGCAGGCGGGGGGGGCACGCCTGCGGGATGTGCGTGAGCGGCCCGCAGACGGCCACGTACAGGTCTCGCGCGGGTGACCCGGCGTGGCCCACAAACGCCAGCCCGCCCAGGGGCCACAGCAGTATGCCGTGCACCGCGCCGCCTACCTGCGCGTCAGAGACCACGGTTGAGCGGGGCCCCCAGACAGCCTGATGCTGGCAAGGCATGTCACACCTGCCGGGCGGTCCTTCCGGGAGGGGAGATCACTCACCTGGCGCGTTGCGAGGCAGTGGCCAAGCTCATGCAAGAAGACGGTGACAAACAGCACCGGGCCATAGATGATGAAGGCCCTGGCGCGGTGTACGGGCTTCAGCTGCTCCTGTCTGCATGACTGCGCGATACACATCCTGAAAACATGTACACACAGAGAAGACCAGAGCGCACCAGAGCACGCCGAGCCATGAGTTCCAGATCTGGAAGAACATTGGTATAAGCAGCACGGCGAAGAACAGGTATGCACGCCGCACGTCCCGCTGTCAGCTCCCAGTCGAGCCAGGTGCCCTGCTTCTGCCATCACAAGGCAAGTGATGCACGGGTAAAGTTGGTGTTGGCAGGCAATATACATCAGTGTAGCAGGGCAGGGCAGGCTGGTCTAGCACGGAAGCAGCCATACACACAGTCGAGGCGAAGTTCGCACAGTGCAGGCGCACGGGGATTCCCGCCATGGAGCCCAAGGGGAGCGTCCATCGGTAGAACATAGAGGGCGTGCTCGTCGGAGCAGGCGCCGGGTGCGCCTGCGGCGGCGCTGACATACTTCCTTGTTGCTTTTCAGCTCACAGGTGTCCGGGCCCCCGCACTAGCCGCTGGCGCTCGCATCACCCTTTCCGTTGCAGCACTGTGCGTGTGCGTGCGCAGGTGCAACAGGGTACCTCCAGCTTTGACAGTCAGAGAGAAGCTGTGTAAAATGAAGTCATGAGGAGCACCATGCCAGGGGGCAAACCCCGTCCCCGCCTCACAGCTGCTTGGGCTGTGTCACAAGTGCACAAAGCAAAACGCATTCTGTGGGCGAGCAGACAAGCCAGTGCCCGGTGCGCACGCGGGCATGGTGCGCTCCCACTCACCGGAGCGCAGCCGTGAGCGGGACGCGCCTCGCAAGCGCGAGCGCAGCCCCGGGCCGGACGCGCGCGACGGCAAGCGGCGGCGCAGCCGCAGCCGCGAGCGCGGCGCCGCGCCGGCCCGGGACGAGCGCGCTCACGAGCGCACAGATGGCCATCGCGGCGTGAAGAGCCCGGGCGAGAGCCGCGGGCGCGAGGAGCGCGCCGCAGACGGCGAACGGGATGCCAGGCGGCGCGAGCCCGACAACCGCCGCAGCCGCGAGCCGGAGCGGGAGCGCGATCGTGAGCGTGACCGCGGCCCGCGCGCCGCGCACCGCGAGCGGCCGCGCGACGGCCGCGACGGCGAGCCCCGCGAGCGCGGCGAGCGCGGCCGCGAGCCGGACCGGCGCGCCGGCGATGCGCCGCGCGAGCCGGAGCGGCTGCGGGAGGGCGCGCCGCATGAGGCGGAGCGCGGCCGCGGCGAGCGGGCCGAGGCGCGGCCGCGCGAGAGCAACCGCGAGCGCGACATGCGCGAGGCGCGCGAGCGCCTGGCGGCGCGTGAGC
>JAABUY010003542.1_pt1 | contig 17075 bp, 16 predicted proteins | sample 5560271 | NCBI WGS metagenome assembly JAABUY01 (sample SAMN10711886, study PRJNA513374) | rock metagenome | isolation source: Antarctica rocks | place: Antarctica: Victoria Land, University Valley
GGGTGTACAGCGACCGCTAGTCGGTTGAGTGGGGGTGCACGACGCGCCGACGAGGAGGGCCGCAAGGACGGTGGCCACGACGGGCAGGGCGAGCGCGGAAGCATGGGCCAGCGGGGTGAGGAGGGCGGCGACGGGGCCGGTGAGGGCGGCGAGCACGAGGGCGGCGAGGCAGCGCGTCCAGACGCGGGCGCGGGCTTGATTGTCGGTCATGTGTCACCTCCGGCGGCTCGCCAGTCTCTCAGACGATGCCGCTCGTTAATGTCGTGTGGCATGCCCCTTCTGTCACTCACTGCCGGTAATACCTGCCCTGTAGGATTACGCCACGTATGGCTATAAAGGTTGTGCAAACGACCCCTACTCGCGGCGCGCGGCGACTTCTGCCGTCTAGTGGCAAGCGTCGAAACTCGCATAAGTCTGCGAGAATGTGCATACCAATACAGGTGACGAAGAACGCGCTGATCGGCTACTACTCACCCGTGTAGCCGATGCTCCACAGTTGATTAGCATCGCTACGCGTCAGATATGCGCCGATACCTTGCACGGCGTTGTACGCGAGTACGTCAACGCCCTCAGTACGATGTGAGGTCCCTCTCGCCTGACGGTGATGCCTACATTTGAGCGCGGTATGGTGTCCCATTCCCACTGGGGTCGGGGGTGCCGCTGCATCACTCCGTCCCTCCGGTCCGCACGCTCTCGGTCGCTTCGGGGTCGTCGGTCGACGGGGGCACCAGAGCCAGTTCCACCCAGGCCTCATCTGGGATAGGATAGCGCGCCAGTTCCGCGGTCCGGGCCACCTGCTCCGGCGCGCTGACTCCCACAATCGTCGCGGCGACGCACCTGTCGCGTAGCGAGAACTGCAGCGCCGCCGCGGCAAGCGGGACGCCGTACCGGGCGCAGACGTCCTCCAATCGCCGAGCCCGCGTCATGACGTCGTCGGACGCCGGCCGATACGCGTAGCGCGGGTACGCGCGCGGCCCGCTGGCCAGTATGCCGCCTCCATAGGGGGCGGCGTTGACGGCCGCGACGCCCCGCCGTGCGCACAGATCCCAAAAGGGCGTGGCCGCGACGTTGAGCAGCGTGTAGCGATTGTGCGCGAGCGCGACCTCGAACAGGCCCGTTTCGACGAAGCGGGCCGACAGGGCGATCGGCCCCGCGGCCACGCCGAGGTGGTCGATAAGCTTCTCCTCTTTGCAGCGGAGCAGCCCCTCGACTGCCCCGCCCGGCCTCATCGCTGCCTCGAAGGTGGTATGCTCGGCGTCATGCAGGTAGCAGAGTTGCAGGCGGTCGAGGCCAAGCAAGCGCAGGCTGCGCTCGACGCTGCGGCGCATCTGGTCGCTGTCGAAGGCGCCGGTGCGCAGATCACGGTCGGCCTTGGTGGCCAGGACGACGCCGGCGGGGAGCCCACCGCGTTCGCGCAAGGCGTGCCCGATGCGCCGCTCGCTCTCGCCGTCGCCGTAGGACGCGGCCGTGTCGACGAAGGTGATGGGGCCGTCGAGGATGGCATGGATTGTGGCCAGCGCCCGCTCGGTGGACACCGCGTACCCGAAGGTCGCGGGCATGTTGCCGAGCGGCGCGCACCCAGCGCAGAGCGGCGTGACCAGTAGGCCGGTCGTGCCGAGCGCCCGCCGTGGTAGGGGCGCAGAGGAAAGATGGAGCATCATGTGCGATCCTTCTATCAACTATCGCCTGCGCCGCCGTGCGCGAATCGACCCGGCAGCAGGCGCCGCGCCACTGCACGCGCACAGCAGACGTTTCTGGACAAAGCCCCCGTTTCCTCGACGCCCGCCTCGCGCCGTGCCATCAATCCACGACATCCTCGCCCTCGTCCGGGACATTCCCATCCGGTAGACGCGCTGTGCTCGAACGGCGGACGATTAAATCCGGCAGCTGCAAAGCGGGGTTGACTGCAGGGGGCATGTCCCCTTCGATCAGCGCGAGCGCGAGCGCTGTGGCGCGCGCCCCCGTGTGTTGCTGGTGCAGCCGGATCGTCGTCAGGGGGGGATGTGTGACCGCCGCCATCTCGGTGTCGTCCACGCCGACGATGGCCACGTCGTCCGGCACGCGCGCGCGCGCCCTGCGGCAGGCTTGCAGCGCCCCGACGGCGAGGAGGTCGTTGTACGCGAAGATGGCGTCCGGGAGCGGGCGCTGCGCGAGCAGCGTCGCGGTCGCGATCACTCCTTCACGGATGGTGGCGTGCTCCACCCAGCGGACCCATCGATCCTGAGAAAGCTCATCGCGCGACGCCAAAGCGTCCTCGTACCCGCCGAAGCGCTGGTCGGCCACCCATCCGCCCGCTCCGGCCCCCCTGACGCCGACGTAGGCGATGCGGCGTCGCCCCTCGTTGAGCAGGTGCTCCGTCGCCAGTGATCCGACGTATCCCTGCGCGACCAGGACACATGCGTGGGGGATCGCGAGCGCGCGCGTCGGGTCGGACGGGCGGTCGATGAAGACGACGGGGCAGGTGTGTTGCATCCGCTGCATCATCCCCTCAAGATCCTCGTCGGCCAGATTGCTGACCCACAGGATGAGGCCCGATATATGTTGAGCGAGCAAGGCCTGGACCTGGCGCGCCTCGCGATCGGGATCGTCGCCGGCGCTGCTGAGGAAGATGTTGTAGCCCCGCTGCTCCGCCGACGCGACGCATCCATCGATCCCCCGCGCGAAGAAGGGGTTCGCGACGTCGGGCACGACGAGCCCAAGGGTACGCGTCTGCCTGGTCACGAGGCTGCGCGCCAGCGGATTGGGGTGGAAGTCAAGCGCTTTAACGGCTTGCATGACGCGCTCCCGGGTGTCGGCATGCACCCACCGCTCGTCGTTGATCACCCGCGAAACCGTCTTGAGCGACACCCCCGCCGCCTTCGCGACATCCCGAATTGTCACGGACACCCTCGGTCTCCTCACCTCACTCGTCGCCCGCCGCCCGCCTGATGGTAGGGGCTGCGCCAGTCCTCCCGTCCCTCCATGCGGACGTAGACAGGCAACCCTTCTCCTTCCAGAGTAAACACTTATGATAACGGTGTCTGGTTTAAGCTATACGACCACCACGATAACATGGCTCACCCAACCAAAGCAAATATCCACGCTTACCGCTCACGCGCCCCTATTGACAAGGGCGCCATCCTGTGTTACTGTATCACCTATGATGCTTCCTGACACCGTTATCAGGAAAACGGACATGGATAGGGACGTTTTGCCGACGCGTACCGCCCCGGGATGTCGGGGGAAGGGACGGGGCGCGGGTCCGCGTGGTGGGAGGCGTCATACCGCGTGTCGATCGAGATCGAGAAGGCGCGTGACACCGTGACACTGGGGGAAGGAACGATGGGGATAAACCATTATGGCCACCATTCGGGTTGACCTGGACCGTGAGATCGGGAAGGTCAACCCCCTGATCTACGGCAGCTTCATCGAGCACATCGGCCGCTGCATCTACGACGGCATCGTCGATGCGCGCCGCGCCGACGGCGGCGAGTACGCGCCGCGCGAGGATACGCTGGAGGCCGTCCGCGCCCTCAACCCACCCGTCCTGCGCTGGCCAGGGGGCAACTTTGTCAGCGGCTACCACTGGCTCGACGGCGTCGGCCCCATCGCCCAGCGCCCCCGCCGGCTCAATCTGGCGCAGGGGGGGGAGGAGAGCAACGTCTTCGGCACGGCCGAGTTCATCCACTACTGCCGCCTCATCGGGGCGGAGCCCTACATCTGCCTGAACCTGGGGACCGGCACGCTCGACGAGGCGCAGGCGTGGGTGGAGTATTGCAACGGGACGGGCAATACAGGCTGGGCCAACCTGCGCCGCGCGCACGGGCACGAGGAGCCGTTCGGGGTCAAGTACTGGGGGCTGGGCAACGAGGTGTACGGCGACTGGCAACTCGGGGCCAAGCGCGACGTCGCCGACTATACCAAGCTGGCCAAGGAAACGGCCAAGTTGGTCCGCCTGACCGACCCCTCAATCGAGCTCGTCGGCTGCGGCCTGGATGGCCTGAGCGACTGGGATGCCCGCGTGCTCGAGGAGAACGCCGAGGACGTACGGTACCACAGCATCCACCTGTACACGGGGCACACGGACTACTACCAGAACGTGTTCATGCCGCACCAGGCGGAGCGCGCGCTGCGCATTGTCGGGGCGCTGATCGACCGGGCGCGCTACCATCGGGAGATGGACCGGCCGCTAACCGTGGCGTTCGACGAGTGGAACGTGATCTATCGCGCGCCGAGCGGCGGGTGCGAGGAGCCGTACGACCTCGCCGATGTCCTGGCCGTCGCGACGTTCTTCAACATCTTTCACCGGCACTGCCGCACGGTGGGGATGGCCAACATGGCGCAACTTGTCAACGCCATCGCCCCCATCACGACCACGAGCGACGGCCTGTTCCACCAGACTATCTATTGGCCCTACCTGCTCTATCGGCGGCACTGCCGCGACGTCGCGCTCGACGCCTGGGTCGACTCGCCGGCGCACGACCTGCGCGCGCTGGGCGAGGCGACGGTCCAGCCCTCCGCCTGGCCCCCCGCCCACCGCGTCGTCGACATGGGGCCGTTCCCGTACCTGGATGTCAGCGCGACGGTCGACGTTGGCCGTCGGAACCTCACCCTCGCGGTCGTCAATCGGCACCGAGAGGAGGATATCCCGACCGCCATCGACATCCTCGGCGCCGCGGTTGGCCGGGAGGCGATGCGCTACGAGGTGAACCATCCCGATATCCGCGCCGGCAACACGGCGGAGGCGCCGGACCGGGTGGGGGTGGTGGAACGCCCCCTCACGTCGGCCGCGCCCCATTTCACCTACACGTTCCCGGCGCACTCGCTCACGGTGCTCACTCTTGAGTGTGAGGAGGGACCCTGACCATGGGAGGCGCTAACCAGGCGCGGAGGGGGTGATCGAGGACAACGAGCGGACCAATTCTATCCATTAAGCGCCGGGCGACCCGGCACGGCGCTATGCGGGCAGCGTGGTGGCTGTCGCGCTCTTGTGAACCGAGGGGGCAATCATGGATCCGGAGACAACAACGCGGGCATCGAGTATTGGCCGCGCCACATTCTTGAAAGGCGTGGCGGCGGCGACGGCGGTCGCGGCGGCGCCAGGGCTGGCGTCGGCGGAGATCGCGGAGGCGCAAGGGCGCGTCGAGGTCCCCTACGTCAAACAGCGGCCCTCCGGCCAGGCTACTATCTGGTCGAGCGCCGCATTCCCCGCGGCCAGGGTCGCGGCCTTCAATAAGGTCTATCCCGACGTCAAGATCGTCCAGCGCAGCATACCGGGCGCGGGCAGCGACGCATCCAACGCCACGACGGTGGCCACCGCCCTCCTGACGGGCGTCGGCGCGCCCGACGGCTACTATTTCATGGAGGACTCCCTCTATCCGCAATACGCCGACGCCCTCTACGACGTCGGCCCCTTCATCGCCCCGTACATCGCGAACATCGTACCCTACAAGCTGGCTGCGGCGACGCAACGGGGGCGGGTCGTGGCCGTGTCCTACGACGTCACGCCGTCCCTGCTCACTTACCGCGCCGACATCGTCGCCAAGGCGGGGGTCGACATGGCCCATGTCCGCACGTACGATGACCTCATCGCGGCGGCGCAACAGATGCGGAAACGCGTGCCGTCCTGCTCGACACCGCTGTTCTTCATGCGCGGCGGCCGTTTCCCCGTCTTCACCCTGGAAGGCCTGGCGTGGCAACAGCACAGCGGCATGATCGACGCCAAAGGCGCCCTGCAGCTCAACACCAAGCCGTACGCGCAGGCTTTCTCCTACTTCGAGAAGGCGGCCAGGGCCAACCTGGTGGCCATGGCCGCGCCCCTAGAGCCGGGGCTGTGGAGCATGTGGAACAAGGGGCAGACCTGCTTCGTCCACTTCGCCGACTGGTGGACGGGCTGGCTCGGGCCCGGCCTCAAGCCGATCTGGGGGAAGCTCGCGGTTGCGCCGCAGCCGGTCTTCTCATCGGGCGATAGCCCCTATTCCATCATGGGCGGTTCGGCCTACATTGTCCCGCAGCGGGCCAAGCGGCCGGACCTCGGCGCCCTGTTCGGCGCGTTCATGATGCTCGACCGCCGGTCGTACCTCAAGGCCGACTTGGCGAACTTTGACACAATCTTGCCGTCGGAGGAGTCGCTCTACCCCTATACCAAAGTGGTGCGCAAGGTCGTGGCGAACGGCGCGAGCGAGCACGACCTACTGGTGAAGGCCGCCCTAAACGCGCCAACGTCATACCGCTATCCGGCGTGGTACGCGCGCACCTACGATTACATCCGCCCGAACGTCGAGGCCGTCCTCACCGGCCAGATGAGCGCGCGCGACGCGCAGAACAAGACGTACCAGGATGTCCTCTCGAAAGTGGTCCAGCGCTATCGTTAATCCGCCGCCGACTATCGATGGGAGGGGGGATGGTCCCCCTCCCGCCGCGACACCAGCCATAGCCGTCGTCCGGAAAGGAGGACATGATGGCCGAGACCCAGTCATGGGCTAGCGCGCCATCCCGCCCCGCCAAGCAACGGGCGCCCGTGGCCCGTTTCCGCGGGTGGGTCGGGGGAAGTTTCACACCCTACCTGTATATCGCCCCTTTTTTCCTGTTCTTCCTGGGGGTGTTCGGGTATCCGCTCGGCTATGCCTTTTACGTGAGCTTGCATCGCTGGTCAGGGCTCGGCGCGATGCGCGACGTGGGGCTGGGCAACTACACGTTCGTCCTGACGGACGATTTCTGGTGGAGCGCGGTAGGGACCACGGCGGCGCTCTGGCTGCTCATCGTCCCGCTCGGGACCGCACTGTCCCTGCTCTTGGCGGTGGCCTGGAATAGGCGCGGGTTCCGCGGCCTCGGCGTGTCGCGCATCCTATGGCTCTTGCCCACGGTCAGCTCCCTCGTCGCCGTATCCGCCGTGTTCCGCATCCTGTACGACCGCGACTATGGCCCGATCAACGTCCTGCTGGGCATCGCGCATATCCCCGCCATCCCGTGGCTTACGAGCGAAACGTGGAGCAAACCGGCCATCGCCATCGTACGCCTGTGGGAGAGCGTCGGCTTGTTCGCGCTCTTCTTCTCCGCCGCGTTGCAGAACATCTCGCAGGACATCTACGACGCCGCGGCCGTCGATGGATGCGCCCCCCTGCGCCAATTCTGGCATATGACGCTGCCCCTGCTGACGAGGACGATCTTATTCCTCGTCGTCATCCAGACGCTCGGCGTGCTGGGCCTCTTCATCGAGCCGAGCCTCATCACGACCGGGGGGCCGGGCATCTCGACGATCACAATCGGCCTGTACTTATACCATCTGATTCAAGGCCTCGATCTAGGCACGTCGTCGGCCGTGGCGTTCCTGACAACCGCGATGATGCTGGCAATCGCGGGGGTGATGTCCCTCGTCGCGCGGCGGTGGCAGTTCGATTGATGGTCGCGCTCCGGCGGGCCGGGGCGAGAAGTCTAAGGAGGGACACATGGGCGCAGTAGAGCCGAGAGGTGGGACATGGCACCGTGGCGCGTTGGTCCGACGGACCGGAGGAGGCGCAGTGACCGCCCTCGTGTGGCTGGGAGGGGTGGCATGCATCTTCCCCGCCGTCTGGAGCGCGGTCTCCTCATTCCGCCCTGCGCAGAGTTTCCTCTCCTCCCCGTTCGACATCAATCCGCACCAGTTTATCCTGGACAACTATAAACAAGTCTTCGACCAAGGCACTTTCCCGATGGGCTTCGCGAGCAGCGCCATCCAGGTCGGCCTCGTGCTGGCCTGCACCCTCTTCTTCTGCCCGCTCGCCGGCTTCGGCTTCGCCAAGTTCGTCTTTCGCGGCAGAGGGTTCTTTTTCGGGCTCGTCCTACTCACCCTATTCATCGTGCCCGTGATCACCTACATCCCCTTGCTCCTCGAGATGAATGCCGTCGGTTGGGTCGACACGTACCAGGGGCTGGTCTTGCCGCTGGCAATCTCCCCCATCGGAGTGTTCTGGATGAGCGGGGTGATCAGGGCGATCCCCGATGAGTTGCTCCAAGCGGCCCGCGTTGACGGATGCGGCAACTTCGGCGTGTGGTGGCGCATCATCATACCGGTGATCAAGCCCTCCCTCGTCAGCCTGGCCGTCATCACGTTCCTGGCCGCGTACAACGACTATTTCTGGCCCCTCATCATCGTGCGCTCCATCCAGACGATACAGATCGCCCTCGCTCTCCTGCTCAATCCCACGACGATCACCTCCGTCCCCACTGCCAACTTCGGCCCTGTCCTGGCCGGTAGCACGCTCGTCCTGCTCCCGACCATCGTCATTTTCCTGGCCATGCAGCGATACTTCCTCAGCGGCATCCTCGAGGGAAGCATAAAGTCATAGTCGCAGAGGGGCGCAACCCCGGCCTTGGGCGACAAACAACTATCCGTTTCAGGAGGTTGCGGTTTTCAAGTTGACCAATGGGCCGGCCGGACAGAGTGGAGGGCGATGTCGCGCGGAACCGGCAACGAAGACGTGGCGGTCGGGCACCGTCGCTAGCTGTCAACGTAGTGGACGCGGTGGACGCGGCGGCGGGGAAACGGCAAACCGGGCGATTGGCCGACGGATGGGATCGACGGGCGTCCCGGCATAGTAGGTGAATGACGACAAGGAGAGCAGGATGGTCTTACAGGTGATCCCCGCGATCATGCGGGTCCCGCGGTTCGCGGGCGACGGGCTGATCGACGAGGTCGAGCGGGTGGTCCCGGAACCGGGTCAGGGCGAGTTATTGATCCGGGTCATGGCCAACGCTCTGTGCGCTTCGGAGCGGCCGCAACTCGCCAAGGGGTCGCGCGTGACCCCCGGCCACGAGGCCGCCGGGGTCGTGGCGGCGGCCGGTCCCGGAACACGCGTCACCGTGGGCACGCCCGGCGTCGTCTACCTGATGGACTACTGCGGCGCGTGCCGTAGCTGCCGGCTGGGCTACACCAACCAGTGCTTGCAAAAAAGGGGCGACATGGGGTTCACCGTGGACGGCGGGTACGGCGTGTACGAGGTGGTCCACGAAAGCATCTTCTTTCCCGTCGACGCGGAGCTCTCGCCGGCCGAGGCCACGCTGCTCCTCGACGTCATGGGCACGACCGGCCACGCCATCAGGCGCGCACAATTGGTGCGCCCGGACATCGCATCGGTCCTGGTGATGGGGGCGGGTCCGGTCGGCTTGGGCGCGGTGGCCATGGCCAAGGTGCTGCTGGGGCGCGATGTCCCGGTCCTCGTCGCGGACGTCGTACCCTATCGCCTCGCCCTGGCCGAGCGGCTGGGGGGACAGCCGGTCCACCTTGGCGAGACCAGCGTGGCGGCCGCCGTGCGCGACGGCGGACTGGGGACGGTCGACGTGGCCGTCGATACGAGCGGCAAGGGCGTCGCGCGGCGGGACGCCGTGGATGTCCTGGCCAAGCGCGGGGCGCTGGTGTGCGTCGGCCACGGGGAGGAGCTCGCGCTACAGGTGTCGCCGGATCTGATCGCTCCCGAGCGCGCCGTCCTCGGCAGCGAGTACTTCCGCTACGACGAGCTAGCGGGGAACCTGGAGCTGCTGCGCGCCCACCGGGCCTATCTCGCTCAGATCGTCACCCATCGGTTTGGGATTGGCGAGCTGCAGCGCGCGTTCGAGGTGTTCTTTGGGCGCGAGACCGGGAAGGTGGTGATCGAACAATGAACGGCGCACGACCCAGCGGTGGCACGCGACCGATCAAAGTGGCGCTGATCGGCGCCGGGGGCTGGGGCCAGCAGCACGCCCGCATCTTCGCCGCCCGGCCCGATGTCGAGTTTTGCGCCATCGTGGGGCGGACCCCGGAGAAGACGCGGGCGCGGGCCGCGGAGTTTAAGACGCGTCCCTATCTCGACATCGCGGAGATGCTGGAGCGGGAGCGGCCGGACCTGGTGAGCCTGTGCCTGCCCAACCAGGGGCATTTTGAGGCCACGCTGCAGGTCATCGAGGCGGGCTACCCGCTGCTGGTCGAGAAGCCGCTGGTGTTCGACCTCGGCGAGGCCGACCGGCTGCTGGCCGCTGCCGCCGCGCGCGACCTGTTCTTCGCCATCAACTTCAACCACCGCTACGCCCGCCCCGTGGAGATGGCGCGCCGGGCCATTCCCACGGGGCGGCTCGGCGAGGTCGTCTTCGCGACGTGGCGCTTCGGCGGTGAGGGGACGAGCGACCATCCACACGCCAACCTGATCGAGACGCAGTGCCACGGCTTCGACATGCTCGAGCACCTGTGCGGGCCGATCGCGTCGGTGTCGGCCGAGATGACGGACAAGACGGGCAAGGGCCACAGCACCCTTGTGCTGGCGCTGCGCTTCGCCAGCGGCGCGGTCGGCAGCCTCGTGGGGAGCTACGACTCGTCCTACGCCTACCCAGGGACGCACCTGCTTGAGGTCAACGGGACGGCGGGGCGGGTGACGATCGAGGACACGGTGCGGCGCTACACATTCCAGCCACGCGGCGACGAAACGGGAGAGGTGTGGCAGGCCGGCTACTTCAACGATCGCGATCGCGACTTTCACCACACCTTCGACGCGCACATCGAGGCGCTCCTCGCCGCCTTCAAAGCCGGCGAGCCGCCGCCCGTGCATGCGCGGGCGGGTCGCCGCGCCCTCCTGCTGGCGCGTGCGGCGATCGAGGCGTTCGAGTCGGGCTGTCGTATCCCCGTCGAAACGGGGAACAGGTAACGATCGGGCGCCTCCGGTCGTGGCGCGCCGCGGTGGGCGAACCGCTCGTCCCTTATGGTAGATCACCACCATGGCGCCGATACCGATGGATAGGCTAGAAGAGTTGGAGGGAGTTGTCGATGGCGCGATTGATCGCGGATGGGCAGGTGGTCATCGTGACCGGCGCGGCGCAGGGTATCGGCGCGGCCATCGCGCTGCGCCTGGCACGCGACGGCCTGGATGTCGTGGTCGCGGATCTACACGCGGATCAGCTCGACGCGGTGACGGACGAGATCCGCACGCTGGGGCGTCATGCCCTGCCGCTCGTCATCGACGTGACCGTCGCCGCGGACCGTGAACGGCTCGTCGCGCGGACGCTCGACGAGTTCGGCCGGCTCGACGCCCTGGTCAACAATGCCGGCATCCAGCGGATCGCGCTACCCTTGGACGTGACCGAGGAGCACTGGGACGCGGTGATGGGCGTCAACGCCAAGGCGACGTACTTTTGCTGCCAACTCGCCCTGCGGCACATGGTCGCCGCCCGGCGCGGGCGCATCGTGAACGTGGCCTCTATCGCCGGCAAGATGGCGAGCACCGTCCACCACCCCATCTATAACGTCAGCAAGGCCGCCGTCCTGGCTATGACCAAGACGCTGGCCCTGGCCTATGCCGCCAACGGCGTCCGCGTCAACGCGGTCTGCCCGGGTGTCATCGTGACGCCGATGCAAGATGTCGTGGACCGCGAGTTCGCCGCCCTCATGGGCAAGGCGCCGGCCGAGGTCCGCGCGGAGCGCGTCCGGCGCATCCCCGTCGGGACGATCGGCGCGCCGGAGGACGTCGCAGCGATGGTCTCATTCCTGCTCGGCCCCGACGCCCACTACCTGACCGGCCAGGCGCTCAACGTCGACGGCGGGATCTTGACCTACTAAGACCGAGCGCGGCGACGCGCGACAGCAGCGCGAGGGAGGAAGGATCATGATCCTCGATCGCTTCAAGCTTGACGGCCGGGTGGCGGTCGTCACCGGAGGCAACCGTGGCCTCGGCCTCGGCATCGCCACCGCGCTCGCCGAGGCCGGCGCGGACATCGTGTCGATTCAGCGCACGGACGCCGTGCCCGCCCTCCAGGAGGCCGTCGCGCGCGTGGGACGGCGAACGCTCTCGCTCACACTCGACCTGACGACGGATGACGCCGCCGCCGAGGCGCTCGCCGCCACGCTGCGCCACTACGGCCGCGTGGATATCCTGGTCAACAATGCCGGCGTGCAGCGTCGTGCCTCGGCGGCCGACGTCCCGATCGCAGATTGGGATGCCATCGTCGCGGTAGACCTGCGCGCCGTCTTCGCCGTCAGCCAAACCGTCGGGCGGGAGATGTTGCGCCAGGGGAGCGGCAAGATCATCAACGTGACCTCGCTGCTAGCATTTCAGGGGGAATCACTTGTCCTCGCCTGTGCAACGAGCAAGCATGGGGTGGCGGGCCTGACCCAGGCGCTGTGCAACGAGTGGGCCTCCTACGGTATCAACGTGAACGTTATCGCCCCCGGCTACATGGACACCGAGATGAACGTTGCTCTGCGCGCGAACCCCGGGCGCAGCCGGGTGATCGGCGATCGGCGAGCGGATTCCGACAGGACGGTGGGGCACGTCAGCGGATCTGGCCGGCGCGGCATTCTTCCTCGCGTCGCCGGCCTCGGACTACGTGCATGGTCACATGATCGTCGTGGATGGCAGGTGGCTTGCCCGCTAGCAACGCGAGGATATTGGAGGAGGCGCACTGCAAGAGGACTGCAGCTACCAAGAGGAGGAGCGCTGCAGGCGGTGGCCACTACCACGGCCATCTGCACATCCACCGCATCTGGACTCGGCCACATGACCGTTGACGTTTTTGGAAAGGACACTTTAGGCATCCAATTCACACAAAAGTAAGGTGTTCACTACAAAGTTAAGCGGTGAGAAGGCTATGCGCGCACTATTCGCTGCGGCCAGTCAAACCTCTTGATAGGTGGGCTTACCCTTATGCGGAAAGTCACCTTTCCAAGGATGTCAAGTGTCATGTGGCCGAGTCCACAAGGAGGGGCTGATGAGAGTTTATCGCATAGAGAACGACGTCAATCATTTTCAATATTTCTTGCCGCAGAAGAGCGAGGATGTTTTCACCCTACTTATGGACTGCACATCAAAGGCGACCAACTGGATCTCGCCACCCGTCTACATTTACAAACCGCGCCACAAAGCGGGGGATTTTTACAACTTCGACTGGAATAGCGTGATAACCAGCCCGCGTGCGACTGCGGCACTCCACTCGCATCTGATCGAGGCGGGGGAATTATTGCCTTTGTTCTACCAGGATGACCAGTTCGCTGTACTGAACGTACTTCAATGTGTCGACTGTCTCGATCATAGTTTGTCGGAGAGACAGCCTGGCCACTACACAAAGTATGTTTTTCGGAGTAATCAACTTGCCCAGGTGCAGTCAACCATCTTTAAAATTCCGCAGACGCGACAAAGTGAAGTTTTGGTGGTCGAAGGGTTAAAAGCTCCAGAAGAGGAGTTTCGCTATACCGTTGAGAAGTCCGGACTAAAGGGTCTTCTTTTCACCGAGTTATGGCTCGATGATTAGCGGAAATATCCTCATGCGAGAGGTCGCTCACGGCCAACGGCTATTGTAGGTGTCAGGTTCAACTCGACCTCGGTCCAACGCCCTTGAGCAAGGGGCAGGCGGCGACGCACCCCAGCTACGAGGCGTACGGCTACGACCAGGCCGGCAACCAGACGTTCGCACAGGATGCCGACAACCGGACGACCACGACGCAGTACGACGGGGACAACCGCGCCGTGCAGAGCGTGGCCACGGCGAGCGGCGTGACGGGCACGACGACGATCACCACCACGATGAGGTATGACCCCAACGGCAACAGCGTAGCCCAGACCACCCGGACTGTGGACGCCACGAGTCCGGGCACGGTCCAGACGCACACCACGACCAGCGCCTACAACGCGGCGGACTGGGAGACCAGCAGCAGCGTCGACGGGCTGACCACGAGCTACACCTACGACGCGGCCGGCCAACAGATCGGCACGACGACGAGCGACGGCCAGACCGCCACGACCCTGGCCTACGACTCGGAGGTACGCGTCACCTCGCTGGCCGAGAACGCGGGCGGGGCCGGGCCGTACACCACGGCGTACACGTACAACGCGAACGACCTGCCGCTTACGCTGACCTATCCCAGGCGCGGGCCAGCGTCCACACGTAGGGGGGCACGGAGACGTACGATGTGGGACGGCGCGCCTCCGTCTCTGCCTTCGGTGCCTCTATCGTCGGCGCCTGTGCCTCCGTCGTCGACACGGCAACGACTGGCGCGGCGCTCGCCTCCCCCACCTCTCCCGTCTCCGTCGTTGTGTCGCGTTCCACACTGGTCGTCACCGTCGTTATGTCGCGTTCCACACTGGTCGTCACCGTCCTTATGTAACGTTCCGCCGTCGCCGTCGTCGTCGTAATGTTGCGTTCCACAGCGTGTCCCCTTCATGGGTCAATGTGCCAAGTACCCTCGGCGTACACGAGTCGACGTTCCTCGCGGCGCGTGTCCAGGCGTGTGAGCTGGGCCGGGAGCGCGTTGAGCGCCGTTGTTATGTCGAGTGTATCCCGGCCCCTAATGGAGACGAACACGCCGTCGGCCTTGAGTTGGAGCGTGGCCTGCGCCGGGCGCTCCCCACCCCCGAGCGCGGCGGCGAGGGCTAGGGCGACGCCAGCCGGGGCCGTCGCGGGGGTGACGAGCCGGGCCAGGGGCAGGGGCGGGCCGGGCGCGGCCAGCAGGAGCACGCCCCAGGGGTGCTGCTCCTCCCCGCGCACAGGGAGGAACGTGTGGCGCGCGACCGTGACGCCGACGGCGTGCAGGGCGTCGGCGAGCGGACCAGCGGCGTCAGCCGTGACGTGATCCGTCGTCAGGCTGACGTGCGCCGGCACCGTGTCATCGCCCGTTCTGTCGTGTTTGTGTGGAGTGGTCATATCCATCAGTCGTGTGGCGCCCACCGGTCGCTGCTCGCGAGCCAGGTGAGGTCGGCGCGCAGGATGAGGAGCACGGTGGCCTTGCCGGCGGTGTCGAGTTGGCGCGGCTCGTCGGCGTGCCCCTCCCGGACCTGGATAATAAAGGACTTGACTACGTCGTTTTCGGCCAGCACAGCTAGATGACAGTCGTTAATCGTGCCGGCCGCGTGGTGCCGACCGGACCTTCTGGCGTGAGAGGTATGCGGTCAGTTCCTCCTGCGCATGCTCCAGTTCGCCGATCGCTACGCGATCGAGGATGCCATTCTGACGCGAGAAGGTGACCATATCGCGTGCGAGAGCCTCGGCCCGCGTGGATGCTCCGACCCGGCGCGTGTGCGCTGAGACGGGGATCTCCTCCACCTCTACGTCCGTGAGATCGGAGTGGGAGGTCGTGTCGAGAGCGGAGATAGCCGCGTTCGTCTGGTCTGCCGGATACTGTGATATCACAGTAATGCCTGAAGGATCATCTGTCATCCCCCCGTACTGTGATATCACAGCAGCGTCTTCCGGCTGATGCGCGCCTCTAGATTCTTCGGCCATCGGGTCCCGTTCGATAGAGCGATCTTGCTCCCGGCGGAAACCGCGTACCTGATCACGGTAGCGCGTGACGTCCTCGACCGTCTTGAGCTGTCCGGTGCGCACGAGTGTGATAGCCTGATAGCGCGCATCAGCATCGTCGAGGCGTTCGATGACGCCAGCCGCCGTTGGACTGATCAGTTCGTCATAGACAAGCTCCGCAAGGTCGCGGTGGCGCGCTACCCTGAGCAGGATAGAGATGTCGCTCTCGTTTCGTCCCGTCCTCTTCGCAATGGTATAGCCGGTCCAGTTGTACTCCTGCTGCAAGCGCAGGATCGCCTCCATCGTTTCCCGGCGCGTGAGATCGGTCCGCACGAGGTTTTCTACCAGGGCATCGGCAAATGCCTGGTCATCGCTTACTTCGCGCACAATGCAGGTGAGGTAGGACATGCGCGCACGGACGGCCCCGTCGTCGTCGCCGTAGAGACGGCGGCACGCCAGCAGGCGGCGATGGCCGGCGATCACGACGTAGTAGCCCGGTCGATGCACGTCGCGCCGCACGATGATCGGCTCGATAAGCCCTGTCTCACGAATCGATGCCGCTAGCTCGTCGATGAGCGCATCGTTGAATTGCTTGCGCGGCTGTCGGTCCCATGTTTCGATGCGATCGATCGGGAGCAGAAACCCGTTAGGGAGACGGTCGAGCGACACCTCGTAGACGTGAGCCAATTCGGCGCCCGTACGCTCGCCCTGCCCCACATCATCCAGCAACGCGTCAGCGAACGGGGTCAGAATGTCGTTAGTGCGTGAACGTGGCGATCTCGGCACGAGCGAGAACCTCCTTGGCGATGGCGTCATACTCCGGGGAGTCTAGTCGGTACAGCTTGACATCCTCGCGGTCGGCGACCGGGGGAAGCACGAGCAGGGGAGGATGCTGGCGCGTAGCGATGGCACGGATGTCGGCTAAGCGCTGCCGATCTGAGACGCGCCGCTGGACCATGGTAGGCAGGAGCGCGAGCAGGCGCATCCCCGGCGAGACGACCAGCCGCTGCGTCTCGAGCATGCGTAGGTACTCAGCCATGTTGATGATACTTTGCAGTTCGGTACGGACTGGAGCCACGATCAATTGCGCCTCACGCAAGGAGCGCACGGCAGAGAGACCAGGTGGCGTGTCGATGATGCAGAGAGGCAAACCGGCGCTCTCCGGCGGCAGTTCGTCTCCCGGTACGACGACAACGCCCGGCCGCACCCGATCCGGGAGCCTAGCTAACAACCGTGTCAGGTTCTTCGACTCATCACGGTCGAGGATGCACACGGCTGGATTTTCGCGCGTGCCGCCCAGCGCCTCGGCCGCGCGTGTGGCCAGATAAAGTACCGTGGTCGACTTCCCGACGCCGCCCTTGGCCGAGCCCACGGCCAGCACCTTCATACTGACCTCCGCACGGCCATCGTCGCACTGCCCTCCCTTGCCGGGACAAGGTTGCTCAAGATATACCGGCGCAGCTCCTCGCGCGGTACGCGGACGTTGCTTCCATCACGAAAGACGGTAAATCGCCCTCGTTCCATGCGCTTACGCGCAGCGGGGACGGAGATGCGCAGGATCTCAGCAACATCCTCTGCGCGCAAGAGTTCTGGGTAGCCTGAGAGCGTGACGAGCTCGTGCTGACTGGTGCGCTGGTCATCGGCCATGGGCGCACCATACCGCGTTATGTGTCGTCTGTCAACCACGTAAGTCGTATTGAGTCGCATAAAGCACGATGACTGTGGCTGTAAGTCCCCTGTCCTGGCTTGTATATTGGGGATGTCGGTTCCACGGCGGTGGTGAGAACGTTGTCCTGGCTGCGGCTGAGACCGCCCACGGTAGATTGTTCCCCAGCGTCGCCAGCCGGCGCTGAGTCTGGACC
>JAABUY010003543.1_pt1 | contig 17073 bp, 20 predicted proteins | sample 5560271 | NCBI WGS metagenome assembly JAABUY01 (sample SAMN10711886, study PRJNA513374) | rock metagenome | isolation source: Antarctica rocks | place: Antarctica: Victoria Land, University Valley
CGGGCGTAGGTCAGCGTGATGACGATGGAGTTGAGCAGGCCCACGGACGGGGGCCAGCAATGCCCCGGCTTGTCCTTGCACACCTCGGCCACCAGGACCGCCAGCTCGCGGATGTCTTCCTCGCTCAACCCTGTTGTATGGTACATGTCGGCGGTCCGTTTCTGCTGATTGAGTGTGGTAACCCAATCGTGTCAAGAAACGGGCCGCCCCTGCGGGAGCGACACACCTACCAATTACTGCGGCAACTCATCCCCCCGGGCCCGTGAATAAGCCTCATTGTATCCACTGTCCGAGAAACGCGGGGCACCTCAGTACGGGTCGATGCCGTTGGCGGCGAGGAACAGTGGCCCGCTGGTCCGCGCGGCGAGGTAGCCGTCCAGGGTTCGGCTCAGGGATGGGGGGAGCGGAACGCGGCCGGGTCGGCCGCCCTTTGCGCGTGACGGTCAGGGCGCGGTGGCCGAGGTCGGTGACCCGGGCATTGAGGGCTTCGCTGATCCGTAGTCCGGTCAGGACGAGCAAGGTGGGTGAGGGCTAGTTGCCTCCGGGTCACCGGGTTCTGGAGGTGCCTTTGCCGGTGGCGGTGGCGCCGGGGTGGCCGGCGGTGGCCAGGGTGACCCAGACGGTGTGGGTGGTGGTATCGATGACGTACCAGACCCGTCCTGCGGAGGACACGTCGAGTTGCCACTGGCCAGCTCGCGGCCTCCGTGGGTGCGGGTGGCGAGGGGCCCGGCGAGGGGTTAGGTGGTGGTCCTGGTGTCGGGGTTGGTGCGCATGCAGCCCCATGCCTCGCGGAGGGTGCCGGGGACCTGGGTGAGGAGGTTCTGCCAGCGAGAACACCCACAGCGTCCTGCGCCAGTATCCTGACCAAGAGCGCCGATCTCGGCCACCACACCCACGCAGGACCTCGACCGGACAGCCACTCAGCTCAACAACCGCCTACGCCGGACCCTGCACTGGCGCACCTAGCCGAGACACTGGACCACGCGTTGCTCGGAATCTTTGGGACCGCCCTGACAAGGATCGCTCACGGTGGGTCGGTTGCGAGGTGGGCTGCGCTGACCATGGTTAGACTCAGATAGTCGAAGGTCTCGGGTCGTCCGGTGCAGAAGACCGTCTGTAGGTGCCAACGGATTTCGACTGCTGCGCATCCGTCGACATCGACTCGGGTGCCGGTGACGGCGGTGTCGTCGACGGTGAGAGTGGCGGCGGTGATGGGTGTGGCCGCGACCTGCCCGCGGGTTGCTGTGATGGAGTCCCGTTGGCGGTCGATCCAGGGTTCAGTGGCTGAACCGGATAGCACGGGAGCGGTCCCGCCGTCCGCGTTGAGCTGGAAGTTCACCACCGCCGAGGCCAGGTCCTCGACCGGGAGACCGTACGAGCTCACTCCTTGGGCTGAGCGGACCGTGCGGACAGTGAGGAGGCGACGGTCCAGCTGGTGGTAACCGACCTCGACGGCCCACGGTTGGTCATTGGTGGACTCGATGGTGACCGTCGCCGTGGCGGCGGTCACCATCGATTGGACAACGGCGATCATTCCTGGGAACTGCGCGAGAACCACTTCCTGCGCCGGGAACGACTGATTGTTCCCCGTTGCCCGGTCATACTCCACGGTCGCTCCCACGCGAGGGGGTAACGATTGCGCTTGATCCTCTAGGGCTGACCACCGTCTACGTAATCGTGGTGCTGTCGTAGGGGCCGCCGGAGGAGCAGATGCGGCCATCGTTGAGAAACGCCACGCTGGAACCGTTGATCACGGTGGCTCGGGCACCGCCGCGGGTGAGTCCACCCACGACGCGATCGGTTTGCCAGGTACCCGCATTGGCGCCACCCTGAAAGCGCTGGTAACTCGAGCCGCCTCGATCATCAAGGCGCACCGTCCAGTACCATTGGTACACGGAGCCGGTCACCGAGTACCCCGTGTAAAGTTCGATAGCGCGGTTGCCGATCCCGTACTCATAAACGTACGAGATGCCACAGTTCCCACCCACTTGGTTGTCCGGGGACACTGCAGAGGACGCTGCACCTGCCCTCGCAGGGTACTGCCGACCATTGGCCGCAGTTTTGATCTGGTAGCCGTGCGCTCTCGCGACTGCGGCGTCGAAACCTACGACATGCATGTCGCCGCGGACGGCGGCCGCGGGCTCAGCCGGTCGCGGGGCTGCGGAGCTCGGGCTAACCCCACTTGTCAGAGCCATCGTGACAGCGGCGGCAAACGTACAGACCGCCGTTCCTTTTCCCATGAGCGTCTCCCTGCACCCACGCCGCCGAGTAGCGGCGAGACCTCGAGCGTCCGCTTCGTGATCAAACCCGTCAAGGGTGTCTCCCGGACCACGAGACAGCCGGGCTGCGATTGTGGAACCGGTGCCGCGGCGGTCCCATCTGGCCGGGTGTGCTCGTAGGGACCGGACTGGTCGGGTACCAGCTCAGTGCGGTGACCAGGCCGCGCCGCCGAAACCTCGACTGTGTGGTCCGCGCGGTCTTGTCGGCCTTCGAGCGGGCTGGTGGTCACCTGCGCGGGCTGGGGTTCACCGACAGCGAGCTGGTCGCCGGGGGTCTGGCCGTTCCCGCGCACCGTGGCACTGGTACCGGGGGGACCGGGCGCGGGCGGTGGGGGAGTGGGGTGGTGCACGTGCTGCGGAACCGTCTGGTGGTGCCGCTGGTCGAGACCGGGGCGGGGTGGTCGGGTTCACTTCCCGCCGCCTCGCCGACACCGACCCGGGGGTGCCGAAGTGGGTGAACACCGCGACGACCGCCCTGCACCGGAAGGGGCGAGCACCTGCTCGGCGTGGGCAGCAGGTGGACCAGGTCGCGGCGGAGCGGGGCCGGGTGGTACTGGTGAAGGGCGCGGTGGACGCGATCGCGGTGGGCCTGGCCGGGGACATCGGTGTGGCCGCGGGCGGGACCCGGCTCACCGCCGCCCACGCGGGGGAGTCCGACCATCAGGTGCAGCGTGGCCATGACGCCATCCTCTTCACCAAGGGCTAGGCGGGTTCCGCGTAGCTGGCTGGCTGGACCGAGCGTGAAGCGCTCGGCAGAAGTCCCACATGACGTTCCCCCACCAGGACACCTCGGTCTGTCTGTCGCCGGCGGTGTCGGCCCTGGTGGCAGTGTCCTGGCGGAGCCGCCCACAGGGACTGTCCCGACAACCTCTCGTGTCCGGGACTGTCGGGGGATGGCGGTCACCGCTCGCCTGGTGGCGTGGGGTCGTTCGCTGGACCCGCGGTGCCCTGGGTGGCCGTCGGGGTTTGTCAGCTTGGTCGGTTGGAGGGTCGTTTGGCCTCGGGTGCCTGTGGGTGTGGTTGCTCCTGGCGTAGGCCGGTGACGAGGAGGGTGACGATGCGCCGGACGTCGTAGTCGGGGTCCTGCGGGGTCCACGCGACGAGGTCGCCGACCGCGCGGATGAGTTCGTAGGCGCCGGTGTCGGCGACCACGTCACCGGAGGCGCGGGCCGCCGCGAGCAGGTCGGCCAAGACGGGGACGAGCCGGTCGAGGAACATCTCGTGCAGGGCGGTGAACCCCGCTGCGTCACCACTCCACACCGTGGCGAGGCCGTGTTTGGTGCCGAGGAAGTCCACGAACATGTGTAGCCACTCCAGTAGGGCCGCGAACGGGGTGGGCGCCGACGCCAGCAGGGCCGGGCCCGCCTCCGCGCACGCGTCGATCTGGTGCCGGTACACGGCCACGACCAGGTCCGCCCGGGTGGGGAAGTGCCGGTAGAGCGTTCCCATCCCGACGCCCGCGGCCGCGGACACCTCCCGCACGGTCGCGTCGACACCGGAGGCGGCGAACACCTTCGCCGCGGCGTCGAGCAGGGTGCGCTCGTTGCGTTCGACGTCCGAGCGCCGCCTCGGGGGCTCTGGCGTCGGTCGGGCCGCGGGCACGGCGTCGAGCCTGGCACGGCGGGGACCGCCATCCACCAGGCCCCGCCGGCTCGTTTTGCGAAACGGAGCAACGCTCCGTACTGTTGTGTGGAGCGTTGCTCCGTTTCCCGGTGCGCTTCGCCGTGCACCGTCCCACGTTCCCGGAAGGACACCCGATGCCCGCTCCCGCTGCAGCCGCTGCTCCTCTGAGCAGGACTCCCGCGCGCCAGACCCTGTCCGTCAAACCTGTCGTCCTGCCGGCTCCCGGGCGTGGTGATGACCTGCAGGTGCGAGTGACCGCCCCAGCAGAGGGCAGCGAGCTGCCGGTGATCGTGTTCGCGCACGGGTTCGGTCTGGCGATGGACACCTACGACCCGCTCGTGGACTTCTGGGCCGCCAGCGGGTTCGTGGTCGTTCAGCCGACGTTCCTCGACTCCCGGACCCTGGGCGTGACCCCCGCGGACCCGCGCTACGCGGACATCTGGCGCACCCGCGTCGACGACCTCGAGCGGGTCCTCGACGACCTGGACACGGTCCTCGGCGCGGTCCCGGGCCTCGCCGCCCGGGTCGACCGGGACCGCCTCGCCGCCGTCGGCCACTCCTGGGGCGGCCAGACGGTCGGAATGCTACTGGGCGCCCGCGTCGTCGGCGCGGACGGCCGGCCCGGCCCGGACGCGACCGACATCCGCGTCAAGGTCGGCGTGCTGCTGTCGACGACCGGCCTCGGCGGGACGGACCTGACCCCGTTCGCGCAGCAGAACTTCGCCTTCATGAGCCCGGACTTCACCGGGCTGAACACCCCGACCCTGGTCGTCGCCGGCGACCACGACCAGTCGATGCTCTCCACCCGCGGCCCGGACTGGTTCACCGACGTCTACACGCTCAGCCCCGGCGCCCAGAGCCTGCTCACCCTCGTCGACGGCGAACACTCCCTCGGCGGCATCTCCGCCTACCGGACCACCGACACCACCGATGAGAGCCCGGAGCGCGTCGACCTGGTCCGCCGCGCCTCGACCGCGTTCCTTCAGCAGGCGCTCGGCATCGACGGCGCACCCTGGGCGGCGATGACCGCTGCCACGGCGACGGAGCCGGCTGGCCGCGTCGACTCCAAGTAGCCCGCCCGGGCCCGCGCCGCCACACCCCGCGGGCCCGGGAACTCCCACCCGACAGCCACGACCCCGCTCTGGGCCGCCCCACCTTGGCATGCCTCGCTCTCCCTGCCCCGTCGAGAGGACATCCCGTGAACGACCAGCAGCACCCGCTCAGGTCCGGGTTCACCGCCGCGTCGACCGCCGACGAGGTCCTCGCCGGCGCCGACCTGACCGGGATCAACGTGATCGTCACCGGCGGCCACTCCGGGATCGGGCTCGCCGCGACCCGCGCTCTGGCGCGGGCCGGCGCGTCGGTCACGGTGCCCGCCCGCGACCCCGACCGTGCCGCTGCCAACCTCGCCGGAATCGACCGGGTCCGGGTGCACCGGATGGACCTGCTCGACCCGGTCGCGGTCGACGCGTTCGCCGTCGCCTGGACCACCACCGGCCGCCCCCTGCACGTCCTGATCAACAACGCCGCCGTCCCCGCCCCCGGCACCGTCGTGCGCGACAGCCGCGGGTTCGAGGTGCAATTCGCCACCAGCCACCTCGGGCACTACCAGCTCACCCTCGCCCTGCACGACGCGCTCCGCGCCGCCCACGGAGCACGCGTGGTCAACGTCTCCTCCGGAGCGCACCGCTTGGGCACCATTCGCTGGGACGACCCGAACTTCACCGACAGCTACGACCCCGGCGTGGCGTACGCGCAGGCCAAGCTCGCCAACGTCCTCTTCGCTGTCGCGCTGGACCGGCGCTTGGCCCCGGACGGGATCCGCGGATACGCCGTGCACCCCGGCGTGGTCCTCGGGACCCAGCTCAACGCCGGCGGCGACCCCGCCGCCTACCGGGCCATGGGCCTGCTCGACCAGACGGCCGGCCGGTCATCGACCCCCCGGCCGGGAAGAAGACGGTCGAGCAGGGCGCCGCGACGGTCGTGTTCGCCGCCGCCAGCCGACAGCTCGACGGGATCGGCGGGGTCAACCTCAAGGACAGCGACGTCGCTCCCGTCGACGACCGGACGCTGCCCGTGACCGCCGACCGGATCCCCGCGGACGCCGCCTCGCACGCACTCGACCCCGAGGTCGCCGCCCGACTCTGGGACCTCAGCCGACAGATGCTCACCTCCCCCTGACCGACACACCACAGACGATCGTTAACGGCACGACCGCTGTGACACGACGACACGCCAGCCACAGTCGGACCAAAACCCGTGTCGAAACCCTGTCCGTCCGTTCGACCCTTGGGTTACGTTTTCGGTACGACCGCGAATCTGGTGTGACGAAGGTGTCAGCAGGTGGCGTTGTGGTGAGTGAACAACGCGAGCGCCGCAAGCGTCGGAGCATCGGTGAGTTGGCCGCCCGTGACGAGACGCCACAGCTCGTCGGCGGTGAAGGACGCGATGACCAGGTCGGCTTCGGTGGGTTCGAGCTGCTGAGCGCCGCCGACCAGCTGGGTGGCCAGCCAGACTTCGAACCCCGAAGTGCAGTAGCCGTAGGCCTCATGCAGGTAGCCCAACGAGGTCAACGATCCAGCGGTCATACCTGTCTCTTCGCGGAGCTCGGCGCGGGCGAGGTCGCACGGATCGTCGAGGTCCCCGGGAGCGGGCCACGAACCTTGCGGGAACTCCCAGCAGCGCCGACTGACCGGGTGGCGGAACTGCTCGACCAGGTAGAACCGCTCGCCGTCCCACGGCACGACGACGGCAAAGTCGGGCTTCTCGATGACCCCGTACGTGCCCGACTCCCCGGTGACGCGACGCGTCTGGTCCTCCCGGACAGTCATCCAAGGGTTTCGGTAGACGACCCGACTGGACTCGGAGATGACATCGGGCGGCCGCCTCGCCGTAGTTGGACCGGTTCTGACGATCGGACTACTCGATGACGCCGACGGCGACGATCTGTCCTCGCTCGCATCGGGCCGCGTCAAGGTGCGTCCCCGATCGGAGCGGTCCACCACTGGGAGGCGGCGGTGAGCCCGGCGGCGGCGAGGGCGGCCTGTTTGGCGTGGTCGTGGTCGCCGACGACAACGACTACCTGGACGGCGCCGAGAGCCGCGGCCCGGGAGCGGACCTCGCGGAGTAGATCCGTTCCGGTGCTGGCCCACCGCTGGGGGTCGTCGAGGGCGAAGTCATCCACGGTGCATGTCGGCCCGCCCGGGTCGTAGACCGGGGGAGCGGGGTGTAGGACGCCGACAGCGAACCCGACGACGGTGTTGGGGTCGGTGGCGACGAGGCTGATGACATTGTCGTCGGCGATCTGCCCGGCAAGGAATGGGCGGTGCCGGTCGCGCGCGTCGGGTGCGGGCCGCCAGAACACCGGCTGGTGCAAGGCCTGTTCGGCCCGCGCGGCGGCGGCGAGCTCGACGACCGCGTCGAGATCCTCGGCGGTCGCAGTCCGGATACTCACCGGGGCGTTGTGTCTACGGTGGCGGGGGCCCCGCCCGTCGTAGCGCTCAACTGGTCATAGCCGTGGAACGTGAACATCGACTCCCCGTCGGTCAGAGGCTGGGCGGGTCCTGAGTAGTCGTGGCGGCCGACCGTGAACCCCGCCGGTGAGCTGTGTAGGTCCCGCTGGGTGAACCCGGCCCGGGTGAACCACTCGCGGATGGCTGGGACCAGATCGGTGGTGGAGTCGTGTCGTCCGCGGGTCCAGATCACCGCCGCGCCAGGGGCGCACAGCTGAGGGAGCAGGCCGATCGTGGCCTCGATGTCCTCGACGGTGATGTTCCCGAACACTCCGCAGACCAGGACGATGTCGGCGGGCGCGGTGCTCTGATATAGGTCGGTCCTCGCGGCGTCACCGACCACGAACCGAACCCCGGTCAACCCGGCCGCGGCCGCGAGGTCCCGGCCGGTGTCCACGGTCGCCCGGTCCAGCTCGACGAGCAACGCGGACACCTCCCCACAGCGGGGGTGCCCGCTGAGGACCTCGATGACGTCACGGCCCTGCCCGGCGCACACGCTGATCAGCCGTAGCGGCCCGGGTGGTCGCCGGTCGAGGACGTCGGTCAGCTGCTGTTGGACGATCCGCAGCCTGCTCACCAGCCAGTCGTCCGGGTCGTCGTACCGGTTGTTCCACGCGGTCCAATCCACCACAGCTGCCCCGATCGTCGGCGAACCCCAACTTGAGAGGTCTTGCGCAAGCTAGTTGGGCGGACCGACACAACCAGGCCGTAGGCCCCGAGGAACCGACCGCCGCCTCGAGCGGCTGTCAGCTTGCTGGCGAGCGGGAGCTGCGGGTGAAAGCGGCGCTCACAGATCACCAACGGACCGCGTGTCACCCGGAGCGGTGCGGCCGCCGAGGAGCTGGACGAGCTCGGTTCCGCGGGCGGTGAGGCGGTAGATGACGTGTCGGCCGGCGCGGGCTCCGGTTGCGATGTCGGCGTCACGGAGGACGGTGAGGTGGGCGCTGATGGTGCCGAGGGACAGGGTGAGAGCGGCGGCGAGTTGGCTGCTGGTGGCCGGCTGGGTGAGTTCGCGGACGATGCGGGCGCGGCCGGCGCCGAGTAGCTCTGCCAGAGGGTCCGTGCCGGGGGAGTGGGCTGGGGCGGCGGGTCCGCGGGCGGGGTAGACGAGGGCGAGGCGGGGTGGTTGTTCGCAGGTCCAGGAGCCGCCGCCGGTGGTGCGGGGGACGAAGACGAGGCCCTCGGCACCGATGTGCCGGTCCGCCCACGCCTGGTGTCCGAACCGGAGGGTGTCGGGGCCGGCCCAGCTGAGGGCGTTGGTGAGGTCCTGGACGGCGTGCTCCCAGCCGTAGGTGGCGAGCAGGCCTGCCCGGTGCATGACGTCGCGTTCCAGGACCGCCCGTCGTCGGGGCCAGTCGGGGGCAACGAATCGGTCCCAGCCGTGCTCGATGACCGTGGCGACACGGGGCCCGAGCCGGTCGAGCCGGAGCCAGGTGGTGGTCTGCGGTCCCCAGCTGGCGTCGACCGCGTCGGTGACGGTCGCGCGGACCCGGTGGTCGTCGTGGGCTGCGACCGCGGCGAGTTCGTCGACGAGGCGGGTCCTCATGCCGCCGGCGGGTGGGATCGCGACGAGGTCGGGCAGCCACTTGGTCGCGGCGAGCAGCGGCAACAGCCCGGCGGCGACCGGGTCCTGGTCGATCCAGGTCCGGTAGGCGGCCTGGTGGGTGGTGTGCCAGGCCTGCAGCCACGGGTCGGTGCACGGCCGGTGCAATGCGATGAGCGAGCCGACGGTCTCAGCGAGGGGGGAGAGTCCGAACCGGCACCGCGACAGGGCACCCGGTTCCAGGTGGAGCAGGGTCAACGTTGCGCCGATCGTCGCAACGTTGGCCCGAACGGGCCGTCGACCTGCACCGTTCCACTGTGTCGGCTGCTGGTTCTGACCGTCCGCTGGCGATCCCGGCTTTCCGCTGGTTCCTCGCGGGCCGGCTGGTGTCGCTGCTCGGCAGCGGGATGGCACCGGTGGCTCTGGCGCTGGGTGTCCTGCAGGAGTCCGGCCGGCCCGGGGACCTCGGCGTCGTCCTGGCATCCCATGTGGTCCCCCAGCTCGCGTTGCTGCTCGTCGGCGGAGCCGTTGCCGACCGGCTGTCGCGGCGGACCGTACTCGTCGCCGCCAACCTCGGCGCCGGGCTCACCCAGGGCGCCGTCGCGGCGGTGCTCATCACCGGCCACTACAGCCTGCCCGTCGTGGCAGGACTGGAACTGATGAACGGCGCTCTGGAGGCCTTCACCTCACCCGCCCTGCGAGGCATCCTTCCCGACCTGGTCCCAGCGGCCGGGCTGGGGCGAGCGAACGCGCTGCTCGCGTCGAGCAGGAACGCGACCAAGATCCTCGGACCGACCGCGGCCGGGCTGCTGGTGCTCGGCGCCGGTGGCGGTTGGGCGATCGCCGTCGACGCGGTCAGCTTCCTCGTCGCAGCCGGGTGCCTGACCCGGCTCCGGCTGCCACCGCGGCCGGTCACCTTGGCACGGGCCCGTGTCGTCACCGACATCTGGGCCGGTTGGCAGGCGTTCCGGGGGATCGCCTGGTTGTGGCGGGTCTCGGCGTCCTTCTGCGCGGTCAACCTCGTCGGGGTCGGGACCTGGCAGGTGCTCGGGCCCACGTTGACCAGCCAGCGCAGCGGTGCGGCTGCGTGGGGGCTGGTGCTCAGCGCCCGGTCCGTGGGCCTGCTCGCGATCAGCGCAGTGCTCTACCGGGTGGTCTTCCGGCATCCGCTGCGGGCGGGCCAGCTCGCCGGTGTCCTCGGCGCAGCGCCGCTGCTCGCGCTCGCGCTCGCGCTCGGGCTCGGGCTCGGGGCGGAGCTGCCGCTGCTGCTGGCATCCGCGCTCATCGCGGGGCTCGGGCTCGCAGTCGCCGGGATCACTTGGGACACCGCGATGCAGCAGAACACCCCCCGCGACGTCCTCTCGCGGGTCGCCTCCTTCGATGACCTGCTCTCCTACGGCGCCATCCCCGTCGGGCAGCTGCTCGTCGGGCCGGCTGCTGCCCACTGGGGCGGCCCAACCGTCATCCTCTGGTCCGGGATCGCCTACGCCGCCTCCGTTCTCGTTCCATTGACCGCCCGGGCGGTCCGCGATCTCCCCGCCGTTCCACCGGCGGGGAAGCTCACCACGGGCGACGAGTAGCCGTCCGGTTGCCGAGCCAGGAGCCATGGCGGGTTAGAGGCGGCAGTGAACCGGCCAAATGCGGCTTCGGTGATGGCGGTCCGGAAACGTCAGGTGCCCCGCACCGTCAGCGGTAGGTGGCCCTCAGAATGCCGGTCCCGGCCAGGATGCTGCCTGCGTCAGGACTCGTCGCGGCTTGTCGGTGAGGCGACCAGCGCGTCGCCGGTCGGCGTCCGTCGGTAGAAAACGGACCGTCCGGCGCGGCTGCGGATGACCAGTCCGGCGCGGAGCAGGACCGCCAGGTGGTCCCCGACCGCGCCCGGGGAGTGGCCCAGCGACAGGGCCAGCTGGGTGGTGCTTCCCGGGGTCGCCAGGGCGATCAGCAGCTGTGCGCGGGTCGCGCCGACGAGATCGGCGAGCACTGCTCCGTCGACGGGTGTGCCGGGGGTGGGCCGGCGCAACGCGCCGGCGCCGCGCGCGGGGTAGACCAGGGTGACCGGCCACGGCGACCTGGTCAGGACAGCCAGCGCGGGCCACACGAACACCGACGGGACGAGCAGCAGCCCTCGTCCGTCCAGGCCGATGTCCTGCTCCTGGTGGCCGGCGACGGTGACGCCCGCGCCGTCCCAGCTGACGCGGGGGTGCAGGTCGTCCAGCGCCGCCGGCCAACCGGACCGGGAGAGCCGGTCCGCGCGCCAGATGACGTCCCGCTGGCACAGGGCACGGACGCTGCCCCAGTCGTCGGCGAGCAGCGCGGTCCAGGCGGCCTCGAGGGCGTCGGCGACCCGGTCGGCGGCGTCATCGGCGAACAACCGGGCGCGCAGGTCCGGGCGCAGGTCGGGCTCCCGGCGCAGACACTCCTCGACCTCGCCTCGCAGCACTGCCACCGGCGTCGCCCGTACCGCGGCGAGGTCCTCGGCCACGGTCTGGTCCGGCGCGGCCGGTGGCGGGACCACGAAGTCCGCGCCCCCGCCGCGGTGTTGCAGCGCCAGGACCGCGTCGAGATCGGTGGACGCTCTGAGCCGGCGCAGGACCGGGTGCAGGCGGGCGGCCCAGGTCCGCGGAAGGGGAGGACCTCCCAGTCCGGTCAGGGAGCGGAGCAGCCCGTCGAGCTCGTGCAGCGGCGACACGGCGAACCGGGCCCGGGCCAGGTCCCCGACTCCGATCCCGATCCGCACCTGCGGCAGGTTACGGGTGACGACGAATCTCTGGTGGTGTGCCGCCGGTCTCTGGACGGTGGGTCGATGACAGTCACCCGCGATCGACCCCGGGCACGGCCCCTGTGGGTACGCCACGGCCCCTACCGGCGGCTGCTGCTCGGCGCCTCGACCTCGGCTGCGGGCACCGGGGTCGCCGCCGTCGCGCTGCCTGTCCTCGCGGTCAGCGTGTTCTCCGCATCGCCCCGGATGATCGGTCTGCTCGAGGCCGCGGTGTGGACCCCGTGGCTGGTCGTCGGACTCCCCGCCGGGGCATGGGTGGACCGGTGGTCACCACGACTGCTGGCTCTGGTCGCCGACGCGGCATCCGCGGTCCTGTTCGCGGCCGTCCCGGTCCTCGCCGCGTTCGGCGCCCTCCGCCTGTGGCAGTTGGTCGTCCTGGCTCTTGCCGCCGGCACGGCGAGCGTCATCTCGGAGGCGTCCGCGGCGGTGCTGCCCCCGTGGATCGTCGAGGACGAGGACCTCGAAGCGGCGAACGCAGGAATCCAGGGGGCCGAGTCGGCGACCGATGTCCTGAGTCCCGCGCTGAGCAGTGCTCTCACCCACCTGTTCGGTCTCGTCTCGGCGTTCACCGCAAACGCCGCGTCGTTCGCCGTCTCGGCGCTTTGCCTGCTGTCGCTGCGCACGAAGCCCGCAGTGAGCCCCGAACCCGCCACGCGCTCGCTCAGGGCCGAGGTGGGCGAAGGGCTGCGGCTGCTGTTCGGCCACCCGATACTCCGGCGACTCGCGGGCACCGCCGGAGCCTTCAACGCGACCCTGACCGGTGTCGGGACACTGCAGGCCCTGCTGCTCATCGACGTGGTCGGCGTCGCACCGGCCGCCGTCGGTGTCCTGCTCGTCGGGGAGGGCGTCGGCGGGATCGCCGGTGCCGCGGTCGCGCCTGCGCTGGCTCGAAGCCTGGGCACCGGCCGCGCCCTGGCGCTCGTCCCGATCGTCACCTTTCCGTTCGGCTTCCTGACGGCCCTCACCACCAGGGGCGCCGGGCTGGCGCTGTTCGTCGCGGGAACGGCCGTCCCCACCCTCGGGGTGGTGTGCACCAACGTGCTGATGCGGACCGTGCGCCAACGGTCCGCGCCCCGCGCCCTGCTCGGCCGGGTATCGGCCAGCTCCCAGGTGGTGGGCAGGAGCGCAGCGCCGATCGCGGCCCTCGTGTCCGGGACAGCAGCCGCGGCCATCGGCATCCGCCCGACCATCGCTGCCTTCTGGGTACTCGCCCTCGCCGCGGCCGCGCTGCTGATCCTCCGACCACCGATGGAGGCTGAGCCGGCTACAGGCGACCAACCCCTGGGCGGCGTTGACGAGGCCGAGAACTCGTCCTTGCCCAGATAACGCACTGGACCGAGTCGCTGTAGCGGCAACGATGGCGAGGGCGGGCGTGGTGGACACCGGTGTGCTCCCGTTCGCTCGAGGACGGGCGTGGAGGAGGGCCTGCGAGGCGTTTCAGGGGGCTGCTGGGGTGTCCACAGCGCTGATGTCTCCGGAATTGACGGCTGCCGGGCTGGTCACGTGGGTGCGGGCGGGCAGGGCGAGCGGGGCGGCGACGGCGCCGGCGACCAAGAGCTGCGATCACTTCAGCGAGTCCCCAGCTGGTCTGGACGGTCGCGCTGTACCGGCCGCGTGTGGGGGAGTTGCTCGAAGAGGTGCCTCCAGCAGGCATGGTCCACCGGCGGTCGTCGCATGTAGACGGCGCAGGCCGAAACCGCGAGTGCGCTCCGGTGCCGAGTCACACCGTGACCAGGTGCAGGGCAGGGATCGCGCGGCGCAGTTCGTCCACGATCAGCTGTCGGTGGCATTGCTCGTGGTGGCGTTCGAAGCAGAGCAGGGCCACGGTCTGTGTCTGGAGCAGCTCCGCGACGTCCCGGAGTGCCTGAGCGCCTTCACCGGTACGGAGCAGGGCAGTGAACCGGTCCCGGCTGGAGCGGTCCCCGCTCCGCGGCAGCGCGCGGTTGTCCTTCGGGTTGCCGAGCGCACGAAGGTGCAGGTACCGAATCCCGTGAGTTCCCAGGGTGGCGGCCAGTGCCGTCTTCGACAGGCCGGGCTTGCGCGAGAGCGGGGTGAGCCGGACGTCGACCATGACGTCCACCTGGTGGCGTTGCAGCGAGGCCAGCAGGTCCTCGACGCCACGGCCCTCGTAGCCAACGCTCACCACAGAACCGATCACGGCATCACCGTCGCGACGCGTCGGCTCTGGCGGCGTCGGAGGACCGGGCTTGGCGCGAGGTCTCGACGAACTTGGCCAAGAGCCGGGCGAGGTCCTGCACGTCCCTGTCGTCCCAGTCGCCCAGGTGTGCGGCGAGGGTCATCTGCGAGGAGGCCACCGCGCGCCGCAGGATCTCGTTGCCCGCGCCGGTGAGGTGCAGCACCTGCCCTCGGCGTCCGGGCTGCTCACCGGCCCGGCCGACGAGTCCGGCCGCTTCGAGCTGGGCGAGCTGACGCGAGACCGTCGACTTCTCCAACCCGTAGGCCGCGGCCACGTCGACCGCCCGCGAACCCGGCTCGGCTGCGATGAACAGCAGCAGGCTGTGCGTGACGAGCGGCAGCTCGGGGTGCAGCTGGGCCCCGAGCTCGCGGGACTGCCGTGACACGAACGCGAGGCTCTCGTAGAGCTCACGGACAGCGGCGATCCGGTCCAAGAGGTCCCCTCGGGGTTGTGTTCTACAACCTCGTGTGGTTAGGGTTGCAGACAACAACCTAGCCCGGTGGGGAGGCGAACATGAGGTTCGCCGGGTTCAGCGACCTCGACGGGAACGGAGGGGACCTCTCAGCCCGCCCCGCAAGGCTGCAAACCGGGCTACCCGGCACTTCCCCAGACGTGAGGCGCTGGGATGACCACGCCTGCGAGAGAGAGAAGGAACGATGCAATACCTCGTCATCTTTAACCCCACGGAGCCGGTCGACCCCAGCACCATGTCCGCCGAGGCGGCCGAGGCACACAAGAGGGAACTCGCCCAGGGCCGCGTCCTGTACCAGCAGGGAACACTGCGCCGGTCCTGGGAGATCGACACCGACCGCCGCGGCGCCGTCTGTCTGTTCGAAGCCGACTCCGTGGAACAGGCCCAGGCCCTGGCCGACACCTTCCCGCAGGTGGCCGCAGGTGCCGTCGAGACCCAGGTGATCCCGCTCAAGCCGGACCCGGCTTACTTCCGGGTCGACTGACCGCGGCAACAGACTCCGCCTGGGGCGCCGGGGAGACGACCACCTCCAACGGCGGCTGGTCAGCCATCGGAGGCGCTTCTCTGACGCGGACCACCGTCTCCTCGCCCCCTAGGGGGTCCCGACCCGCACCGGAGCGGGGCCCTCGCCGGGGACGTGAACGCTGAGCACGGTGTCTGGGTAGACCCGCCTGGGTACCTGTACCAACGGCGCGGCCGCAGCGGGGACGGTGTACCAGCACTGTTCGGGTCCAGGGGGTCGCGGCGTCGGTACCGGTTCGGCCTTGGTGGTCGCGGTTGCCAGGTCGGGTGCTGGGGGACTGCTGCGGTGGACCAACGCTGTGTTCGCTCCAGCGGTCCCCCCGTGGCGGAGGGCGGCCCGGGCGAAGCGGGGCAGGGAACGCTGGGTGCCGTCCACGAGGTGGGCGAGGACGTCCTTCGTGGTCCAGCCGTTGACGAGGCTCGGAGTCTCGAGGTCGGCCGCGGCCAGGGACTCGACGAGGTCCGCGGCGGCCAGCCGCTGCCGGGCTGTCAGTGTGGTGATGTCGTGCACGGGGGCGGTCACCGCACCACAGTCGTTCGTTCTGATGGAGGACAGGTCGGGTCCTCGTTGCCGGGGATGCTGACGGTGTGATCGAGACCTCCGCGCGACTGCTCAGGCTGCTGGGGCTGCTGCAGGCCCGCCGGGACTGGACCGGCCCGGAGCTGGCCCACCGCCTGGGGGTAACGAGTCGGACGGTCCGGCGCGACGTGGAGCGGCTCCGCGAACTGGGCTACCCGGTGGAGGCCCAGATCGGCACCCTCGGCGGGTACCGGCTGGGGCGGGGCTCGACCCTCCCGCCGCTTCTGCTCGACGACGACGAGTGCCTGTCTCTGGTGGTCGCGTTGAGGGCGGTTGCCCTCACGGGTCTCGGCGGTGTCGAGGAGGGCGCCCTCGGTGTGCTCGCCAAGCTCGACCCGGTACTGCCGAACCGGCTGCGGCGACGCGCCCGCAGCCTCGCCGAGGCGGTCAGCACCCCGACGGCCCGCGGCCCGCAATTGGACCCGGAGGTCCTCACGACGGTGGCTGCAGCCGTGCGCGACACCCGGGAGCTGCGCGCGGACTACCTCGCCTACGACGGCTCGACCTCGCGGCGTCGCGTGGAGCCGCACCGCATCGTCCACACGGGGACCCGCTGGTACCTGCTGGCCTTCGACCTCGATCGGGGTGACTGGCGGGTCTTCCGGCTGGATCGTTTCTCCCCGAGACCTCCCGAGGGGCAGGCGTTCTCACTCCGCCCGCTGCCTGCGGCCGATCCGGTGGCCTATGTGCTGAGCAGGGTCCACACCAGCCCGTACCGCCTGACGTGCCGGGTCACGGTCGACGCGCCGGCGGCCGAGGTGGCGGGCCGGCTCGGGATCCACGCCGTTTCCGTCACCTTCCTGAGCGACCAGTCGTGCACGGGTCACCGCGGGCACAACAGAGGTCAAGGAGATGGCTATCCGGCTGCTGGCCCTGGACGCCGACCTGCAGGTGCACGAGCCTGAGGAGCTGCGGGTGCACCTGCAGGCCGTCGGGCGCCGGCTGCGGTCGGTCTAGGGGCGCCGTGGTGAGACGACGGTCAGAACACCTGGAAGTACGCAGGGTCCGGCCGGAGCGCGATCAGCTGCGTCTGAACGGCGCCCTGCGCGACCCGCGGGAACGAGTCCGCCATGGCCTGGGCCTGCTCGGCGGATCCGGCCTCGAACAGGCCCACCGCACCGTGCTGTGCGGAGTCGATCTCCCACGACTGGCGAAGACCCCCCTCGCGGTACAGCTCCCGGCCACGGGCCAGCTCGTCCCGGTGGGCGGCCGCGTCCTGCGGTGACATCGCGTCTGGATCGAGGTGTCCCGTCGGGGCGCTGGCTCAGTTCGAGCGGGAGCTCATCCGGGACCGGACGGTGGCCGGGCTGACCGCGGCGCGGGCCCGGGGGGCGGCCGGCAGTGGTGACTGTCAGTAGCCCAGCGAGCGCCAGGTCATGGGCCCGACAACCCCGTCGGGGGTCAGGTTGTGCCGGCGCTGCCAGGTGATGACAGCAGTTTTGGTCTGCGGTCCGAAGGAGCCGTCGGCGGTGGCACCGAGCAGGTTCTGCACCACCCGCACATCGGTCCCGGATGAGCCGGACTGGACCGTGGGGCGTTGACGGTTCAGGCCGGCGGCGTAGTCGA
>JAABUY010003546.1_pt1 | contig 17069 bp, 30 predicted proteins | sample 5560271 | NCBI WGS metagenome assembly JAABUY01 (sample SAMN10711886, study PRJNA513374) | rock metagenome | isolation source: Antarctica rocks | place: Antarctica: Victoria Land, University Valley
CCCCCCCTTCTTTCTCCGCTCCCCCGCTGATATCTCCAGGCACATGCTCAACATCAACGCCCTCCCCACGCGCCATCCCACATCCCCAAGCTTACGAAAAAACGAACGTTCCACCACCTCCTCTGCGAGCTCCTCGAGACCGAGCAGTCCGAGCCCGATGCGGCCTGATACGAGTCCTGTCGGGGGGATGATGAGGACGCCGGAACCCTCGGAGGGCGGCGAGGAGGGGGAAAGGGATGAGGAGGTGGTGATTAGGAAATTCGTGTTTGGGGAATTGGGTCCGGGTATGGGAGGGGAGAGGAAGGTCAGTGGGCGGGGACGGGGGAGGGGGCGAGGGAGGGGGCGAGGGAGGGGGCGAGGGAGGGGGAAGTGAGCAGTGTAGCCGGGCTGTGAGGATGACGAGAAGTGGGTTACGAAGAGAGACGAGTGAGGTCATCGGACCAGACGAGGTTGTAGACTGGTAGTGGAAGAGGAAATTTTGGTTTGAATGATTTCCTGGGTTGGGTGTCCCTCTCCGCATCGCATGTCAGTAACATCTGTCGAATATTTAGGCTCCATCATGCATCATCCCGCTATCTTCTGGGCATCATGCGGATCTCCTTCAAAGGCTTTTATGTATACTGCCCCTACGCTCCCCTTTCCCACCCTATCGCGGCAGACATCTAGATTTTGATATGTTCTACCACTCTGATCAGCTAATCCTGGTGGAAGCAGTCACCCGACTCACCCGTCTTGACTACCTTCTGCAGATCCTGCTCGACGCCCCAGACGTGTGCGCGCAGGTCTAGGAATTCGAGGTGGAGTCCGTCCTACGTCAAGCTCGGGTCAGCGAGATCCTTCCTCCGGCTCGCATGCCAGGGGTGAAACTTCAACGAATGGCCGTCTGGCAGACATTCCCAGCCGGGAGAAAAGCCCACAACTGGCCTGAAGACGTGAACCCTACTCACATAAACTTTCTTCATCTCCCCCCTGACCTTTCCAACCTCGTCCTTCCCCGCCGAAGCCGCCTTCAGCACGGCGAGATCCTTCTCGACACTCTGCAGTCGGTCCAGGTGGGAAGTGATCTATCGGCTCAAGCTCAACTTTTCTGCAAGAAGTGGGAGAACAGGTGACCCACGTTTCCGGTCCCCTCCTGCAACTCTTCGACGCTGGCGAGTAAGAGACCCGAGGCGAGCTTGTTCTCTTGTTGAAGATAGTAGATGGAGAGGGCGGAGGCGGAGGAGAAGCCGAAGAGCTGGACAGGTTAGCTCGTCTCCGTAACTCCGGACAGGAGCTCACGAAGCCTAGTATCCTGGGATAGTGATTGCGTTAGTAAGTTTGAAACATGGCATTTCACTGGGGCAGCTCACCCTCCACTATACATCAGAGAATGATCAGAGGTCAGCTGGGTAGGTGGAAGTCTTGGCGACCTACCGGAAACCTCCCACCGGTCGACGGACGGGGACAGTCCCGACTGTTCCCACGGCATCTTGTAACCGGATTGACGAGGTTGAGAAATGTCGAGACGCGGAGGAGAAAGAAGATGAAGAGAGACCATGACGAGGCATCGTGAACGTTACAAGGACGGCAAGGACTTCTAGTAAAGCTATTGGTGGATATTGGTTGACGGAAAAAGTTCCGTGAATTGAGAATATCGCCTTCTCCCTACCTTTCGCTTGTTCTCAGTCATCATGAACATCGAACCATCGTCCCCCGCGACTCCGACCCCGACATACATGGCACGACCGATCCCTTCCCACCCAACCTCCTTGGACGTGCCTCTCTGACCCATCAAGGCCAACAGATGTACTACCAACAGACGCAGCTCGTCGACCATCAACATCCAATGAGCACACATTCCACCCTATATCCAGCCGGTCCAGCATCTCGTCCGCTTCCACTCCCCCCATACAACCATGTTCCTGTCCAACCTATACAGTTTTTGAATTCCCGGCCGGAATCATCACATTCCACCGCCTCTGTTCCCTCGCTGTCGCACGGTCCGAGTCCCCTGCCCGAGGAGGTCGGTGAGATAGACCATGAGGTCATGCTAGTTTCGGCTTCGGTGTTACGAGGTGGAGTCGCGGAGGAGCCGCCGGGAACGTACCCTTATCTTGGAACAAGGGCGGACTCGCCAAAGGACCTGGAGATCGATGAGATCGGAGCAGAAGTCGAAGGACGGAACGAACGGTGAGTAGGCACTCCTTTGTCCTCGGCCGCCAGATGACCAAGTCTTCTGTCCGTCAAAATTCTCAACATCGACGACTCGCTGACATGGAATACCTCATCTTCTCGCCTATCCCCTCTGCGAATCTTCCCACATCGACTTCCCAACCCGCACTCGCTCCACCGAGTAGCAGCTCCGACTCCTCCCTCCAACCTGGAGCAGCGAATGACGTGACTCTCGACTTTGCCGAAGCCTTCACCGCAATCGGAGGTGGATACGAGGTATTCGCCAAATTCGTCGACGATCATTTCGACGAGAACGCTCGATTCCTCCTGTCCCTAAGCTCCTCGACCGGCTTGAGAATGTTTGGTAGGTCTCGTACATCTCTCCTAGCTGACATTTCAGATATCCAGGCGAGTTTTATACCTCGTTTCCTCGTCACGCTTCATGAGTCCGGTATGCTCCATCACGATCTGGCTGTGTCCGATCCGAGGGAGACGATGCTCTCCTCACCTCTGCCTGACCTGGAACTACCCACTCCTGGGTTCTCCGTGACGTCGGCCAACTCCACATGGACGACGCATTTCGATAAAGGAGAGGTCATCCTGCGAGGTTCGGTGGATGCGGTGTGGGTACCGGTGAAGGACGAAACGAGACTCAAGCTCGAGATATTGGAGATGGTCTGGACCATCTGGGAAAAGCGAGGAGAGATAGATGTTGGGTCGTACGGACTGCCAGAAGAGGCGATGAGGGTGCTTGAGGTGAGTTTGAGCGAATGGTCAACATGGCTGATACGTAGATTGCGGAACGGATGGAGAATATGCATATGGTGATGGATGTTGCCGCGGAAGATGAGGTCGGACCAGAGGGTAGGTCAGGGATTCGTGGATCGGCGCTCCGAGGCTGACGAATGGACTTAGAAGCGTTGAGGCGGATCTTGGCTGAGCAGGATGTGGCGGGCGGACAAGCGTGGGTACAGGCAATGCCCCATCACCTCGAGGGGGTGGAGGAGGGGGATGAGAAGGACGAGTGAGCGCGCGTCGAGATATCCAGCACCATCGTTACCATCATGTCAATGTCTACTCTGTCTCAGGTTACTGACCTTTTTGGGGCGTAGGGTTCACTGAAACCCGACCTTGAACCGTCACAATGCTGCACATTATCTCTGACGCAGACTTCCTGATCCAAGACATTGACCAAGAGACGGCATAAGAGCTACTCACAATCTGCGGTCCCGATTCCGTCGAGACCCATCGTGTCATCGCCATCGGTGCATCAGAAGATCCATTTCCGAGCTCTGAGAGACACTGATGAACATGACCATCGCGAAATTCTGCGAAGAAATTCATTCAGACCAATTTAGATACGATGAATGCGAGACGCTACCAGGGCTACTCGCAATCGATACTCCCGCTTCCCGTGACCGCGCACTTTGACTTACAATTCTCGATCGTCTCCCACCCTGCGAGCAAGTCCTCGATCAGCTCGGACTAGCTTCAAGTGCTAAGACGGAAGGGTACTGACCGAGCGAGGTGGTGGTAAGGTAATTGCAGACCTGCAGTGCTAGGCCAGAGCACTGCCAAGCACCGAGTTTGCACGTCGCTGCAGTACCTGATGCAGAAGGCGCTGCCGGCAGAGGAGACGAGGCTGGTGCGGTCTCGTCTGTTGGGGATGAAGCCGGCGGAGCAGCTCCTGAGGCAGCAGCAGAATAGGGAGCCGGTGGGAGAGTGGCTGGCCCAGCGGACGATGCAGGGGCAGCAGCGGTGTCTACCGGAGAGGTGGCCGGTATCGGGGGACTTGAGGGAGTGGGATCGACCGTAGTGGTGATCAAGGCGGTCGACGTGCTCGTCGAAGTTCCTGGTGCAGCTGCGACCGCGATATTATCGCTCACCGAGGAGATTTTTGCTGGTGAGCCTACAACGGCGGCTTTGATATTCCCCGCATTGCCCGATGGGGCCGCTGGGGCCGTCGGCGGTGTTGCCGGAGTCGTGGGCGCAGGGGCTGAGGAAGCCGCTATCGCAGGCGAATCCGAGCTGACCAGCGCGGCAGGGGGTTGAACGACTGCGGCTGCGATCGAATTGCCGCCTACCGCTGCCGAGAGCGTGCTGGCGCTGGTGTTGCCGGCTGTGCTACCGCTACTACCGCTCACAGGTTGCCAGATATTGTTGTCGAGGATTTGGACTTTTAGTCCTTGAGGATTGTTCCCGGCACAGGTCCCGCCTTTGACCTGGACGAAACCCTTTGCTATACGCGCATCAGTCTTGACTTGCCATAAAGTACGAGCAAAATGAGGGGCGCTCACCGGACATGTCGATGTGAGCGGCACCGGAACAGGCGGCACACGCGTCCCAAATGAAGAAGGGTCCCTCGTCGATTGTGATCTGCTTCCCGGAAGGATCATATACCACCACTCTGCTCAACGATCAGCCCCGATACAGCAAAAGCGAGCTAGCGGGACTGACTCCTTGCCACACCATTTCTCCATGTCGGCCTGGAGCTTCGTCCCATCCATCGCTACGCCATCAGCGCGGAACAGATCAAGGATGATTCGTGAGTGGCGGAGCGTACCGACAATCCTATTTGTTCCGAGTTCAGCCAAGGTCTTCGTATTGGACCCCTCGCAAGTGGGTATCCCAAAATTGATGCCGGAGACCACACCCCAATTCGGGGCGTTAGGACCGCCTTCCGAGTAATCGCAGAGGGTATTTGTGAGGTCGTAGTACCTATTCAAGTCAGGTTTGAGCTCACTGCAGGACTACGAGGTCATTGTATGGCGGAAAAGCGGGACATGGAGCACGGACTCACACGGTGGCTTCGGCCGAGTCCATCTCGTACAGAACATTCTGCGCTGTGGTGCAGACCAGGAAGAAAAGAGCGGAAAGAGACACCCGAAAGCTAGGGAACATCGCACCGGGCGATGACCAGTTGATAAGGAGTGTGAGGTACAGAACGAACGGCAGAAACCCCTGTAGGAGAGCAGGAATGGAACAGTCCTATTGGGCAATATACTGAGGCGGATACAAGTCACGAAAGATATGATCGAGATTGGGACTGCTCCCCTTGTATCCCAAGAGCTGGGGAGGTCCTTGCAGGGGCTTTCAATATCGTATACTCAGCAGCCGGTCATCCTTTGATGAGGCCCCCGTCTCGATACACAAAGGACGACAGGCCCGTCGATGGCCGTTGTGGGTGTCGGAAATCTAAAGAGTTGATATGGTCAGGCCGACGCCGGCAAACTCACCGCACAGGCATGATACGGATCCCTTGGGCCGAGATCGATCGCGGTTGAGGAGTAGTGCATAAGCTAGGATAAGTGCAGCGATCATTTAGGGGGTTAGTGGGTTAGGGTGTAGTGGTGAAGGGATTCCGGGTTAGGAGTTTAGTGGCTATGCCGATATATCCGCTCGACGTCTTGTCGCTCTTCTTAGGGTCAGGGGTTTACCGCACCCCCGCGGACCACGCGGTCATGTGGTTTAGTGGTCGGGGCTGAGGAAGTTAGTCGCCATTCGAGTATAATCATTGCTCGTCTTAGGGAGGTCAGTGAGACCGGACTCAAGTGGTTTAGGGTGATTGAAGGTCATGGACATGGTATCGTACATGGTGGATATTGGCTCTTGGTTGGCGTTGGGGCTCTGCACGTTTGAGGGGCTGGGCTTTTGCGGAGAAGTGGTCAGGAGGGATGATCACCGGATTTCGCTCGTAGACACGGTTCGATGTGAAGGGGGCTAAGGCATTGAGGTCATTGCATTGGGGTGAATCGCATATGTCAGGGGGAAGTTGACGATACTGTCACGCCAAGACTCCTCCGCCCTCTCGGGAGCACGCAGGCATGTGATGCGCTGCATTGGGTCTGCGAAGTGTATGAGCGGTTACCCCATGCAACGCTACTACAGCTCCACTCGCCCGCACATTCCCATCGGAACATCCCTGACGAACCCAGTATCCAGATCGGTGACTCGCACCAGTCTCTCTTCCTCGTCTCCCATCTCGTCGTCATTTAGCAGAGGCGACCGGACCTCCGAGGCGTGTGGTGGTCAAGGCGAGAGCACACTCCACCCATATACGCTATCCAAGCGTATCGTCATCCCCAGCCCGAGTCCAGCTTCGACCTCGGGGCGACTCGCATCGGACCGGCCGGTCGAGTCCGAGCGCTTCGTCAAGCGCTGGCGAGTCGAAGCCTTCTTGAAGCGCCTCGAGAGCGGCTATGACGTGCGAGTCGAGTCGGTACATCGATGAGGCGGTTCTCGCATGACTAGGTCCAGCGGCCAGTAGGTCTGCGCTGCGCTTCCTTGTGACCCGTCCGGTCCGCTGGAGCGTCTCTCGCCTCAAACATGGGGTATTCCATGGTGTTGCCGCGGTGCTCGAGAAAGAAGTGACCAATGGAGCGGCATATTGAAGATTGCGGTTGCCTCGTCGTCCGGTTCCAAAGTGAGGTACGTGGACACTGAGAAATCGCTGGGCTGTCGCTCCATCCCGCCTTTCGTGTCATCATCCAGTCCCGTATCTTCTCTTCGCTTCACCACCCATCTTCCCCTCTCTCTCAGACTAGTCCCCCTCAACCTCCTCCCCATCTTCGCCTCGAGCCGCCTCCATACCTCTTCAGCCTCGTACAGCTTCCGGCTCTCGGGGTCAGGCTGGAAACAGCTTTTGGGACCCGAGGATGGAGTATGCTGAAGACAGTGAGACATCTGTGTCAGTCACGTCTGAGACCGGAACATCAAATGCCAAAGTCAGATCTCGTCTCCGACCAGCTCGACGTCTTGTCGCTCATTTCCTTGGTCAAGTCTCCTTTCTATAAGGTACCCTGGGCAAATCATGGCGGATCACAAGCTGTCCTTCCGGGTACTGAACAAGCATTTGCGAATTTCACCTGCCTGCGGGAGACTCGGTCTTGCTGTACAGTCTGCGGAAATTGAAAGAACGTCCTGATCAGGCAAATCTCTTGTAAGTCGAGGTGATCATCGGCATTCGCGACATGGCGTTTGCCCTTTGCTTTGGGGAGGAAAACGTCATGTGGCTGCGCACGTGATCCGTTTGACAAAAGTCCCCGTTGTCCCTGGGTTTCTGTGTCTAGGACAAAGGTGCCCATACCTCGACCCGCCTTCCCCGCTCTCTGGGAAATCGTAACCAACAACTTCCAACATGCCAGCCCGCATCCGCACCCCCGAGCAATGGGCAGATTTCGGTCGGGAACACGTCTCGCACGGTCTCGGTCGGATGCGGGATCTTGTGGTGGTGAAGGGCGAAGGACTGGATGTGTATACCGCAGATGGGCAAAAATACCTGGATTTCACTGCAGGGATTGGGGTGACCAACCTTGGACAGTGGGGTCCTCCTTTGTTCATGCGGCGCTTTGTTGACGTAGCGTTCAGTTGTCATCCAGCTGTGACAGACGCCGTCATGCGTCAAGTTGGATCGCTGGTGCATATGCAGTGCTCCCTTATGTTCTCGGCGCCATATCTACAGCTCATCGAACGGCTTCTTCCCGCGATGCCCCATCCCTCGCTCGACCAATTCTTCTTGTGGAATTCAGGTGCGTCATGTCCGCTCGCTGTGGCGTCAGCTGATGGATCAGGCGCTGAGGCTGTTGAGGCGGCAGTAAAAGTCGCCCGGAAAGCGACTGGACGACCAAACATCATCTGTTTCCAAGGGTCATACCACGGACGGACATACGGGAGTGGAGCTCTGACACGGAGCAAGCCCATCTATACCCAGAGCACGGGACCTTTGATGGTACGGCCAACTTCGTTGTAGAGTAGAAACCCCCTAATGGTCGCAGCCCGGAGTATACACTACCGCATTCCCGTACTGGCATGGTCTCGGCGTCGTCCCCTCGACCCCGGAGGAGGAGATTGTGAGACAGGCCGAGTATCAGCTCGACATGATGTTCCGCCAGCAGGTCGCTCCGAAGGACGTCGCGGCGGTCATCATCGAGCCCGTCCAAGGTGAAGGGTGAGTCTTAAGAATGTATTCCATAAAGTCCGCTGAATGGATGTAGCGGGTACATCCGCTGCCCTCCAGCTTTCCTAAACCATCTCCGCGAAAAATGCGACCAACACGGCATCCTCCTCATCATCGACGAAGTTCAAACCGGATTCTTCCGGACGGGCAAATACTTCTCCGTCTCCGACATCCCTGATTTCCGACCCGACATCATGATATTTGCCAAGGGTGTGGCAAACGGCTTCCCGCTGTCCGGTATCGTCTCGTCGAAGCAGATCATGGAGACATTGGACGTGGGGTCGCTAGGAGGGACGTACGCTGGGAATGCTGTAGCTTGTGCGGCGGGAGTGGCGGTGCAGGACGTGTTTCAGAGCGAGGATATCGGAGGGAACGTGGAGAAGCGGGCGTGGCAGTTGGCCGTGGGGTTGAGGGCGTTACAGAATTCGGAGAAGACGAAACATCTCATCGCGGATGTCCGGGGTCAGGGCGTGAGTCTGACTTTCATTGTCGACGAGCGAATCGCTAAGCTCGCCCACGCTTAGCTCATGACCGCCATCGAGTTCCGCTCAGCGCACGACCCACTGACGACCTCCGACCTGCCGGACGGTACGAAGGTTCCCGAGAACATCGGCAAGCGGGTGCAGGATAACTGCTTCGAAGAGGGAATGATGATCCTCACGACGTCGTGCTTCGATACGATCCGGTTCATCCCGGCGTTGGTGGTGACCGAGGAGCAGATGGAGCGGGCTGTGGGAATATTCACCAGAGCTGTAGAGCGGGTGGCGAGGGAGGGTTAGCCGGGATACGGATGATACGGCTTCTGGTTTGGTGCACACATGCATAAAACTCAGGATGGCCAATCGGCTCCCGTATGGATCATGCAGGTAGACCCAGGCTCGACCGAGATGGCGGACGATCTGTCGCATACCCAACATCTGAGACCCCACAAGACGAGGCGCCATTTTCCCGTCTAAATGCCGAGACGCGTAGAGCCTGAGTGTACCTCTGTAAGACCAAGCGGATCACGATGGGCTTCCTCTGGCACATGAACGCTACCGGCCCGGTTCATTTACCAGTAGAATTTTTTCCGGACTGCCTGTGGCTTTGACGCAGTGTCACCGGCGAAATCAGTCCCTTGGGAGCGACTGGGCCCCTTTACAACAGTATAACCTTCGTGGATAGCTGCTTTGAAAGCTGGAACTACAGTCGGGCCGCGAGGGAACACCTCTCAACCCGAGCAAATTTTCTTGCCGAAAGTATGATAGGGCGGTAATTTAGACAAGCGGAGGCCGGGCACCGTTCGTCTGTGTGAGGCTGCGGCTGGCGCTTAATCCTGTCTTCTGACATTCGGACATCTGCTAGAGCTCGGCAGTCATGAGATTCCTCTACGCAAGCTCTTTGAGAAACTGCATAGCGATGCGACAGGTTCTCCTCCCATGACCTCTTCACTGACATTCAGGATGATCGCCCTCTCGCCTTTACATGATATCCCTCGCCGCAGCCGTGGCAACCGCCGGCTGGGCGGGGACCACTACCATTCCCGCTACGCCTGACAGCGCCCATGCAGGTGGAGTGCTACCCGAATCCTTTCTCTCATACGCCATTGGATTCGCCAGCTTCCCCGACTTGGCAGGTAACGATTCGGTCACTCTATGCATTCAACATGGAAGAAACTTGAATTGCAAGACTGACCCAATGTCGACCAACTAAAACAGCTCCTCCCTCTTCACCAACCTCTTCACCAACCTCTCCACCCACTCCCCCACCATGGGCAAACTCTCATGCTCCCAAACGCCCTTCACCACATCCCCATTCAACCTCGAAAACGCATACCACCCAAACAGACACGCGTCCGCATGAGTCGGTTCGTCACCCATCAAGAATCCACCCTTGTTGTCCTTTAGCAGACTCTCCACGACCTGTAGCCTTGTCCGAGCTGCTGCGCATTGCGCCGAGACGAAGGTGGGGTCGGAGAGAGAGGTGGTCATGCGGTCCATAGAGGCGTGGTCGGAGGAGAATCTGGTGCGGAGAAAGTACTCGGCGGATGGTTCGTCGATGTGGGCGTAAACCTGATACACCGTCAGTACGGGTCAGGGTTGTGAGAGAGACATACGCGAGGAAGGATGAGCGCTCGGAGCTCGGCGCCCAAGGTCATGTTACCCCAAACATCTATAAACTTGGCGAACCTCCTCCCTTCACTCGACGGGAAGAGCGATTTCCCAGGCTTGGCATACTTTTCTTCTAGCTATATAAGGACCATCAGCGTGCTCCGTGAAGTTGATAAGAACAGCTGTGCGATAGAAGGGACTCACGTATTCCGCAATGACCCAAGAGTCGGTGATATGCTCCCCATCACAATCAAGAGTCGGCACCGTCACCGTCGGGTTACCTGTGGTCTTGGAAAGTTCCGTGCGGATGCGATGGAAGGATCTGCCGGTACATGTATGCGGGACGTCAAGGATTCTGCAAGCAGATCAGTCCGTTGCCACACTCAAAGGAGAGGACGGCTAGGACAAAGAGTATCGATCGGATGCCATGGAAGCACTCACGCAAGATCAACTTTTGTTTTCCACACTGGCGCCGAAAAATTCCGTGCATTCTCGTCGGTGGAACTGACGAGTTCGTAAAGGATGAGACTGGGTGACATTTGGTAGCCGCTTGTCTGACAGCGTCACGCTGCTTTCGCTCAAAAGGTTTTCTAATACTTCGCTGTAAGGGGAAAGACATCGCTCCACGCACAGTATCGCCGTTATTAATTGGCTATTCGCCGATTAATTCCGCATGTGGCATATTACTCTGCTCTTTCTCGCACCCACCCTCTTGCGGTCTTAGTCCCATTACTTGTCTTAGAGTAACTCCTAATGCTTCATATCATCACGGAGGCATGTCAACTACCTAGCAAACAATATTCAGTACTTAGTCTCCCCTCCTTGTGCAGCCCGAACCGCCTCCAATCGCCTCGGCATGGAATCCACTAGGGTGTTGATATAACTCGGGATGGCCTCCCAAGCACTGTCTGCCTGCCCCATAGGACGTCCCCGTTTCTGGGATGAACTGGGAAATCCGCAGCCTTCCCTGGAGCTCGGACCATGCGTTCTCGATGGGATTGAGGTCAGGAGAGTAAGGTGGGTGAAAGAGCCGACGGTACCCCAAGTCCCTTCGAGTCAAGTCGCAATATGCGTTGTTATGGACGCGCGAATTGTCCTCCATGACTATAGGTACTCTCCCCTGGTTGGTGAAGGTCCGCACAGCCTCAATTAGAGGCCCTCGTATGATCCATTCGGCGTACTTGGGGCCATTGATGCCGTTTGCAAGTGTCTCGCGGAAAGGACGCTGGAGGTGGGATCGGACGGGTGGTCTGCATGCGTGAAGGTCGAAACGGTAGAGGGGTCCCTTGTAGTTGTAGCCGATGACTCCCCATGCCATCACTTGCTTCCCTTGCCGCACTGCGGGTATTGACAAACCCCATCCTCTTATTCCTCCCCAACTCTGCGTGTGACCCAATGACGTCTTGGATCCTTTCCAATCGTCAATGGTACCTCGTCCGTCCAAAGATCCGTTCTCCAGTCTCTCTGCATCTTATCCTCGACCCACTGGAGCCGTTTGACGCGTGTACAATCGGTAATGGGAGGCGCGTGTCGCATTATGACGCTGCAGCCCATCCTCAGCGGCAATCTTCCGTATTGTGCTTCGAGAGCACCCCTCTTGGCTTGCCAGGGACTCAAACGTAGTAAGACGGTTCGTTTAACTTGTGGCTAGGATCCCTCTACGGCGTTTGGGCTCATGCATGAAGGGCCGACAAGAGGGAAGGGTATAGGTGGACTTGCCGAGTTCAAGCCACTCGTCTTAAAGCCTCCGACTTGTAGTCCGCTTTACAGCCGTCTTCTCCTCTATTTATCGGTATGTAAGCCCGGAATCACGATAACAATGACTCTACACGCTCAAAGTCACTTGTGTTGCTCGGAAACATGATATCCATGCATAGAAAGGTCCACTAAAGACAACGCGGAGACTTAAGTGGAAGAGGGGCCACACTGCTCGGAATTAGTCGGCGGATAGCAATTTGCGCCCTGAATTTCCTTATGCTTCCGTTCGAAAATTCAGTTTAAGAATCTAGGTTATATACGATCCCGCATCAGTTTTGGCCGAAAACTACGGCCGCGTGGCTCAGTGGTAGTAGCGCCGTGCTGATATTTGAGAGCATCGACGCGGAGGTCGGCGGTTCGAAACCGCCCGTGGTCAGCTTTTTGGTGTCCACCCTGTCCACGGTTCTTTAGCGGCTGAGAAGGATATCCGAGGTTGCGCATCGGGCATCGAGCGTAAATCCCGGTGCCCGGCGACCGAGAGGGCTTGCCCTATTGCTGTGCATCATTCTATCTTCCTTACTTCAATGCTTCAGCATCCGCTCCGCCCAACCATCATCATGTCTCTCTCCGCAGTACCAGCGACATGCCGACGCGGAGGAGAGTGCGCTGTTGGTCAAATCCGATGCACGATCATCCTTCGACGAACCCACCCCCGCTGACCCGCCCCAATAAGCCGAGAGCTCTAACTCTGTCCGACCCAAAGTCACATACACCTTCCACCCACGTTACCCAATTCCCGGAGATGATGAAGATGCTGTCGGTGTCATGGGTCGTAGCCAGGACGTGAGTGGTGTCCTCTCGAGCATATGTTGAGACGTGACTGTTTGGGATCCGGTAGGAAATGATCATGATGGTCACCAACGCTTTCCCGAAGCTCGCCGAATACGCATCCGAGCGGATCGAAGTCTTCGCGATGGTTGAAAATACCGATCGATGAGCCAAGATCATGGATGATGTCTGGCCCAGCTTCGTTGAGTATCCCGCCAAAAAGGTTGAGGTCCAGGTGGCGGATGAACCGGGAGACCAACGCGCGAGTGGGTTTACCAGATTTTCGGCTTTATTGTTCCATCCTCTGAGTGGGGAAACATTGCTATCGGGTGGTTGGGCCGTGGGGAGAACGATAGGACCAATGGACATCCGCTGGCGTTCCAGGCGGTACATTATGTCTGAGCGACCGCTTGATGTGTCTGCATTCGAGATTGAAGGTGACCGAGACGGGGTGCAAGAATCTTGTGTGAGGCTCCGGATACATTCTACTACGAGACATGGACGATGTATACAATTCACAGGAAGGTCTGCCCGACTACACTCTCAAATACAATCGAAACACGAAATGATTGGAAGCATACACATATACCAACAAATGGATCGCCAATCCTCTCCATATATGATCTTCAGCCTGAAGCTACGTCTCCGGGGAAGGGTACCCGGCCGGGTTAAATTCCAGACGTGAGCGCAGTCACGGTGATGAGTATCGCGAGGAAGGAGAGAAGGGGAATGGCGATGTAGAAGAATATGCGGAGGTTGTGCATGTCCCCTATGGCGCATCCCATCGTCCGATCAACATTCAGTCTGTGGTCAAAGTAAAGGCAACTCTGCCGGAGACAATGGGCTCGATTGGACACCTCTCCGGTTGTTTCATATTTCAAAAATTGCATGTCTACTCTCCCGCTGTGGTAACCTTCCCATCTTTCCGTCTTCTCAACGTCCGCCCCGCCCTCATGCCAGTCATCTTCCCCTCATCCAACGCCACCTCTCCGTTAACCAGGACGAATCGGATACCCTTGCTCCTCAATTTCGGCTGCTCGAACGTGGCCATATCCTGGATCGTCTCCGGGTCGAAAAGGACGAGGTCGGCTGCTGAACCAGGCGCGATGAGACCGCGATGTGGATAGATGCCGAGTCGTTTGGCGGGACGGGAGGTCATGTGGGAGATCATGTCGGGGATGGTGGCGAGTTGGAGGTTACGAGCGTAATGTCCTGCTCAAGATTAGCGACGTTTGCGAGATGTAAGGCGACGTACCGAGGAACTTGGGGAACGTGCCATACGCCTGCAGCTCGTTAGCTTAGTAAGGCGACAACGAATCGGCCTCGACTTACCCGAGGATGCGTCGATATGCCATGCAAGATCGCATCGCTACCTGCGGTATGCGTTTCGTGCTGCATGATCGCTTGCACATTCTCCTCGTTACCGATATGCATGATGCAGCTCGTTGCCAGGCGTTCTTTCCGCAAGATGTCGAAGAAGACTTCGATGGGTGGGATAGAGAGTGATCGAGCGACCTCGGCAACGCGTTGGTCAGGAAACAATAGGTTGTCAGGGTGTGAACATGATCCGATCTATCCACACTATGATGAGCTGGTTTAGCACGAACCGGAGACACTCACCTGTATCTGCTCCCAGTTGGTAGGGATTCCGTGACCACCATCACATCCCGTCACCTCGATAGCCACCCGTATCTTCTCCCGCTCAGTCTCGTCGCTCAATCGTCCCATTATAGCGTCTGTGCCTCCCGAGCTGGCCCATGACGGCAGGAGGGATGCCAGCGTCGTACATCCGGGCAGGTAGGGGTAGGTATCGATTGACACATCGACGCCTTCGGAACGGGCGGAGTCGATCATGCTGAGCATTTCGGGTGCTCGCCCTTTGTTGTGGGGAAAGTTCAAGGTCGCATGGGTGAGATCTAGGGAGAGTCAGTCAAGGAGGTACCGCAAGTTCAAGTTTACGAATAAGTCAGGGAAGAGAAACATCTTGACTCACGGACTGGGCACCCCGTGGTCCGTCCTAGATCCAACATCTCCAGGTAACTCTCGATCGCCCCGGCTCCATAGCTCCGGTGATGCGGGGCGTAGTACGCTCCTGGATAGTCGTTCGCGAGGGTCTGGCATAGGATACCGAGTTCGGAGTTGGAAGCGTACATCCCTGGGACGTAGGTGAGGCCACTGTACGAGTCAGTTGAAAATCGGCACGGAGACAATGAATCAAGAAGGATGTGGAGACATTGTCGGATATGAGGAGAATGGATGGAGGGGATGAAAGGGGAGGAGTCCCAAAACTCTGTCGATCTAGATGGGTCCCTGCGAAGAGGGGGACGGATGACGAAGACTGGCAGATTGGAGAAGCACGATCACGACCAACCTGGACATCCCTACAGCGCCGTCGTTCATCCCTTCTCTCAATAACTTCATCTGATCCTCAATATGTTCCCTCGTCGCCACACCTTTCGATGGCCCGCAAGTGAGCAATCTCAGGTTCCCCTGTTGGCTCCTCAATCCTACAGTTTCGCACGATCCAAAGGGAGCTCACCTGGGGCACTAACACCGCCACGTTCGTCGCCGTCCGATTCCGTTCCAGACAATCAAGGTACTCGCGGATTGTTGCCCACTCGAACATCCCTATCCCCTTCAGATGGCCTGCGCATTCCTCGTCGGAGGGATTGCCGTTCCAGGCAGTGATTTGGTCTCGGATGGCTCGCATTTCCTCGGTCTTCCTCACAGGTGCGTATGAAATACCGTCCTGCCCCACCACCTCGGTCTAGCAAGCAACGTCAGCAGCCAATGATGTTGGTGGAAGAAAGACGGACGGTGCATCCCTGCGAGATCTTCGGTTCATGATCCGGGTGAGTGAGTAAGTAGAGGTCGGAATGTGCGTGCATGTCGATGAAACCAGGTGATAGGTAATGACCGCTTGCCTCAATCCTTCGGGCGTGAGATCCTTTGATGGAGCCCGGCGGGAAGATCTCTGTGATGAGGCCGGAGGAGACGAGTACATCGGCGACGAAGGGGTGGCTCTGTTCGTCACCGCTGATCACGGTGGGAGATAGGAAAAGGATGTCCGATGGGTTGGGGGTGGCAGATTGTGACATGGTGTGATGTATCTTGCGATGTCGTAAGGGATATAGAAGATCAAGAGGGAGAAAATGCGAGGTTTGTCTGCTGGTTTTATAGCTCCAGAAGAAGACCAAATGAATGAAACTGCACGGCTGACCGGGCTTCTAGGGAAGACATATGTGAGATGGCGATGACGTTGCTTGACTCGATGATGAAGGAGTTGTAGAATTGTCGAAGGCGTACGATGTGGTGTGATGTGATGTGATGGAAAGTACATCCCCTTTCAAAGATCCGGTTAGGCGGATTCCTCGGACAGAAACCCGTCCGAGCGGCGCCGTGGCAAAAGGGTGGTGATTAGGTTCTGAGATGACCGGATATCGGCGAGATATGGTAGGCCGGGCGACGGGAGCCAAGCCCGGAGAATTTTCTCTTATCACAGGGTATCACGGAATTCCCACTTAGAGATTGCATCCCCCACCCCAAGAAAGGTGGGGAAGGTGGGGGAACGACATCAGTTAGTCTCTCAGATATCCCGCTCATTTCTGAATAAGACGACCCTCTGTTTTCCTTCTCATCCACTTAGACCTCGACCCACTCACATCTCTTTCCAATTCAGGCTGAGACTATGGCTGAGGTCTATCCTACGGCCATCGAGGATGCGCAACCAATCGGACTCGGTCGGGCGGACAGCAAATCGAATCAGGATGTCGAGGCTGTCAAGGGCGTCTCCGACATCGAGCTCCTCGCTGCGAACATTGACCCCATCGCCCAATCCCGGTAAGCCTGCCTGCGCTTCATCGCAGCGTCATTCGTCGGTGTGCTGAGTACAACTCCGCTTGCGCTAGGATGCTGAGGAAGATGGATTTCTCGATCCTGCCGGTTCTGGCGACGGTGTACCTCTTCAACGCACTCGACAAGTGAGTCATCTCCTCCCTAGACGGGTCAGAACTGATTGATTTAGGGGTAACCTTTCGAATGCTCAGACCGGTACGTTTGACTGATTGCGAAACAACCCAAGCTGACCAGCTGTGCAGATGGGATCTCCAAAGGTTCGTCACATTCCGGGTATAGCCTCCCATGCTAAAATCATTGTTGCAGACCTTCATCTCGTAGGGAACCAGTACTACCTCCTCATAACTATTTTCTATGTCCCGCTATGTCTCGGTGGAACCCCATTATCCATGCGTAAGGTGTCTTGCTTTTAAGTTTGGATCCCTCGGATCCCGAATATTTCCATGTCTATATTGCGTGAAACCTCTTCATAGCTTCCCTCTTCATTTCGT
>JAABUY010003547.1_pt1 | contig 17061 bp, 23 predicted proteins | sample 5560271 | NCBI WGS metagenome assembly JAABUY01 (sample SAMN10711886, study PRJNA513374) | rock metagenome | isolation source: Antarctica rocks | place: Antarctica: Victoria Land, University Valley
TCGTAGCTTGCCCGTGCGGCATCGGGCTGGCCGTTCCGTGCGCCAATGCTGTTGGGAACGGGCTAGCCGCCAAGGCGGGCATACTGGCTTCCGGAGGAGGCGAGGCGTTTCTGGCAGCCACCAAGGTAACCATGATTGTCTAATTCATTCAAAACCCCCACCTCAGCGCCAAGCTACTCATCACGACACTCAAACTACTCCCGGCCATAGCTACTCTCCCGCAAACCGGAGTCAACCTGATCCCCCCCCTCCCCCAATCGCCCAAAACGCCCCAGCAGCAAGGGGGAGGCCAAACAGGTCAAACACCAATGCCCAAGAGAGGTTGAGCTTTTGGCGGTTGATGATTCGGCGGGAGAGGTGGAGGAGGGTAGGGAGGTTTGAGAGGGGGTGAAAAGTGGAGAGGACAAAGTCGGCGGAGGCGAGGGTAGCTGTTGATCCCGTCTGTAGGAGTTGACGATGGCTTTCGAAGGGAGAGCAAATCGTGACGTACCTCCGACGAACATGACCACTTCCTTCTTTCTTTGCCCAATGCCAGAACCCTTCTGAGCAAGCCGAACGACCCCGAGTCCGATATCGGGAGCGCCTGAAACTCCCCGATCACGTCTCCTTTCCCCTCCGGCCCTACACCCGCCTTCACCAGCGCTTCATCAATACCGACCATCTTCCCCACCGCCTTGGCAGTCTTCTCCTTATCTCCCGATACCATAGCCAGCTTGATTCCTTTCTCCCTCAACGACGTAAGAATCGGTTTCGCCTCTTCTCGAGGCGGGTCGGAGAGTGCGTACATCGCCCCAAGATGGTATGAGTTGCACAATGAGGTTCGTAAGGAGACGAGGATGACGGATTTGGCTTCGTTCGACCACTTCTCGATGAGATCGGTCTGGACTTCGGAAAGAGAGACGCGGTTCTCGGTCATCAGGGCTTGAATACCGACCAACAGGTAAGAGGACGAATCGGGAGTCTTGATGCTCGCTTCAAGCCCTCGACCACGTATCTCGGAGCTGTCGGTGATTTCGATTGACTCGTTGGAGCCTGGATCCTTGACAAGGGGCGTGAGATGCTCGACTAAGCCCGTTCAGAAGTCAAAGGAGACAAGGAGGAAGACAAGTCTCTGCTTGAGCTCCCGATGCAAGTTCCGTTGCTCACCTTCATCCACCTGGGTGAACGTTGTCCCATCATTCACGAGCACCTTTGCTGGTGTCCGTTCCACGCTCGCCGTGTAACCACACACTCTATTTCTTTGCAACGAGCTGAACCACTCCGAAGCTGGGTCAACTTCTCTCGAGCGGGATGACCAATGGACCGAATATACCTTGACCATAAGGACAGCCAAGAGTCACTCACGCAGTCCACAGCGGTACCTCTGGGCGTGACGCTCTCCCCTAAGACGGCTATAATCCCGTAAACCCGATACCTTACATTTCGCTTTCGTGTCTTTTGGCTCCAACCTTCATCCAACGCTTCTCCTAACTGTCTTGTTCTTTTCTCCTCTCTTCCTTCACTCTTCTCAAACCCTCTCCTCCTCGCCCAGACACTCCCATCTCATCCTCCAAAATCAAAGGAAACCGACCTACATGAACCCGTCACCATCTCCGACTCCTCGTCTGCTCAACGCTCATCACGCCATCCTTCCAACCCGGCTCATCCCTCTCGATACCAGTCTACATCTCACGCTCGACAGGCATCTCTTCCACATCAACCGGTGTACTCAGGAGAAGATCCCTTACATCGCCAACCTCAACAGCATGATGTCTTCGGTCTGGAAACTCACAGGATCACCTCAAGGCGGTGAAATCCGTTTGGACATCAGCGTGGAAGGCGACATCTCGGTGCAAGCCTACTCGACAGGATAGAGCGAGGGGATCACGTTTCGGGACACGACGATGCAGAATGAACTTCGTCGTTGGCTCGGTCCTGGGTCCGAGCAGAGGGGTATCTACAAGCCCGACACGATGGCTGTCCTCACCATCACAAACATTCACTCCGGCCTGATCCTTCGTACGCTCTCCCTCATTGGAGAGGGCAAGGTCGATCTCGTCCTCCGTGGGAAACCTACACCTTCTTCCGCTTCCGAAAGGATCGACGGCTCGAGTGTCTTGACGACCAATGATCGCTCGAGGCGAGGTAAGAAGTGGAGATCGGGTTTGGCCAAGGCGATTGTGTATCTTCGAAGCGCTCATCAGGCGTTCGGAACCTACCTCGCCATCACCATCGTCGGCTCCGAGTTCGCTCGACTTCTTTTTCTCGCGAACGACATCATCGCTCTCGAATGTGAGGACACTTTCTTCAACGATTTGAGTGAGCGGGATCGTTGTCAATCGGCTAGCACCTTCCTCACAACCCTCACCAACGTCGATCATCTCCCTCATAACCTATCCTCCACCGAGCAGCCGTCTCGATCCTTCTCAGCCTACAGGCTCAACCATCCATCACGCGAATCCCACCTGTAAACCCGAACGCACCTGTCACTGCGGCCGTCCTATCCCGAGCCAGCAAGCACGACATCTCGGACGACCAGGAACGATTCAATCTGGTGCGGCGATGTCGACCCGACGTCACTTGGAGGTCGCCGCCGAAGGCATCGAGTCGCATCAAGAGGCGTAAACCTGATGATGAGGATGAGGCATCGAGATCTGGGTCGAGGGGAAAGGAGGGACCGAGACGTTCGTCACGTCTAGCAACGACGAAGGGAAACAAGTCGGACGACCCTTCGGGATCGGGAGGAGGAGGAGGAGGAGGAGGAGGAGGGGTGAGTGAGACGAGCGGCGATCGGGTTGAGGAGAAGGGTGAGAGGGAACGTCCTTGAATCCACGACCGGTCAATGACGGGTCAAAATGACAGGTGCTATCGACCTCGAGGACGTATTCAGCGAGTGTTTCTCCTTTCTATGTCCACTACCCACTAAAAGTCCAAGTCCCCACTGTTGAATGGCGTCCTCCGGGGTCATGGTCTCGTAGGGGAACTTTGGCCTCGTGCGGATTTCCGTTTCGCCTCGTCTCAGCAGAGCCTTGTGTCACTCTATCTGGCTCAAAGTAATTGATGATACGCAGAGCATCACCGGGACATCACCACCGTCGACTCTATTTACGATATCCCCCTGCCCACTGCCATCTCCACCGAAGACTCTGGCCAATGGTCACCAGACCGAAGACCCCTCGTCCCTCAGACACCGCTCCACATCTCTTCGGTGAGGAGGATTGCCTCTTCTAACTTCTCGAACGGAGTCAGCGAGAAGGTTTCAGCTTGGAACGACAGGATTCATCGCTCAGCTCCACCCGCCCTTGCCGCCTACCCACGCGCCGCGACTGTTGGTTTCGAATCCGCTTCACTGCCCAATGTCGACCATGACCTGCGCACTTTCGGGTTACACGACAGGGCTCGGGTAGACGCTTATCTTGATGATCTCGAATTCGATGAGCGATCATCCGTCGGGACCGAGATCGATGTGTTCGACTCGATATCAGACGTCCCCTCGCTCGCATCAGAGACATCATCTGAGGGATCGCCGGATCACCTCGAGATAGGTGTGGTGTTGCGGGCGTTGAAGGAGTTGGGCGTCAGGCTCATCATGGTCAAGAAGGCGGAGATGGATGTGCTGATCGGGGAGCGAGTCGGAAATGGCCAACCGGCTTGTTGATCTCGGGGGGGAGGGTGTCAGGGGTTAGTCTCGGTCGGGTGTAGGTGTCTCTCTTGCGTTTGCCGTTTACCCGCTCACTGGTATCGAGTAGGTATATAGATGCCCTGATTATCGATTAGGTGTCTAGATGACCCCTGGGGATAACGTTCGGATCCATTCCTGTGCATAATCACCTACCATGTCTCGCTGGACGATGCATGGAGGATGATACCAACCTGATTAAAAACAGTGACCTGGACCCGGGGTGGAGACTGAGACGAAAACGAAGCTCAACCTTTTTTATGACTGTATTCATTTCTGTGGGGAAGTCGGTAAGGACCGGTCATCGCTCTCTCGGTACGATCCTTGACCGGAAGCCTGCTCTTTTCCCCCATTCCCCCCTGGTTAGGGCTTGGAGCATGGCTCAACATACTTGACACCCCGGGCTCACGCTCAATAGCTCGGTCGATGGGTTCCAGAAGATATCGGGCGGCTCCAGGAGCTTGTAAGCCATCTTGACCACTGGGTGAGGTCACGACACTTCTTATAGCTGTCGCTAAACGGCAAAGAGCAGATCAGCAAGGGTCGCAAGAAAGGAAGGATGATTGAGCGGGGAGGGGGGTGAAGGGTAAAGCCACATTTTTACGACGCAACGACACACCGACACGACCCTAAATCGGTTTTTTTGGAGGGGAGGGGTGAGGAAGTATCGAAGACCGCCGTTGAAAACTGTTGTTGCCGGTCCCTAGATATCATCCGTGTAAGTATTTGTTAAGCTTGGTCTCAACCTGGTGGTACAGGCAAGTGTGTGCTTTTGCCAAGAATGCAGTATTCGCGCAACAAACTGTTCTTTTCCTTATATTATGACTCAAACCTTCAATCCTTCCTGTTCTCAGCCGTATGACATCACTGACATCCTCTAGCGTGGGACGAAGGTGCCAAATATAAAGCAAGTCCGGCGCTGACCAGCCTTGACAGACTAAGGACCATTTCGCAGATTGTCAGTCAAGAGATGATCACCGTTGCTATTGCTTGCAAAGTTGCACTCTCACCTTCCCATTTCTCAGTGCGCGGGATGCAATCAAGATGAGGTGATGTTCCAAGTCGACTGCCATTGCCAACTATGAATTACTTTGTCCATATGGCCACGGACCATGCAGTTTTCGTGGTTGGCTCCAACAATTTCCGCAGTTGAAGTTGCAGAACTTGGATGAGAATTTGATTTTTGCACTCAAGATTGGTTCTTGCAACTGTATCATCTTGCGGTTCGATCGTGACTGCCGCTCGTGCATCCGCTATCTTCATCTCCAGCCATTATGCTAGAAACAATCGAAGGACGTCTCTCGTTACGGGGGTTATTATTGTTCTTTGCTTGCTCCACATCAGCTAGGTCACGGTGTCGAGATTTGATCATGAATCAAATTGCGTTCCTGGAGAGTTTATGAGCCTTCCTTGACTCTGTCAAGTCCTGCCAAGTGATCATTGTCTTCGGCGGGTTGCTGATTTGCATCTTGTGCATCAATTTGTGCAAGTTGGCAATAGCTATCGCTGTGGTACCGGAAATTCTTCCTTCATGGGGGCATCATTGTCGGGGACTCAGCCACACATCGGTACGTAACTAGGGGGAGCACAAGGCCTTGTCCCGGGCCCTGGAGTGGCATCATCACCCTGGGGGGTGGGAGGACAGGGTGCCTGAGCTGATTCGTTCAGGGCAATGGGCTGTGACTCTCCTCAATACAGTTCCAAGATCTGTGGGTGTAACGATATCATCGGCTACATACAAGGGTCCCCTTTACCGTTTCGACCTTCTGAGAAACGCATGGTCCGAACTCCAGGGGAGGCTTGCGGATTTCCCAGTTCATGCCAGAAACGGGGACGTCCTATGGGGACAGGCAGACAGTGCTTGGGACGCCATCCCGATGAGTTATATCAACACCCTAGTGGATTCCATGCCGAGGCGATTGGAGGCGGTTCGGGCTGCACACGGAGGGGAGACTAAGTACTGAATATTGTTTGCTAGGTAGTTGACAAGCCTCCGTGATGATATGAAGCATTAGGAGTGACTCTAAGACAAGTAATGGGACTACCCGCAAGAGGGTGGGGGTGCGAGAAAGAGAAGAGTAAAATGCCACATACGGAATTAATCGGCGAATAGCCAATCAATAACGGCGACACTGTAGTCAACGTCAACAAGCCTTCAATGTGCTGGATCTCTCGTCCAAGTCAATAACAATGCCAGACCTTTTCCGTCGGCGCATCAATCTCACCCTGCACACACCCGATCAGATCCAGCGTCTAGAAGAGTACAATCATCTGGTTGGGCTGTACCTCTGGATCGGATTGAGCTGTATCATCACAATCCCGAGTATCGCGAATGTCGTTCTGGTCCTGCAAGGGTACAAGGCTCGACGGGAGGCGGGGGCTATGAAGCGGTCGAAGCGCCTCCCCCCGGTCAAGTCCATGGACTCAGGGGAGCGTCAGGTATCGATCAGGTTCAGCGAGTCTCCGGGAAAAGCGAAGCATGGGCTGATGAGTTAGATACTTCTGGTTTTGGCTCAGCGCCCTATGGAGGCGATACAGCATCAAACATTCGTCTGTGAGGGGCACTGTCGCAGCCGCACTCTCGTCCAGTTGACGCCCTCCAGGCGGCCGAGTTGCTCTTTCTGGGAGACAACCGCCAGCTGGCCCTCGTCACAGTCTACCTCCTGCTCAATCTCCTCCTTATATTCCTCGGCGCGGACGGCGACATCGATTGGCAGGCGCACCACGCCGCCCGTGTGACTCTCGCCAACATCCCCCTCGTCATCGGCCTGGCAGGGAAGAACAACTTTTTCTCGTACTTGACGGGTTTTTCTTGCGAGAGCTTGAACGTCCTACATCGGTGGAGTGCGAGATTCATCATCGTCTCCAGCGCCATTCACGTGGGAGGTCGAATATACGTGAGTCAATAGCTTGGACTAAGCGACCGCAGTCTGACATTCGTTAGGTCAATGTGCCCAACGTCAACCCGGCGGTTCCAGGCCAGCGATACGTCGCCTGGGGATGGACGGCCTTCTCCTCTTTCATCTACATGGTTTTCATGGCCTCGAGACCGATCCGGAACAGGGCGTACCAATTCTTCCACGTGAGTCCTGCACAGACTCGTTCTGACCGTCAAAGGTCCAGCACGTCTCCCTCTGGTTCCTCATCGTCGGGTGCCTCGTTATACACCGGCCCGATGAGCAGAATTGGGTATGGGCGGGCTTTGCCCTGCACGCAGCGGACCGCATCGCCCGAGGCCTCAATGTCCTCTATTACTCCAGCATGAAGGTACCCGAGGAGAGAGAGGACAGCCGGGTCGGGCTAATCAGGGTGGTCGGGGACGACACTGTCCTCGTCAGTGTCCGCACGAGACAGGACTGGATCCCCGCACAGCACGTCTACCTCCATATTCCATCCGAGACCATCGGGGGCCACCCGTTCACCGTGTGCAACATATCTAGACCGCTCACACAGGCGGATAACGAGAGGCCTTACGAAAGTACTCAAGAACTCCTGATCAGAGTGAGAGAAGGAATGACGAAACAACTTTTCAAAGTCGGCTCGGGGGTCCGAGACGAACAGGGCGTTGCAGAAGGGTGGATAGGGAACGAACGGGAAGGCGTCCCTATAAAAGCTTGGACCGAGGGACCTTGTACGTGTTTCTTCCCGTCGCTTGCTGAGGAGTCCGCAGACGGCCACCGCAAGTACCTGGGCGAGGACAACGACACTCTCGTCCTCATCTCTGGGGGCGCTGGAGTATCCTATGCCCTTCCCAACGCTCTCGATATAGTCCGACGGGCGAGAGCAATGAAGATTGGAGCCACAGACCGCTCCATCGCTGTGGCTACCCAACGGCTCTCTTTCATTTGGGTGGTCAAAAAACCCGGTGAGTGACTGTCCAAATCAAGCCAGACGGTTTTCACCTGGGCCGATAGAGCAAGTCGAATGGATATCAAACCACATCAAAGACATGGTCATCGCCGCCCCACTCGGTCTGATGCACATCACCATCTTCATCACCGGCAAACGTACCGCTGGAGAAGCTCCAGTCCTCGAGGGATACGTGACGGACGACAGGCGGTCTCCCTTCCCTGTCCAGGACGGCATACAGACCGTCCTGCCCGTTCAGAAAATCGACCACGGCGCTACGGTGGAGTTGAGAAGTGGGCGGCCCAATTTTGCAGAGCTGGTAGAGAGGGAAATTGAGGCGACTGCTTATGAAGCGCAAGTCGAATCTCTATCACGTCACAGGTCATGCTGATGCCTTTCTCTGGGTTGCAGATGGCTGGCAATAGGGGTGTGTGGACCCAAACCCATGAACAACTCAGTCGCACAAGCGGTGAGCTCGGCCGTCAGGCCCATGCAGGTCTTGAGAGGAGAGTTGCGGAGGAACATCTACTTGACTGTACAGTGAGTAGTAATTTCGCAGTGAGGTTCCCATGGCCGAAACTGTCCACTTCGCACGACTTATCACGCGTACACAATGATCACAATCGGACCACGCGCCGAGCACCATCCTTTACGATTTCACGGACCGGGCGTGCGGGAGGAGGATCCCCGTGGCATTCGAGGACCGCGCGAGGTGATCAGTGTGGGCAGATTTGTTGGAAGGCTCGGATAAGCTCGCGCGCGACGCGTTCGTTCATGTGAAAGTCTTCACTTCGCTCGTGCTTTTTATGCATTCATCATAAACTACAACAGATTATGAGACCTTGGTTTTAACCGGCTAAGCATTTTCAGCTGTGGCTAGCTTGCTGCATACAACCATCAGATCGCGCGACCGACCGTCGCACCAGAACGACCCGTCTTGTCGAGCCATCAAACACGATCGAGACGCCTAGGAGAAGGCTCTTGAATACCAAGCTAACCTAGGCTACTCGACCGACATCGAACTCACTTTGACCTGTCCTGTCCAGTCTCCTGTCTGCATACTTCGTTCGATCATGTCAAGCGGAGACAGCATCACAAAGTCGTTCGGAGAGGTTCCAAAGCTACTTGGAAAGGAGAACTATGTCAAATGGAGGCAGAGGATCTGCCGCGCGCTGTTGGTCGTTGTCGGCGCGATCGTAGGGAAAAGGACGACCTTAGAACCCCTCCCCCCGCCCCGGCGGGTGTCCCCCGGGGGTGTTCTCGACGATGTGCCCTCAGAAACATCCATCTGGCCAACCGCTGGCGCTCGTTCATCCCTCGTCCTCCGCCGCGCTTTCATCTTCCAATCGATCCCCCACCTCAAAGGCGTCGGTCTTCACGGGTATGGCAGTAGGCATGAGGCCGGCTCCTGTGTTCAAGAGTCCGTCTCGGCGCCATCTCCAATCCGAAGTCCATCGCCATCTCGTCCGTACCTAGCTGGACGTGTGTCTTGACCTGCCGCGCACATCACCGGACCTTCCTCCATCCCGCCATGATACTTATGTGCGGATGTGTTGTGCCGGCTGGTCGAAACGTCCCGGTCCCGCTGGATGGCTCATGCTCCCGCAGGATCAGCCGAGACACGGCGAGTTGACATTGAGAGGAGGCGGAAGACAAAGGACGGCTGGCTCAGTCGATGATCGATGATCGAAGATACTAGTTTGAAGATGACAAGCTCGGTCGAGTCTGATCGACAGCATCGGACCGGAGCGGTGAGCCCAGCGGGTGAGTCGTCGTGGCGCTTCGACTGGAGAGAGATCCCCCAAGGTGATGTCCTCAGATCAAGGAAGGCGAGGTCCTACGTCGGGGAGCAGCGTGCAAGGATGAAGGAAGACTAACTTGGATGATGACACTGTCCACAGCGATCCCCTGAGTCGCCCTCCTTACATCGTACGGCATCCGCTCCCAGCGATCGGCATCATCCCGACCGCCTTCCCGGCTCGGGGCATATCGATCGGCCTCTTTAAACAACTGCTCATCCTCCAACCATCCCCTCAGCATAACAACTCCGGGAAGCTTCCGGCGTCCAGAGAATGTGGCATCGAGTCATCGATGTTGGTGTTGCCAAGTATGGTCGGTTTGGGAAGATGCTGTTTGTAAGGCAAGAAAGAATGAGGCCGTTGTCGACACTCGAACATCTCATCGGTCGCTTGACTCGACTCTGTCACCCGCTGGCGATCGCACGCCGGATGGGCGGGACGATCGGGGCCAGGTTTCAGCGGGGAGAGAAGGATCGTATAGAGGGGCGAGTGGGGTCTGGGAGTGATGGATCCGGAAGGATACTCTGAATGCCAGCGGTGACACGTCGGCTGGGCGAGCACAAGAAGTCAACGACCGATCGATCAGTCAGCTCCTTCAGCCAGGCATTTGCCAGGAGCAGGCCAGGAGGTGGACTCACGCTATCCGCCGACCGTGTCTGTCAGGATCCTCCCCCGTGTTTGCTCGCCTTTCATCTTCTCCATTCGTCCGGGTATAGCCAGGCGAGTCGTCCAAGATCCGGTCCTATAACCTTTCCCACGGTCGAATATACAGTCTGTGCCAAGAACTTGACACCCCCTTACTGGGAATCGAAGGTCAACCCCATTTCCGCTTGTCTTTTGCCTAGCCACATGGAGAGGTAGGAGATCCCTTCGGTCAAGCATTCATGTGATAGTAGAGGGGACCACACATGGAGTTGGTGCGATTTTTCCATGTACATGTCGTAAGAACCGGAAGATTACGTAATCAAGGGGGACATTCAAGGTACCAGACATTTGCGACAACTTTCCTTTCCACCCATGAAGCCCCAGACATGTCGTGTTCTGTTCCCTCGACGAGTCCCATCATCTGCCAATGGCCAGGGTGTGGACGGAGATACCAGAAGGAAGAGCATCTGGAGAGACATAGACGGACACGTGAGTGCCAGTAGAAGCGGATTTGACCGGCGTCATCAAAGCTCACCCCTCTGTCCACAGACACGGGAGAGCTCAACTATGCCTGTGAAGTGTGTCAGAAGAGATACGCCCGTAGGTATGTACATCGCCTCTACGGCTAGCGGTGTCCTCGCTCCACTCACCTCAACTTGGGTACAGCGATGTCCTCTCAAGACACATGACTCACAAACATGGCGCCTATCCGCCCTTGATGGGTCGTCCTCGGAAGCTGTCCCGGTGAGCTCGTCTTTTCCCTGCCTTTCAAGTCGATAGACGGGACGCCTCAGTGTCGGATCCATCGCCGAACACCTCGGCCCCGACCGCTCGGCCACCCCAGCGTACCGGAGGTATGGGATGGACAAGCATAGGAGTACTGTAGAGAGATCGAGGACTCGATCACAAAGTCCGGGACAAGTCTCTGGATCTATAGAGATAAACCCTTCAACGCAAGGGGGACTAGCTGCAATGGATCCGGGAGGCTTTCGGAAGTCATGGGGTGAAGTGGGGCCTGAAGGCATCGACGGCCTCCTGGACGGCCGTCATGGAGGGAGTACATTGGCTGGACACGCCCGTATGTCGGACTCTCATTGTCAGGACGTCGGCCTCACCCCAGTAGCACCGATTAATACCACGGTTTTAGATCCTCCAGCTGCTGCACCAAGCGCCTACCTCTCGAATGACCTCTTTCTCCTCGCTACCACCGCCTCCCAAACCAATGACACTTCCCTCTTCGGTTTTGACCCTACGATCTCTGGTGTCAACGACTGGGGACTCGACGAGCCAGATGTCAATATCTTCGACGTTCTGAATACCCACGCGCCGAACAGCCCGACTTGGGATTTCGTTGGCGATTTCGGGATGAACGCTGGGCCTAACCAGCCGAATCTTCCAGTACGGGACGGACTCGAGATGGCAAGTCGTGTCGAGGTACCGGACGAGATCCATGGCTCCCCCTCAGAGATACTCGACGGACAGCCATATGACAGTCCTTGGGTGAGCTCGCTGCAAATGTCAGGGAGTGAGTAAGGGCTTCTTACTGATGCCAAAGTACAGCCTCATATTTACAAGCCGCGCACACCCGATGCGCATATCATCCTCCCACCACCACGCAGCCTTGCTGCTGTCCCACTTATCGCCCCGACTGACAAGGTCACCGATGCCGCGCGCGAGATCATGATCACGCTAATCGAGCATTCACATCGCGCTGTGTGGCGGGCTGTAGATGTTGGCAACTTTCCCTCAGCCCAGACTCTCACGATATGTGTCAACCTCTACCATCGGCATTTTCATGATTGGCTGCCGATCCTCGAAAAGGCGACCTTCAGCATCAGCGAAGCTCCACCTCTGCTCTTGATGTCCATGTCAGCGATCGGAGCAATGTACAGTCGTGACGGACTACAGCGGCTAGGCGTGGCGCTGAACGAGCTTGTCCGCAGGGGTGTGCTCTTCATCGTGAGGAGCCTTCTAGCAGACGATCGAATTGAATCTGACTAGTTGATAGCGCGAGCATGACCGTCGTTTCATGTTCGAGACCCGGATCATACAGGCGTCACTGCTACAATCCTACTACGGATTGTTTTGCGGTTCGCAGAAGCTCTTTCAGCAGGCCGAATCCCTTCGTGGGACACTCGTCACGGCATGCAAACGTATGCACCTCTTACGTCCCGGACGTACGGCACTCGAAGCCCTTCACAGTCAATCTCGTTCCCCCGTCGCGGATGAAGTGCAAAGTGCTCTCGCGGAAGACAAGAGGCGGCATCGGTTGGGCTGGGGGATTTATGTGAGCTTCCTCCCGATACTCCGCTAAACGCGAATCCAGCTATTTGACGCACAGTTGGCGTGCCTGCTCAATCTACCCGCCCACTTCTCCATTGCGGAGATAGTCGCCCCTTTACCGTTAGCCCATGCCGACCACATAGGCTCAACTCACTGGTCAAGTGACCCATCTTCCCCGGATCAGCAATACCATCCTGCCATGTTCGCAGCGGTCCTCCAGGATCTTCTTTCTATGGGCTCGATGTCGGTAGCTTTGAGTGAGCTCGGCTACAGCATTGTAGCCCACACTCTCTATCGGTCGGTCTCCTACTACAGCCTCCGTGTATCGGCTGAGAGTTTTTCCTTTAGCCTATGCCTGGATGCCGCAGCATTACAAGCGGTGTCCGCCACCAAGCCCCCAGCCGGATTGCCCGCCGGAAAAAAATGCTCCTTCATGACGACAAAGAATGAAGTCAAGGTGAGTGCATACTTCTCGTACATCGGCTGCTTTCCGGCGAGCTTTGCCTGCACGTTTTCCCAAATCTGATCGAGGTCGGGTCGGTCTTTTGCACCGGCTAAGTTCTTCTGCTCGTCCCGCAATCAGTTCATGTTAAGGGCATTGTCAAAGCGGAGACGGATTCACGATCCCCGGCTCAATTGCCCAGTATTCCAAGACCTCTGCCTCCCTTCGAAGGACCAGGATGGCAGGTTGAGCGAGACCAATTTGGGTACCCCGATTTCGCAGTCACGGCTATATCGACCATTCTTCTTTCCTTGAAGCGATCGGCGAGGAGATGATGCGGGTCGACGATTGTCTGACCGGTGTAGCCCGACGCTTGCCGAGTCTTCGGTAACATATCTGCCGTTTCGGAAGTGACCGTGACGACGGCGCCACCTGTTTCGGCGACGGCGGACACGAGCGTTTCGAGGCACCATGAACCACGATACCCACAAGAAGATCCGTAAGCGATCGAAATGGGAGATGGAGGACGGGAGGATTTACAGACCATCAAGAGGAATTCATTCTTCTTAAGGAGAGACTCGAAATCGGCAACGGGATCTAAAGACATTTGGGATTGGCCTCAGTAAATGTCGAGAACGCTGAGGAGGATGCGGACCTCGACTGATCAAGGTGGTGATGATTGAATGGGGCGGTGTGTATTAGAAACGACCGTGGTCTTTTACGATTCCAGCTTCTCATATCCGAAGCCGAAGCCCGGTGCCCGGTGACGCCTTGGATGACTAATCGCACAGTCAGCCTGAACCGTTGATGGTAAGGCCGTGCCGAACGTGGCGGATGACGAGGATGTGCTTGGGTCACAAGGAAGGGACAGCATGGTGGAGAGGATAAAGTGTGGAGGTTCGACGGGGGGGAGTGTCGTGGGATACCACCCATTTCGAATTCGGTTGATGCATACGACGTCATAAATCACCTCTCTCCAGTCCAAGTCTCGTCAAAGTAACTTGTGTCTTTGGACTTTGATCATTGCAGGTCGCAGTGACCTCTCTGTAGATATCCCCATCCGTATACTTCATCCCATCCCTTTCAGTCGCTCGAGGTCAATAACCCCCCACCGACCGATCTTATCTTTTTTCTAAAAATAATCCAGTCATGTGGAATGGCTAAAAAACTCGGTGAGCCAACGATTCTCTTCGCTCACTCTAACGCGCTCACATTCTCAAACCATCCCAAATCTTTTTTTCCAATACCAACCCAAACCCAACCCTCACTCTTACCCTTACCCTTAGCCGTATCCCGACGACGCCTACCCCTCATCTCCCACATTCACGATCCCGAACCAATGAATCTCTAAACCGTACCTTCAACCCCACCTGTATCCTTCCCATCTCACACACACACACACTCACCTCCCAATGCTCTCCTGTCCTACCCTCCCCCACCACTCTCACTCGTATCCCAAAATCAAGTACCCACTCCCCTCAAAACGTGACGAGACACGAGATCAGAATCCTCCAGGTCCGCTAGCCATCATGTTGATGTGGAAGGAATTGGATCGTCTAGAGTGGGGATTCGAACTCTTGGGGAGAGAGGTAGGGCGGTGGAGAGATTGTGGAGCGAGTGAAGGTGGATCGGGTCGGGTGAAGGTGGATTTGGGATTTGAATTTGAAGAAGCTGGCGCTGGATTCGATCGAGTGGAGATTCGATTGAATCGTGAGCCTTAACCATTTTTCAGGTGTTCGAAAGTATGTTCTGCCTCGAATTCCTTTCATCACGAAACAAGACAATTCATTCGAGTTTGAAACCCTAGGATTACGAAACAGCTGTTGCATATGCTAAGCACAAGGTCAGCCAAGGCAATAAGAAGCAGGATAGCAGTAACCCTACTCGATAAAATTCGACATTTACTCCCCCTTTTCATAACTGAGGGGAGATCATTCGGATTTCGAGTCTTCCTAAACGACTGAAATCGATTTCCTAGAGAGCGGAAAAGAAAACCAGAGCCTCGTATCAGTACTTTTTCCGAGTGAAACGTGCGTACTCGATCATCGGAGAACCTACAATCCTCGACGATGGATGAGCCACAGCCACAGGATTACCTTTCCCCCTCCCACTACCCAAGATCCCCTGCGTTCCCGATTCAACGAGCGCGGCCGACTCGATCGGTAAACCCTGAGAATCGTTGGCCACGGGCACGGGGACTGGATCAGGGTTCTTCCTCCGTCTCCTCATCTTCCCCTTGGACCCATTCCTAGCCGCCTCCATCAATCGTTCCTCTCTCCTCTTCTCCATAGCTCCTTGTGTTAAGTCACCAACACTCACTCTCACCGCCCGTACAACATCGTCCGGGATCTCCCAAGCAGTCGCGTAATCAGAGACCAGTTCTTTGGAAAATCGGACGTTGTTTAAGGTGGAAAAGGATTCGAGAGTGAGGTTGTACCATCCGCAGAGTTCCCAGTCGAGGATACCGCTGATCTTTCCGTTTTGGATCAGGATGTTACCGGGGTGGAGATCCATGTGAGAGAACCGAGTGGGTTTGGACGGGTGGACGAGGGTGTGAAGGATGGATCGTTGGAGTTGGATGAGGGTTGGGGTTTGTGGTGTGGAGTTGGACATGATCTCGACAAAGGATGATGGTTTGACTGGGCGGTTGATGAATCCGTCCAACAATGGGAATTTGAGAGTTCTTGATCCATCGAGATCGGAGATCGAATCCAAGGGAACTGTCCGTATCGATCCAACAAGACGATCGATTGAATCCATAAACCCCCTTAAATCCAGAAGTATCCGGACCCTCTCCTCCGAAGACATCCTAAATGCGACCCTCCCAAACTCGTGTCCGGGTAAAGTCGACATGACGATGACGTTACAATCTTCCACGGTGAAGAAATCGATCGGTCGTGGGGTAGGTAATATATCGAGTCTTTCAAGGATTTGTAAGACTTTGTACTCGTATTCCGTCACGCCGGGACCTAATTTCACTGTATATTGATCGTCGAGGATTTGGACGTGTTTTCGTTTGAGAGGACGACGGGATTGGATCAACATTGAGGGGGTGATGAGGTGGGACAACGAGGAGGATGAGGACGAGGGAGGGGAAGGGGAAGGGGTGAATCGAGACATTGACACGACGACGCTTTGTCCTGTTCGAGCAATCCCAGCCTGGCGAAAGTTGATCCAGTCGTACAAGAGATAGTGGAAGCGATTCGATTCAATACAAAGGACGGCGAAAGAGAAAAGTTATAGAATTCGCCGCTTGTGGCAGTATTTCGACAAGGTTGGTATCTCGCTCACTAGCTCTCAAAACACAAACCCCTTTCCATTGATCCAATCATGTGGAACATCGCACTGGGTTATCTGAAGGCAAACTTGATCTGGCATTGGGAACTAGTCTTGGAATACGACTGCACCGACGACAGCTTAGGATGTCCCGAAGACTGTACAGCCGCCGCCGACGAGGATTGTGGACACGAAGATCCGGACCCATCTTACTTCCAACTGATCAATGGCGAGATCGTCCCCCTCGATCACATCCACATTGTCCACGTCGTTTATGATGAGGAGAAGGGGAAATTTGTCTTCGAATATAAGATGATGAAGAAGGTCAGCACTTACATCGCGACTTCCAAATCCCTCGGTACGTTCCAGGACCGTTCACTCCGAAAAATCGTCGAGGGATGTCGAGCGATAGCACCACCACTTGGGGGAGAAGAAGATTGTCAGTCTTGGATTTGGAAGAGTCTTCGCGAGGTTGTCAAGAGGGAAGGGAATGGGAATTTGGTGGTGGATTATGAGAAGATCTTGGAGAAGGTGAAGGATGAAGAGGCGGAATACATCATTGGGTAGGATCATCGCATTTGGCATCGTACATACCCTTTACTACACCTCTCTGATCTGATATGCTGACCAAGAATCGCAGTTTTTAAGACCTTTGTCACGGTGCTACGTCGACCAGCAAATAGGCCCGACGCTCAGCTCCTAGAATCGGCGACGGTCGTCTGAGCTTCGGCAAAGTTGGACTACCGAGGTCAAACTTGGCTGGAATAACTCGAGGACACGCGTGGGTGTAGCCGAGTTAAGTGCCGGTCGAGTAGTGGGCTAGAGATGCAGAGGCTATGAGTAGACTAGGTAACGATAGTGACTTTTAGTGACTTTTAATCTCGAATCGCTGGTTCTCCCCGACTCTCAACCATCCCTTTTATACACCGTCTTCCAGGCCTATCTTCGGTGATGTTCGGTGATGTTCGACGATGTTCGGCGATGTTCGGCGATGTTATGGCGGTGTTATGGCGGTGTTCGGCGAGATTATGGCGGGACCTGGATGACGCCCTGAAGGACGAGCTCTACCGCATCCGTGGGAGGGGCCCTCCGCCGGATGACCCTCCGAG
>JAABUY010003549.1_pt1 | contig 17050 bp, 27 predicted proteins | sample 5560271 | NCBI WGS metagenome assembly JAABUY01 (sample SAMN10711886, study PRJNA513374) | rock metagenome | isolation source: Antarctica rocks | place: Antarctica: Victoria Land, University Valley
GGTTGGTTGTCTGCGCTAGGCGTCCCCAGAAACCAGCATGCAGAGTGAGGAATAGCTATTTGGAGGTCGTAATCTTGCAAGTAGCTTAGAGTCCCAGTGGCTTGGATAGCATAGGCAGACAGTTTCTCGTGCCGTGACTGCCTGCTGAACAGCTGACGCATTCATGTGGACTTGCGCTGACAGCAGTGCCAAGGCGCTGCTTCTGAGTTGTTGCTGCTATTGATCACAAGTGTGTATGAGTTGCTGACCAAAAAGCGGTGGATTTTTGCACCTGCAATGGCACCAGTGGTCCATACCGCAACGCTGTCAGACCCAGGTCTCAAAGTGGCCTGAGAGCAGATGCACATGCGCATGCAGCACATGACCAGGCACAAAAGCGAGCAGCGGAGTGCAGGGCCCAGTCGTTCATGTGCTCATGCACATGGCATTGATCGCATCAAGATGACTGCGCAGATTGCATGATATCAGGGCTATAACAAGCCAGGACCTTTAAAGCCGTAACACAGCAGCATGGCCGCCATGCTGACCCTGACCATGGTCTGACAGGAGGCTGTAGCTAGGGATCAGGCTGCACTTGCTCCATGCGCAGGACATGCTGCAGATAGGCTGCGCTCGTCGCCTGCTTGCTCAGGCCGAGCCGCGCCCGCGACTGCGCCCGCAGCCCCGCCAGGCCGCCCTGCACGCGCAGGAGCCGAAGCTGAGCAGCATTCGCAGGCACACCAGGAGCATGCTTGCCTCACCATGCTGCGGGGCTCCACTCGCGCCGTCTGCTCCCAGACGCGCAATGTATCTGGGAGTTGCGCTGCTATCGCGTGCATGCGCGGTTGCATGATTGGTGCACCGCATCCCTGGCACGCTCCACACCTCATGCAGCGCTGCCAGCGAGGCGGCTGGCGCGCGCACCGGCTTGGCCGGCAGCGGCGACAGCAGGCTGCTCGCGGAGGACGCGCTGCGCGCGGCCGCCGGCGGCCACTCCGGCGGCGCCGCGCTCAGCGCCAGGCTGCCCGCGGATGCCAGGCTCCGCGCGGGCGCAAGGCTGCGCGCCCGGGACGGCCCCGGGGCGGCCGCAACGCTGCCGCGGTCCGCGGCGCCCTCCGGGCTTGCCGCGAGGGACCCGTGCGCATCGTCGCCGGCTGCCGCAGCGGCGGACAGCCGGCCGGGCTCGTGGTCGGTGTCCAGGCGAGATGCGCGTTGGTCGCCATACGCCCATGGCTGACCTACGTCGCCGTGCAGCGCGGGGATGGTGCCGCTGCCGGCGCCGCTGCCGCCGCGCGCTCTGAGCGCGATGGAGCCCCTGCATCGGGCAGAGAAGATGCGCTTTCAACGTGAAACAGAGTTGTGCAATCCCATGCTGCCAAAGTATATGCCCTAGCAGTTGAGGCTCAAGTCTGTCTTTGACGATGCGAGAGGTGTAGGTGGTCTCCTGCTGATCTGACGCGCTTTGCGAGGTTGCGGTCGCAGGCCGCTGCTTGCCTAGAAATGCATGTCGGGCGTTCACGCCTCAGCAGCCATGCCCTGTGGGCTGGCAAGGCAAGGAGGCGTGGGCCTGGAGTGCGGCAGCATTGTTGGAGGACAACATGATCCCTGCCATGACGGGGGCGCACTGCTGGGTGTGCCGTGGGCCGGCAGCCAGCGCGCGATCCCCCTTTGCGCTCACACCCTTTGCCGGCCGGTCGGGCCCCGCAAACTCGCGCACGGAGCGCATGCCGCAGCCGCAACACCTGCGCCACTGCTGTCTCTTACCGCGGGCGCCATGCGCTTGCTCCACCTGAGCCGGCCGCCCCGCTTGCCCGGCACCGCGAACGGTGCCGCTCATCACAGCACCCGTGCATGGCCCCACACGCGCGGTTCTACCACCTGACTGGCGCAAGTAGGCAGCGGCACGCATCAACAGCCTAGCAGGCAGTCCCAGGGGATCTGCGTCATCGTCTCCCGCCGTCTCGCGGCGCGGGGGGGGGCAGGCGGGCGGCTCAGCACCTGCCGCGCGGCAGGCTGTCGAGCCTGCCGATGTAGGCCATGGCCACGATGGCCAGCACGACCGCGATGGAGCCGGCCGAGAACATGGACACCCAGAGGTCGCCCAACATGTCCACCGTGTCGCAGCACACCAGCGTCTTCACCTGCACGCGGCTCCGCGATCAGAGGGCAAGGCGCTCCTTGCACTCGCCTCCGGCACAGGTCTGCAGGCTGGGTGCGCGCGCGGCGCCGCGCTGCGAAGCTGGTTCTTTTGCATCCGTGCAGCGACAGCAACAGTCAAGCATCTGTGCCGCTCATGTGTGAACGGGGCATCCGCCGGCCTGCAGGGCCCGCCGGCCTGCAGGGCGCGCCTGCAGGTAGAGCGGGTGGATGGAAGCATACGAGGCGAGCGCCTCCGCGGCTGTGATGTCGGCCTCGACCGCGCCGGACACCGCCAGCACGCTGTCCACCACCGCGACCAGCTTCGCGCGGAGCACGTACGAGCCCTGCAGGCTCTGCCGCCGCGCACATGTGCAGCTGCTTTCGAACTTCTGAACAAGCTCATGACGGATGCAGATAAGGTCCCTGCCTGCGTACTGGCCAGCCTAAGTAAGCAGATGATCCATGGGGTGCCTGCGAGACGTCATTGGACTGCCTGGCAAGGCAGCAGGCGCAAACAGCTGACTGCACAAGCGCTGCAGCTCCCTCAGCCTTGTCGACCCGTCTCAGCTGCTGGCTTGCTCCACTGCTCGCAAGCTGGCGCGCCGATGCATGAAACCGCGCCCGCCCCGCCGAGGTTTGGCGGCGCGCGCGCGCGGCTCAAGGCTACATGCATGCGCGCGTGGGGGTGCTTCGCAGCAGGGCAGAGCTCCGTACCGCTATCTCGCTGTCGCGCGTCGCGTTGAAGCTGGCCAGCATGCTGTCGATGTCGACGCCCAACGCCGTCTTCACCACGCTGGTGAAGTTGCCGCCGGCGTCAAACAGGTAGTAGTCCGCGATGGCGGCCGCCTCCGGCCCCAGGCTGCCGCCCAGCAGCGGCGGCACCAGGGTCGTCATCAGCGCCTCGGCGTTCTGGCACCTGCGCGCGCGACGACGCATGATCAAGTGACACAGGACGCTCTGTGCACCGTGCCAAAACCCTTCGGGGTCAAATGAGAGTGCTATATGTAGCATGGACGCGCACGCGTCGTTGCCGATGATGGCAACGGCGAAGAAGAGCAGCCCGAGCAGGCAGTAGAAGACCGTCAGGAGGAGCAGCTTCAGGGTGAAGTAGGAGGCCGCAAAGTCGCAGTTGGTCAGCACCGCTAGCGCGAGGCCCGTCACGGCGACCATGGCGAGTGCCAGGTAACACATCTCGCCGATGACGCGGCTGCACGGCGCAAGCGCGAAGCGGTGACGGGTCACGCGTGCACGCGCAGCATGGCTCGGCCGAGCCGGCCGAGCGCTGTCACTTGACATGCTGCAAGGGTTGCCGCGGAGGCATGCTCGCCCAGTGCACATGCACGCAGACACGGAGTTGATTCGCAGCGGCTGAAACCACTCTGCCTGCGCACATACGTCTGCATCTCTGGGCGTTGACTCGGAGGCAAGGCACGCCGTTCGGTGGACGAGCTTCAGCAGACCTGCCTGCCCTGCGGCGGGAGCGCACTAGCGGTCGTATTTGCGCACGGCAGGCAGGTATTTCGCCTCCATGCTGTTGATGTTGCCCACCGTGGCGTTGCCCACCGACGCGACCTCCGCGTTGATCTGCGAGGTGATGCTGGCCACAGCCGATTGCGCCGACCTGATCACCTGCCAGCGCATGCCTCAGCGTGAGCGACAAGCTGCAGACACAGCGCTCACACTGGCCAGGACGTCTGAAAGGCTGCTTGATTGCTGACGTGCCTGTCACTGGTCCAGCAAGTACCCGCCACGGCAGGAGGAGGTAGCGCATCAACATTCTTGGCGGAAACGCAGAGCTGTTGAAGCCATGCAATGCCCGCGCATGGCTGCATGGTACCGCCCCTGGAGCTGCAGGCCCATGCATGTCACACAAGCCTTGGCACACTCCTGCGGCCCGGCGGGTCGGACCGACGAACTTGGCGTCGCCTGGCTGACAACGCGTCAGACATGCCGCGCGCAGGGCCAAGGACAGCTTCCGCGGGAGCACTGTGCAGTGCGCATGGCGCCGGCCAGGGGAAGGGCGGCGCGCCCGCGTGACCTGCGAGCTGAGGTCGGTGATGGCCTGCGTGGCGGAGTCCAGCACGGACGCCTTGTCGGCGGGGAGCGCGGCCCACGCGGCCACGACAGGGTCGAGCGCGGCCACATAGGCTGCCAGGTCGGGCAGCGCCGCGATGCTCGCATCCGTGCTCGCCACCATGTTCAGCAGCGGCTGCGCGCGCCGCGCCCGCCCACGTCAAGCCCTGCAAGAGTTGACTGCATTGACATGCTGTCGCATCACACCATGCACGCTTGGTAGGCACAGGCAGGCACTGGAGCTGCACAGCGCATGAGCGAGCATGCACGGTCCCGGGTGCATCTGCGCGTGCCCGACTTGGCATTATTGCATGCTTCCATTGCTGGCGGTCTTCGATCGCCCCCCAGGCAATCCATCAAGCGCATGCAATCGTGCGCGGGACGGCCGGCTGCAAGCACCCGCGGCGGCCTGTCACAAGTGCAGCAGACTGGTTTCGGCGTCCCCTCCCGCGCACCGTCTGCGGCGGCAGGCTGGCGAGCGACGCCGCGGCGGACGCGGCGCTCGCGCCCTGCGCGCCGGCGGCGCTGCTCGCGTAGCCGCCCGCGCCGGACGACACCGCAGCCGCCGCCGGGCTGCCCGCTGCCGCCTGGCAGTCCGCCCGCAGCGCGTTGTAGGCGGGCGCGGCCGGCGCTGCCGCGTACGCCTGGTAGTCCGCCTGGCACAGCGCCACCGGGCCTGCGCGCAATGTGTGTGCGTGCATGGAGCGCTGCTGGTGCGTGTGCGTGCGCCCGCCGCAGGGGGCAGCCTGGACTCTGACTTGTTGGCCTGGCTGACAGTTCTGCTCTATCCCATGCGGGCAGGCGCACGGCGGGCACATGCAAAGAGGGCTGTCAGTGAGTCCATGGCTCGTGATGGCCCAGCATTTCTCGTTTGTGCCGATGGAAAGGCCAGCACCGCGCCAAGCTGTGACGAGGAGGTCGGGGTTCTCATGGCCGCGTCAGCGACACTGCATATGTCAGAGCGAGGCGCTGACGCGGTTCAGACCGAAGCCTCACACAGAGCAACCTGTGCAATGCCATGTCGCGTGCGCGCGCGCGCACCGTTCAGGGCAGCGGTGCCGGAGACAAGCGCGCCCAGGAACACGTTGGCGCCGCCTGCCGCGTTCGGGTCGGTCATGGCCTGCAGCGTGGCCTGCGCGCACGCCGGCGGCATGGGTGCAGGGCATTCCCTAACCCTATGTGAGACAGGCTTGAGCGCTCCCCAGCAGCGCAGCGCTCGCAGGTGTGCTGGCTCGCATGCGTGTGACCTTCGCCTGCCTCTGTTGTGTCGTGGCTGCATGCGGGCGCCGTCCTTGTGCTGCGCTGCGGGCTCGTCCGGGGCGGCCCTGGCTGCGTTGCCAGGGTGACGTGACACGGGCGAGGAGGCCTGCTTCTGCTATGCGCCCATGTCCGGCACTCACAGGCCTGACCAGCCGGAGGTGCCGAGCGCCAGGCGCGCGCGAAGGCGCACGCAAGCTCGGCTGCATTGCACCCTAACCCGCAGCCCTGCGCGGGGTTGCGGACCTCGGCCGCGGCGAGCGCGCTGAGCGTGCTGGAGGTAGTCGGCTGCGGCGGCACCGCCGCGGCCGCCACCGAGTCGGCCGACGCGGCCAGGCCGGTGACGTCGAGCGTGCCGCTCAGCAGGAAGCCGTCGAGCGAGTCCAGGGAGCTGTTCAGCTGGCTCATGGACGCCTGCGAGCGCGCGGAGCGGACACGCAGAGCTGATCAGCTGGGGATGGTCCTCGAGTGGGCGCCGCGGCGCCCGGCAACGAGCAGCGCGATGCCTGGTTGAACGGGGGAGCGTCGCGGATCCCACCCGCAGGGACCTCCCAGACCTCCCTCCTCCGTCCCGGGCAGCATCAGCCAGCTCCGGCATGGCATGCGCAGCCGCAACGCTTGCTGCAGGAGCTGCAGGAGCAGCGGGCTCAGGACCGGGGCCTGCGTGCCTGCATGGAGGCGGGCAGGCCGATGACCACGGCGTCGATGTGCGCCGCGCGAGCGAGCAGGCCGGCCAAGCAGGGGCGCGCGGCCGCGTAGCCATCGCGCACAGCCAGCAGCTGCCCGGTCAGCACGGGGACCGCGGTGGTCAGCGCTGTCGCCGCCGCCACCAGCCTGCATGCGTGCAGGCTTTAGATATCGAGCGGGCTCTGGCGAGCTACAGCTACCTATGTGCGGCCGTTCACTCTCCTCTGCCTTGCGCCCCATGCCATGAGAGTACGAGCTATTGGAGCGCAGCAAACTCAGCGCCAACGGCAACGACAAGTGCACAGCGACCCTGTCAGCTCAGCAGCCCTGAGACACTGCTCATATATGCTTTCGCCAACATGCAGTCAGCATAGACACGCAGGCGATACTGGTCAGTGAGCGGCAGAAAGCACGCCCGCCCAAGCGCATCAGCCGGGCGCGCACCCGTTCACATCCGCCAGCGTCGCGCCCGTGGTGTCGTTGACCTTGGCGGCGTAGAACGTGTCAAAGCCCGCCTCGATGCCCTGCAGCTGCGTCGTCTTCGAGCCGGCGCCGGTCAGCGGCAGCAGCGCGCCCAGCGCGGCGGCGAGCGCCGGGTAGGTCGGCGTGCCCGCGTACGCGCCCGGCAGCGCATTGGCGGCCGCCGTGAACGCATTGACCTGGGCTGCCAGCGCGGATGCGAATGCGGGCGCGCCAGCGATTACAAGCGCTGCGGACTGCAGCTGCGGCAGCTCCACGTTCTGCGGCGCGCGCGGCGCTGAGGTGCATGCAGCTTCCACACTGGCAGAGCCACCATATAGGGTATATGGCAGGGGATAGGGTATGGGGTGTATTCGTGTGCCCGTGGCGGCTCAGCACGGGTGCTGCGTCTGCCGAGCCTGCGGGCGCTGCGCTGCAAGGACGGGTGCGCGCCGGCGCAGCGTGCAGCTGCAGCGTGAGCCGCCGGGCCCTGAACGGCAAGCCCCACCTGTGCGTGCACTGCCATGCACCTAGCACTGCAAGAGCACGGGCGCCGCTCATGAGCATGGCGCATGGTGTTGCTTGTGTCTTTGGCAGCGACCTCCACCGCCCCAGCGCCGCCCCCAAGCTCGCTGCACGCCTGGGGCCGCATGCGGCGCGGCCTCCCGGCGCACCAGCAGCGTGGTCACGTCGGCAGTGAAGGCGTGGAAAGCGGGCACCGCGACGGCCGTCAGCTCGCTGCTGAGCGCGCCGAGCTCGGCCTGCACCAGGCCGGGGTCCACCATGCCGCGCAGCCAGGGCGCCAGGCACTGCGCGCCGCTGGCGCCCCCGGCTCGCCCGCAATCGCCGGTCTGCTGCTGCTGCGGCGGTGCTACCTCCAGCTTGACAGTCTGTGTCGGCTTTTGTCCGTATGCCAAAGCAGGCATGTAGGTGCAGCCCTGCATGCAGGCACCTGGCAGCCGCGTGGTTGGGAGGAGAGGCGAGTGCACCGCATCTTGGTGCCCTGAGGCTTCCTTGTACCCTTCATCTGAGGCTGTCCCTGCTTGGGCGCTTGGCGGGACTGCTGCGCGCACCGCGGTGTCTGCGGCGATGCCGGCAGGGTCCACGTCCACGGCCAGGATGGTAGAAACTGTGTCGAGGATGCCCGTGACTGATGATATGTCTGTCGCCGCCTGCCCCGCCAGTGCGAGCGCGGCCACCAAGAACGCCTGTGCATGGGCACAGCCGCGTGAGCGGCGAGGCGTGCGCGCGCTACTGAGGTGCGCAGCCCTCTGCAAATATGGTACATGTTCCAGCAACACGTATGCCTGCAGCAGGTGCGCCGGCAGTGAGCCCTATGTCTGGCGTGACATATGGGCTGTGGCGGCGGAGTGCGCAGGGAGTGGAGTCGTGCTGTGCTTACTGGCAGCATGCGCTGTGAAAGATATGAGCACGCCCAGCATCTAATTCAGAACCTTTCTCAAGCCTATGGCCCTCCAATGGGGTGATGCCCCATGAGACGCTGGCCACGCCAAGCCATGGTCCAACATCCCTGTCCGGCCAGCGCTGAAACAGGACGGAGGCGTGGCGCTTGGCCAGCGCGCGCCTTTATGGAGCCCAGCACTGGAGACAGAATGGAGGCGTGGCGCCCAGCCCGCGCGCGCCTTTATGGAGTTCAGCACGCCGAGCGCCTGGTCCACCCACTGCGGGTCCGCGCGCGCCATGCCATAGCCGCAGCAGGCCGCCACGCCCGCGCACAGCAGCAGCAGCAGCACTTTGTGCGCGCGCATGGCGCGCCCGCCCAGCACCGCCTCCGGCGCGTCGGCCGGCCGGCGCCGGCAGCAGCACAGGCAGCAGCAGCGCAGCACGCGCCTGCCCCGCGCGCGCGCGCCTCATGACCCTGGCTCCTCGGGCATGGGCGCATACTGGCTTTTCAACCCCCGGGGGCAGCTGCCTGGCATGAGAGGCCATGGCAGGCGGTTGCCACGGCAAAGCGTGCATGTGCTCATGCACACGAAAGAGCAGCAGGTGAAGCGGGTACCTGCGGCATAGGATCAGCTTCCTGCAGCCTGACAGCATGAGGCTGCTTCCCAGACAGGGCAAACGTTTTGCGGCGCGGCCAGCCGGGCGCGCGCCATAGGATAAAGGACAGCAGGAGCACGAGCGCGGCTGCCAGCAGCAGCGCCGAAGGCAGCGCGCGGCGCTCGACGGCGCCGCGGAAGTAAGGCGACGTGAGGCTGAGGTCCCACGGCGTGAAGGCCCCGCTCGCGACCGGCGCACCGAAGAAGGCGACACGCTGCGCCGGACGCAGGCACGGGCTGCACGGCTCCGCCGCCGCTGAGGGGCAGGCGCAGAGCACGCTGGTGCGCCAGGGCCGCCGAGCCGCTCCGGGTTGTTCAGTGTATGTATGCAGGCGCGGTGCAGGCGCAGCCCCTCCTTGCCTGTAAGAGCCCGGTCCTGGTGGAAGCTGAGGCGATTTGCCAGGCAGGGGAAAGGGGTGCGGGTCTGGGACAGCGCTCTGCTGCTGTCACGGGGGCTGTACGGCTGCAGTGCACCAACAGCACCACCTGGTCACAGCGGGCTGCAGGCAGGCACAAGCGCAGGGCCCGCACCCTCCAGTCTGCCGACGGACAGACGGTGTTGCTGGTGTCTGCATCGGGGTTGACTGTAGTGGCGGCGCCCACTGGCCCAGGCTGGATGAGTGTGCACACCAGGAGCAGAGGTATTGTTGCTGCCAGGTCGCACGCCCGGCGAATCATCTGGTGAACATACCCATCAGCGCTGAATGAATGGCAAGGAAAGCCTCAAAGCGCGCGCACGCGCAATGGAGGGAGCATGGAGAGTTTGTAGCAAAAAAAAATTGAAGGGTAGGGGTAACGACGAGTGCCTGAAACGGTCATCTCTCGACTTTGAGCTCCTTCGTCCTACTGCTCGCCGCACACCCACCCGAGCGTGTACGACCACTTACGACAGTGCAGTGTGGCAGCAGTCGTTCGCTGTCGTTTCAGCGGTAGGCAGGAAGCTGTCATAGAACAGTGATATAAACTACGTTACTGAGCGCAAGTCTTTCCTCCTGTGTATGTGAAAACCTTTTGAACCGCTGTGAAGCGTGGGGGTGGTCTAGAGTCCAATATGCATACGGGGCGTGCGTGTAGGTCAGGACAGTGCGTGGCAGAGAAGCGGGCCGGCGCTGCTGCAGCCATGGCGGCACCTTGAGCAGACAGCCATGCACTGTTTGCGTGCCTCACGCAGCCAGGGCAACCCCTGGCTGGCCTGCTCGCGCCTTCTCGTGGGCGCGCGGCTGTGGGTGCTCATCCTCGGCGCCGCCGTGGTGTTTCTCACTGGCGTGCGTGCCCTCCCTGCACCACATGCCGGACCCGCGCGCCCGTGTCTGCCCCGCTCTGCGTTTCACAGCGGTGACGCGCGCCCTCAGCGCCAGGGTAGGTCGCAGGCGCGCCCTCCGCAGCGGCGCCAGCTGACCGCGGGCGCCCGCGCGTCCAGGCGTGCGTGCACTCGCTGCTGGGCTGCCCAGGTCGCGGGGCGGCGCACCCGCTGTGCCTCTTCGCGGCGCCGGCGGGCACGCGGCGGGCGCCCGCGCCGGCGCTGGTCGCGCGGCCGCGCGACCGCTACCGCGCGGACGCCGACATGTTCCCCTACGCGCGGCCGCCGCCGCCGGGCTTCGAGCGCTGGCTGGCATACGCGCGGCCGCGGCAGTGCGTGCTCGGCCGCTACGACCGCCTGGAGGCCGACCTGGCGCCCTTCCTGCGCGCCGGGCGGGGCGGCAGCGCGGGTCGGCCGATCACGCGCGCGTCGCTCGCGGCGGCGGCGGCGCTGCCGCACACGGTGCGGTTCAGCGTGCGGCGCGGCCGCGTGAGCTTTGAGGCGCCGGAAGCGCTGGCCGCGCTGGCGCGCGAGTACCTGGTCGTGCTGGACGCTATTGGGCCGCACCTGCCGGACACTGACTTTGTGGTCAACACGCTGGACACGCCGCGGGTGCGCTCCGCATGGGGCCCGGGCCCCAGGGCTCCGGCTGGCGCTCCATCGCCGGCGCGCCGAGCGAAGCGCGCTTGCTCGCGCGCCTTCACCATGCTGCCCACAGCGGGTCTAGTGTTGCGCAGCTGGTGCGGGCGAGCCCCGGCCGTGCTGATGCGGGCATGGGGATGTCGGATCGAGCGCAGCAGCTGAGCCGCGCCGCATGTCGCGCTATTGGCAGAGCCCGCAAAGCAATCCCAGGCTTGACGCCCAGTGCAGCTGCGGCCAGGCACGTGCAGACTGGCTGGCGACCATGTATGCGCCTTCGGGCGCGAGCGGAGCCGCTGCCGCGCTCTCAGCGTCGGGCCCGAGCGAGGCGCACATCGCTGCGGCAGGTGCTGCCGGGCGAGGGCACGTTCGCGGAGCGCCTGGCGACCACATGCGCCAACGCGTCGGAGGAGCTGACGCAGCGCGGCGAGCTGCACGGCTACGTACTCAGCTCGCTGCGCGACGGCGCGGAGGTCGAGCGCGCGCTGCTGCCGGTCATCAGCATGACCAAGATCGCCGGCTGCCACGGCGACCTGGTCGCGCCGCCCTGGTACCACAGCCAGCACCTGGCGGGCCTGCGCAGGCAGCCTGAAGGGTTTTGGGCCTATGCACGCCGCTTGGTCGGGCTGGGGGGCTGGGGAGCGGGGTCTCCTGGCTCGGACGCGGACCCTGATGCCCTGCCCTGGGAGCAGCGCGTGCCGCGGCTGTTCTTCCGCGGCAGCACGACCGGCGGCGGCTTCAAGGTCGGCACGCCGTACGAGCGCTTCCACCGCCACCGCCTGGTCGAGCTGGCCGCCAACGACTCACGCATGGACATCGGCTTCACCAACTTCCTGCAGGCGCGTGCCCCTGTGCCCACTGTGTAAGGATGGGGTCCTGCTGGTGACTGTGGGACTGCCTCGTCTCCCCGGTCATGGGGAGGGACTGGCCCCTAAATCTGCACTATTATTCCTTCGCAGCTCGAGCTGCCAGTGCTCTGCTGATGCTGCCGGGTGGGCCTGCGGCATGCAGGGCGGCGGACCCGCAAGGGGAGTGGCTGCCAGCAGGCACGCCTTTACGGCATGGGCGCGAGTGCGCAGTGCGAGCCTGAGGCGTGCGCGGAGATGGAGGCGCGGTACGGGCGCAAGGAGCACGTGGACGAGCGCGCAGCCTTCCGGCACCGCCACCTCATGATCGTCGAGGGCAACACCTTCAGCAGCAGGCGTGCACGCAGGCCCAACCCCTGAGCCATATGGGAACATGACTGCAGCTCCGTCTCGTTTGCAGTGCAGCCACGCAGCCTTGTCAGAGATCTATCAAGCAGGGCGGCTCATCGCGACAGCATCACGCGACACACTCATCAGCAAAGCGGGTGGCACCGGCCCAGGGATGCCTGCCCGCCGTTATGGGTCCCGCATGCGGCCTTCCAAGCGTAGTCAAGGCGCGCTGTGTGAGAGGGGCGTACTGCAGGCATGCGCTCCCAGCATGATGGACAGCGCGCGCGAGGCAGGCTGCTGTGGACGCTGGCGTCCGGCTCGCTGGTGTTCCGCAGCCACCTCTTCACCGAGTGGTACGACGACCGCATACGGCCCTTTGTACACTACCTGCCGGTGAGGGCGCCCGCCCCTGGCTCTGCATTGTGTGCTTGTGATGGGGCGTGTAAACTAGGTGGGCATGTGCGGGTCTGCCGCAAGGGCACCGCATGCCCGCTGATCCGCGCGATATAATAAGCTTCACGCGTTGCGCCCCCCAGGTCGTCTCCTGCAGCATCTCATGCTGCCATCCTGCCCATGCCACACGGTCGACCTGTTCTGCCGCTGCTGTAGGGCGTCGAAACAAGCGAGCTACATAGGAGCAATGGCGCATGTCGGACGGCAGGCCCAGGCTGAGAGGAGGGGCGTGTTGCGCAGGTGCAGCTGGACTATGCGGACCTGAGCGAGCGCCTGGACTGGGCGCTCACGCATGACGCCGAGGCGCACTCCATCGCCGAGCAGGCCGCGGTCGTCGCGCGGCTGCACCTGCGCCTGGAGGACGTGGAGTGCTACTGGTGCGCGCTCGCTGCGTGCCTGCCCATGGGCGTGCTCGCAGGGTGCGTGCCTAAGGGCGTGCTTGCCCCATGGCGAGGCGCCGCAACGCTGACATGCTGTGGGGCACGCGTGCGCGCAGGCTGCGGCTGCTGATCGAGTACGCTGCGCTGCTGGAGCCGGAGTGACACCGCTGCTCTCCAGCATCGCCGCGTTCAAAATGATCCTGTGCGGTGCCGCCGACTCTCAGGGCTGCTGACAGGTTGACCAAGTGGTCCGTCACTGCAACTCCCTGTCATGTACAGTGACCCGCCACCCCATCTGCTTGTTTGTTGCGTTTTTATTGCTTGTTGCACGCCAAGGCCTCGAAGGTTGCTTCCTGGCTGCTTGGTCCAGCTTTGACCAAAGTCGAGTCTGTGCCCCATGCAATGGGAAGGGCTAGCACGACACCCCTCCGTCCCTCGTGCAACCTGTTCTGCTTGCTTCTAGCATGCTTGGCTGCCCAATTGCACCTGGGCACCCATGCACGCCCATTGGTGGCTGATGTGGAGGGGCTTGTTCCTTTGCCATGACGCTGTCTTGCGTGCGTGCACGCACCCAGTCAACTTGTCACCCGGTCACAGGAGCTGCATGTGCTGCCCTGCGTCCAGATGACGGGGAAGCGTACTGCTGCAAAAGCTCACGACCTTCTCTTTGACTGCCCTGTGGTCCCTCTCGGGCTTCCCCGGCTGGCGCAGTCGACCTGCACTTAGACGCCTGCCCATGTAGCCCAGTGCGGAGTCGCGACATCATGATGCACAAGTGCAGCCACTCTGGTGGCTGCTGGCCACCCTGGATGATCCAGGGCCCCTGTAGGCTGCTGCCCGCCCTGGATGATCAAGGGAGCATGTTCATCATGCTAATTATGCGGCTATGCACTCATGCATCCCTTCAAGGACTTGCACTGTTGTAAGGATGATTGTGCAGAGCACGCGCCGAGTGAAGGTGCTGTTACCTGCACGCAGCCGCGCACACACATAGCTATAGCCCTTATACTGATGTGAGCAGGCTTCACTGTGCAGCCCTGCACGGCCTTGCAACTTTCCCACTCACACCGACAACGCACCAGGAGCGTGGCAGTCACAGCAAAGGCAACAACTGCACTGCAAAGGACAGGGCTGCTCCAAGCCCAGACTTCAACACAAGAGGCAGCTCCAGAAGGCGGTACCTCCTATGCGCCCCGCGAAGCTGCTGTCAGTGCGTGCAGACACAGCCTTAGCCAGCTGCCGGTGGGGGAGGCTGCAAACAGTGAAGCGCACACAGCAACAGCCAGCAGAGTGGTGTATGTAGGCTCAGTTCGGCCTTTTCTCAACAGCGGCTCTACTCTTGGCTGCGGGCTGCTACAGCCGCGCAACGGCAAAGCCAGTCTGATAAGATCAAGTTGTTGTCATCATAGCCTCTCTTATTAGCCAAGCTCAGGCGCCTGTCACTCGCCGCCCAGCCAGCCCAGGCGCACCCGGCTGCGATGCAAGCGCCCGCTTGCCTCTGTTGCAATTGCGCCGCCACTTATTCACGCAGTCCGTGTATTTTTCACTCAGTCGCTGGAACGAGGAGCAGAGATGCAAGACTTCGCACTGCAAGTTAGGAGCCTCGCACAACAGGCTCGCAAGCATTTGTGGGCATGGGTCAGCGCTCGGGTGGTTGCTTAACACCAGTCCCGAGTTTTGATCGCTCGCACAACCAGAACGGAGGCGGGGCTGCCAGATACTGCGGCTTCCCTGAGCGTGGTATTCCGATAGCACAGCGAGGTGCGAAGGCGGCTGTATCGGGCCTGTGTCTCAACCAACAAAGCGGCTGCGCGCCCCACCACAGCGAGCGGCAGGGCGGCTGGGGCCGCCCCAGCAAAAGCAATGATCAAGCTCTTCTCTGTAAAGGTGTGAGACCACTGCAGGCTGTGTAGCGCACCGCCTGTCTGCCTCGGCCCCGCGCGGCCACGCTGACCTGCACTCGGCGAACAGGAGAAGCAGAAGAAGGAGGCAGCCGCGAACAACGGCCTGACCAGGGCAGTAAAGCAGAGCGCCGGCGAGCTCCGGTTGCAGAAGGGTGCGCTGTGCGCTGCCAGTCAGCACGCTGTCCGGCACGCTGCCACTGCACTCAGGCTCCTGGCTGGCCCTTGCTGCTCGGTCTGCTGTGGGACTGACCGTGTGCTGTGGCTGCTCCAGACATCTCGGAGCTGAACTTGGGCAAGGGGATCAGCATCAACTTTCCGCAGGTGCGGTCCTTGGTGCCGAAGGTACAGAAAGCACTGGACAGCCTATACAAGGTCCGTATAACACTGGCTGGGGTGCTAGGGCAAGGACAAGCTGCTGGTCTTCGAGATAACCATCAGGCCAGACGAGGGCACGTACAAGTGCGCCTCAGGCCCCCTCAGTCTCGGGTCAAAAGCTGTGCCGCCCTTGGAGTCTGCACATCGGCGTTGCTGCTACCGAGGCATGCTGTTGCTGGCAGGGGAGGCGCGTTTACCTTTTCCTTCAACATCTCGACCTCTTACCCGCACGACGCGCCCAAGGTCAAGTGTCTGACAAAGGCAGGCACCCTCTTCGATGAAGCCCCTCCTTCATGCCATGTCTGCTGTCGCTGACATGCACTGACTGCTCTGCTGGGATCTTCAGCAGGCCCCCCTTCAAGCCATAGGTCTGTTTCAGCCAAACTGTAGCTTGAGCTGCTCATACAACCAGGATGTGCTCATTCTGATAACTCTTCTGCAGTGGTGTAGCGCTGGCTGAGCAGGCATGTGCCCCGTTGCAGGTATATCATCCAAATATTGACCTGGAAGGCAATGTGTGCCTGAACATTCTGCGCGAGGACTGGAAGCCTGTACTGTCCATCAACTCCGTCATCTACGGGCTGCAGTTCCTGTTCCTGGTGCGTCAAGCTCTCCTATGCCCTGCTCTACTCTCGACATGCTTTTTTGGTACAACTCCACCTATACATATGCACCAACACCTCAGACATCATCGCTGGTGTGCTAGAATACACTGCTTTTCCGTTGCATGCTACCTCCTGCTTCAAGGCACAGAAATAGCGGCTTGCAACTTGTGTAGGAGAGTGTCGCTGCATGTTGCTGCTCTATTGAAATATAGTGGATACTTGTAAGCGTGTCTGCACAGTAGGTGCATATGGGTCTGCATTTGACTGGGGCTGCGGCCACTGCAGGACCCCAACCCTGAAGATCCTTTGAACAAGGAGGCCGCAGAGATGCTGCAAGGCAACCAGCGCCAGTTTGAGCACTCGGTGCAGGCGTCCATCATGCGGGGAGCGCACATTGGCTCCTCATACTTCCCGCCGTGCAGGGCATAGCTCTGGGTTGCTGATGCCCATGCTAGGGCGACTCAGCACTGCCCACCTTTGATTGCCTGTTGGGAGCAGGGGTGCAGAAGGCGCTGGGAAGGTGTGCCTGCAAGCTGTGCGCTTGACCGAGTGTGAGCAGGCATGGGTTGCTGTGCTAGGGAGGCTTCGCAGCCGGGTACGCAAGGCAGGGCACCGTGCGTGCGCCAAAGGGGAACGGAGGTAGGAGGCGGACAGAGGTTGCTGGCAAGCTGCCCTGTTCAAACTGACACAGCTGCTACGCTGCGCGCCTACGCGTGTGTCGCGGAGCGTGTAATTGTCTGTACTCTCTCTTTTGGTGGATTCCACTACGCAACACCATTCTGTATGAGATGTCTGCATACTCAGAAGGGTTGGGAAGTGGCTGGTCGGCAGGGGTGCTGCTGAGGTGCTGCACTGCGCGCTGTGCAGCAGTGCGTGGGGCTGCATATGATGCAAGGGGCTCGCTTGTGACTTGCTAGCCGCTGGCCTGCCACCTTAGTGCCGCACTTCCGGTACGGTCATGCAGCATGTGACTGTTAGGACGCCATTGCATCACCAGGCACAAGCTCTGACACCTCAACGCATGTGTGAGATCTGAAGGGCCCATGCAGACTGTAAGGCAGTAGCAAGTGCACACGTCTCACCAGGAACGATCAATCTCCATAGAGCAAGCTGCCGCAATGTTTTGCCATGAGAGTACCTATACAGGCCGCTGGGCCGCATGCTGCACAGAACATGTTGACATCGTCGCATTGAACTCGCACATTTGCCACCCCTGAAACATGCGGCAATAAGGAGCTGTGCATGGTGATGGGACAGCGGATCTTACACTGGCCAAACGAGCATGTGCTTGATGTGACGTGTGTTCACACGACAAAACCAACAGACACTCTGATCCCACAGGGTATCCACGAGGTCCACCAGGATAGCTAGAACGACAGGCACGGGGTGCAGAGCAGGTTGCACAACCATGTCGTCGGCGGCGCGCTCACCGCCTGATGCTGCGCCTCTTGCCCTCGCCGGCACTTACTTTGGCCGCCAGCGACTTGCGCTTGCGCCCGCCGACGGGTGCCGCGCGCGACGGCGCCTGCGACCCCACCCCGCTC
>JAABUY010003550.1_pt1 | contig 17048 bp, 17 predicted proteins | sample 5560271 | NCBI WGS metagenome assembly JAABUY01 (sample SAMN10711886, study PRJNA513374) | rock metagenome | isolation source: Antarctica rocks | place: Antarctica: Victoria Land, University Valley
CAGCCCGCCTCGGGCGCGATGCCGCCATCGGTATCGGTCCTCAAAACATAGGCGACATGATCCAGCAAGCCGCGGCCAATATGACGCGACACCCGTAACACGAGCCAGGATATCGCACCCAGCTTAGGCGCTGGTATCGTAGTGACTACAACGCCTTGCACTTCGCTCCCGTCGCCTGCCCGCCAGGTAGGCCCGGCCCCGTGTTCAGCCTTGACCACGCCATCCTTGTCCTTGAGAACGGCCTGTGGACGGGCCAGAACCCATTGATTTCGCCCGTTATCCTGGCTGCAACGATAGATTTGGTTGCCTTGCGCCATCCAGCGTAGCACTCCCCCGTCGCGATCTTCAGCTCGAACCCCTGACACGGCAAAGCAAAGTAGCACGGCGACGGTTGCAGCGGCACAGCCTGGCAGGATCGGCTGGCTGGAACCGTCTTCGACGATGCGCATGTACCATCTCCTTGGTTACGACACGGTTCAAGATAGAAGATGAAGGGCTACAGAAACATGACGAAAACGGCGTCTTGTGTTACAATTGTAGTAATAGGACAGTAAGCAGCGATGTTGCAGGGATCAGGGCGGTGGCCACTTTGGGTTTGTCCGCCGTAGGAAATTTACCTCTTCTTTGATCGCTGGGTGCCCCTCTTGCCGTTCAAGCTCAACCAGGACCGCCGTCACCTCACCAATTCCCTCATTTTCGGTGGTTCCGGTGTAGCCTTGATTTGGCTTGGGTCCGTAGAAGCACCGCCGGAGCGGCGGATGGATGCGGAGCATGGTCAAGGCGGAGCGTTTGAAGGACGTGCGGGGCTTTATCGGCGGGCTGTATGGGCCTGACCTGCACGGCAAGCGGGTGGGTGCGCTGGCGGGCGCCACGCTGGGCGTGATGACGGGCGCGTCGCTGGCCATTGCCATGATCGGCCGGGCGCTGGTGCAGGGCCTGGCGACTAAGCACGCGGCCTCGCTGGATGCTCTCGCATCCGGCAAGCAGGTGGACTGGCTGATGAGCAACGCGGGTATCGACGTGTGGGACAGCTTTGCCCGCTGGGTGCCGCAGCAGGTCGGCGCCAGACCCGACATCCTGGTGGCGATGGACTGGACCGATTTTCGACCACGATGGCCAATCGACACTGGTGCTGAGCCTGGTAACGGGTCATGGCCGTGCGGCGCCGCCGATCTGGCTGAGCGCTTGAAAGGACGGGATCGCAACCCGGCGCAACGACCACGAGGACGCCTGCCTGCGCCGCTTGGCCAAAACCGTGCCGCAGAACTGCCGGGTGACGGTGCTGGCCGACCGGGGCTTCGGCGACCAAAAGCTGTTTGCATTCCTCAAAACAAGCGGGGCCGAAACAAGCGGGCAGCCCGTCAGAGCCGCCCGCCTGCCGTCACTTCTCGATCGTGAACGGCCCGACGAAGCGCCCCGCGTTTGCCTTGGTGATGAGAACGCAGTTGAACAACTGCTTCTCCGCCGCCGCTCCTGTCTTGCCGGTTTTGATGAACGAGTCCGCCTCGTCCACCGCCTTTGCGGCAAAGGTGGCCACCGGCTGAAGCACGGTGTAGGCCAGCTCTCCTGACTTGACCGCCGCCACGGCATCCGGAGAGCCGTCGAAGCCGCCCACCTTGATGCCCGACAACTTGCCTGCCTCCTTCAGCGCAGCGATCGCACCGAGCGCCATCTCGTCGTTGCCGCTGATCACGCCGATGATGTTGGGATTGGCTTGGAGCAGGTTCTGCATCTTGTCGTGGCCCTGGGTCCGGTCCCAGCTAGCGACCTGCGATCCAACCTTCTTGAGGTCGGGATACTGGGTGAGCACGGTGGCGAACCCATTGGACCGGGTGGCAGCGTTGTTGTCTGACGGTGAGCCGAGCAGCTCGACGTAGTTGCCCTTCTGCCCGATGTCCTTCACCCACTGCTGGGCGCCGAGCGCCGCGCCTTGTGCGTTGTTGGAGACGAGCTGCGCCTTGGCAAGGCCGTCCTGGTTGATCTCGGCGTTGACGAGGATGACCGGGATGTTCGCGGCAATAGCCTTCTTCACGGCGCCGACGGACCCGCTGGCGTTCGCTGGGTCGAGGATGATCGCGACTGAGCGGTTGGTGATGGCCGTGTCGATCAGGTTGCTTTCGGTGTTGGTGTCGCCCTTGGACGCGCCGACATTGGCCGTGTAGCCAAGCTTCTCCGCCTCGGCCTTGGCCACGTTGCCCTCGGTCTGCCAGTAGGGGTTGGAGGGGTCGTTGACGATGATGGTCATCAGGCCTCCTGCCGCAGCGGCGGGCCGCACACTGTAGCCCAGTGCCGGAACAGCCAGTGCGACGACGGCGATAGTCGAGATCAGTGTTCTGCGTGACACGATGTTTCTTCCTTTGGATATGCAGTGTTCGCGGCCTGCTTGCAGCCGTTCTGAGGCCAGTGTGGCCTGTCGCTCCTAGCCCGCCTTCGGCGCGAGTGTCGGACGACCTGGTATGGGCATCGCGGGTTTTGGGCGGCGGCGGTACTGCACGGCGTTCAGCAGCACCGCCAGCACGATCACGGCGCCGGTGAAAACCGTCTGCCAGTAGGACGAGATGCCGATGATGACCAGCCCGTCGGACAGGAAGCCGATGACGAACGCGCCGAGCAGGGTGCCGCGCACCGTGCCGCGTCCGCCGGTCAGGGCCGCGCCGCCGATGACCACCGCGGCGATGGCCGTCAACTCGTAGGTCACGCCCGCCGTTGGACCGGCCGAGGTGAGCTGCGACGACAGGATGAGGCCCGCAATGGCGGCGCAGATCCCGGACAGGACGTAGACGGTGATCTGCACCGGCTTGACCGGAACGCCGGACAGTTCGGCCGCACGCTCGTTGCCGCCCGACGCATAGAGCCACCGTCCGAACGCGGTGCGCGTCAGAACCAGGTTGCCGATGAGCGCCACCACCACCAGCACGACCACGCCGATCGGCACGTCGAGCAGGCGGTTGAAGCCGAGCCAGTTGAAGCCGGTATTGCCGAGCTCCGGCCGGCCGCCGAGGCTGTTGTAGGTGAGGCCGTTCGTGATCAGCAACGCGACACCGCGGGCCACGTACATGACGCCCAGGGTGGCGACGAACGCCGGAACCCTGAAGCGCGCGACGAGCACGCCGTTGACCAGGCCCACGAAGCCGCCCAGGGCGCAGGTGAGGACCACGACCACCCAGACCGGCGGGTAGAGGGTGTAGCCGAGCGCCGGGAACGACACGCCCTGCATCAGGAACCCGGCGACCACGCCGCACAGGCCGAGCGTGGACCCGACCGACAGGTCGATCCCGCCGTTCAGGATGACGAGCAGCATGCCGACCGCGAGAATCCCGAAGATGGCAACGTGGGAGGCCATCGTGAGGAAGTTGGCGAGCGAGAAGTAGTACGGCGACAGAAGCGAGAAGACGATGACGATGGCAATCAGCGCGAAGAAAGCCCGGCCCTCAAGCAGGACCCTGGCGATGTCGAAGTCGCTGGTGAATGAACCCAGGCTGGGGCGCTTGGTCGACAGGGTCGTTTGGGTCATTGTCAGAACTCTTGCTGTTTTGTCAGCTAGCCACGGCTTCGCCGGAGGCGGCCATGATGTCTTCTTTCGCCACGCCGGGGCCAAACTCGGCAGAAATCCTGCCCTTGCTCATCACGACGATCCGGTGCGCGATGCTCAGGCACTCCTGGACCTCCGACGTCGAGTACACGACGGCGAGCCCCAGCGCCGCCCGTTCGCTGAGCAGGCGGAACACCTCGGCCTTGGCGCCGATGTCGATCCCGCGGCTGGGCTCGTCCAGCAGGATGGCCTTGGGGTGCGTCGCCAGCATCTTGCCGATGACGACCTTCTGCTGATTGCCGCCGGACAACGAGCCGATGGCCGCAGTGCCGCCCGCGGTCTTGATGTGGACAGTGCGGATCGCCTCGCCGACCAGTGCCCGCTCCCGTGGCCGCGACGTCAGCAGGCGCTTGACGAACGCGCCGATGCTGGCCAGCGACAGGTTCTCGCCCACGCACATCGTCTGCACCAGGCCGTCGCGCTGCCGGTCCTCGGGCACGAGGACGAGGCCCTTGGCGATGCGCCCGGCAATACTGAGGCCGGCGACCGGCTCGCCTTCCAGCAGCACCTGGCCGGCCACCATCGGCACGCGCCCGGCAATCGCCTCCAGCAGCTCCGTGCGCCCGGCGCCCATCAGCCCGTAGATGCACACGATTTCCCCCGCACGCACGTCGAGCGAGAGGTGGTCGACGACCAGGCCGCCCGAGCGTGCGGTGTCGGCCACGCAGATGTCGCTGGCCGACAGCACCACGTCGCCGAATGCATAGCCGGTGGGCGGGGAGCCGCGGTCGTAGTGGTCGCCCACCATGTGGTGGACGATCCACTGCAGGTCGATGTCCTTCGCCTCGGCGGTGGCCGTGATGGCGCCGTCGCGCAACACGACCGCGTAGTCGGTGATCTCAAGCGCCTCCTCCAGGTGGTGGGAGATGTAGACGATCGAGACGCCGCGGCTTGTGAGGTCGCGGATGACCTTGAACAGCACCCCGACCTCGGCCGCGCTCAGCGCGGAGGTCGGTTCGTCCATGATCAGGATGCGCGCGTCGACGGACAGTGCGCGGGCGATCTCAACGATCTGCTGCTGGCCGAGGCGGAGCTCCTCGACCGGGGTCATCGGGTCGATCCCCTCCTCAAGTTCTTCCATCAGGAGCTTTGTCTGCCGGGCCTCCTCGTCGAAATCGATGCCGGACGGGCGGCGCAGCTCGCGCCCCAGGAAGATGTTGTCGCGCACGCTGAGGTTGGGTGCGAGGCTCAGCTCCTGGTGGATGATGGAAATGCCGTTGTCCCGTGCCTCCACCGTGGATGCGAAGGTGATCCGGCGCCCATCGAGGTCGATCTCCCCCGCCGTCGGCGTCACCACGCCGGACAGGATCTTCATCAGCGTCGACTTGCCTGCGCCGTTCTCGCCGAACAGCGTGGTGACCTTGCCGCGGTGGATATCGAAGTTCACGCCCTTAAGCGCGTGGGTGTTGCCGTAGGTCTTGGTGACGTTGCGCGCCGAGAGCACGGCGTCTCCGGCCGCGGGCGCGGTTCCCGCTGCTGCGCTTGTTGACGCCATGCTCATTGCACGGTCAGCCTCACGGGGGTGACCACCCACTCGGCTGGGTCGGACAGCCCAACGGCGCCGATGACCGAGATCGTCTTGCCCGTCAGATCGGAGGCGTCGACCTTCGACAGCACCTCCTTCTTCATCTCGGTGTTCAAGGCCGAGCTGGCGTTCTGGTAGTCGATCTGGTTGCTGAAATCCCCGAACCTGATCGAACCCGTGGCGTCGCGCAGGTCGGTTCCGTTGATCGCAGGCCCGGTCTGCACGCTGACGTGGATGGTCTCGGGGACGCCGGGGATAGCCACGTCGTAGACGCCGAACTCCTGCTTGCCCACCTTGCCCGTGAACGTGACGGAATACTCGGGTCCCGCCGGCGCTGGCACGCCGTACTGCGCCTCGGCCGCGGCCTGATCCTTGGCCAGGGCCGCGGCCAGCACGGCGGCGTCCACAGCGCGGCTCGCGATCGCGGACCGCACCTTCGGGAACTGGGCCCTGCCATATGACGCAGCAGAGAAAATGCCCGCCTGCACGTCCTCGGCGGAGCCGATCTTGACGACCTTCGTATCGACAGCCATCGCGGCGAGCAGGACGAGGACTGCGCCCGAACCCGCAGCGCGTCCCATGTCCAGTTTGCCGCGCCTGGTCATCGTCGTTCTTCCCCCCTGGCCGCCGCCGTGACGACGTGGACCGTTGTTGCCGCGCCGGCGGTTGCCGGCGCAGGCATCCAAGCACGCCTGTTACGGAACGAGCACGATCTTGATCGAGCCTTCGCCCTTCTTCATCATGTCGAACCCAGTCTTGAACTCGGCCAGCGGCAGGACGGTGGTCACGACCCCCTCGGTTGGCAGCCGCCCGTCGTTGATCGCCGCGATGGTGAGCGGGTAGCAGTAGGGGCCGAGATGCGCGCCGTACAGGTCGAGCTGCTTGCGGTCGCTGATGATGCTCCAGTCGGCTGTCACCTCGTGGCCGAACACGCTGAACTCCACGAAGCGGCCGAGCTTGCGTATCATGTTCAGGCCCTGGACGACGCTGGACGGGTGTCCGGTCGCCTCGATGTACACGTCGCAGCCATAGCCCTCGGTCAGGTCCTTGACCGCCTGCACCGCGTCCTCCTTGGCCGGGTTCATGACGATGTCGGCGCCAAATCGCTTTGCCAACTCCAGGCGCTCGGGCTTTATGTCGAGCACGATCAGCTTGGATGGGTTCTTCAGCCGCGCCGCGCCGACCATGCCGAGCCCCAGCGGCCCGGCGCCGGACAGCACCACAACGTCGTCGAGCTGAATCAGCCCGCGGTTGACGGCGTGGACCGAGCACGCATACGGCTCGATCAGGACCGCCCTCTCCATCGCCAAGTCGCCGGGCACCTTGTAGGTGCGCGACTCCTTGGGGAAGCGCATATACTTTGCCATGCCGCCGTTGACGTTGTTCTGGAAGCCGTAGACGTCGTGGCGCTCGCACATCCAGTACTCGCCGCGCGTGCAATAGCGGCAGTGCTCGCAGGGCACGATCTGTTCGGAGATCAGACGGTCGCCGACCCTGAACTGGCCCTTCCGGGCGATGCTTTCGCCGATCTCGACGGCGCGGCCGATGAACTCATGGCCGGGGATCATTGGCGGCTTCACGTAGCGGGGCTGGCCCTTGTCGTCGCCCCAGAACGACGGCGCGCCCTCAAAGGTCTTGATGTCGCTGGCGCAGATGCCGCAGGCTTCCACCTCGATGATGATGTCGTCCGGCCCGGCGCGGGGCACGTCCACCATCTCGAACCGGTAGTCGCCGGGCGCGTAGGCGACGACCGCCTGCATCGTCGCCGGAAGCTGGGCCGGAAGCTGGGCCGGAAGCTGGTTGGGACGGGTGATCGGGTCGGCGGTCTCGCTCATGGCGATGCTCCTTCCGGGGCGTTTTCTGGGACGTTTTCTGGGACGTTTTCTGGGGCGTTGAGGGGGTGTTCACGCTGCATCTCCCGCAGCAACCCATCTGCCAGCGTGGCGAGCAGCAGGCTGCAGGATGCGGCGCCGGCGTCGAGCGTGCCGCGCGAGCGCTCGCCGAGGCGGCTGGCCCGGCCGATCTTTGCCACCATGTCGCGGGTCGATTCTAGCCCGGCGGCAGCGGCCTCCTTCATCGCCACAAGGCACCCGGCGAAGCTTTCCTGCCGCTCCCGCGCGGCATTGAACGCGGCCTCGGCCGGGATCAGCACGTCGACCAGCGTCTTGTCGCCGACCTTGGCGCCGCCAAGATCGACAACGGTCTCGCGTCCGGCCCGCAGCATAGAAGCGAAGCGATTGGCGTCGATGCGGTCGGCACCCTCCAGCGCGTCCGCCATTTCGGTGAAGAACGTGCCATAGAGCGGACCCATGGAGCCGCCGATGTCGCTCAGCAGCGTGTCACCGAGGATGGCGAGGCCATGCGCCAGGCCGAACTCGCCGCCCGCCAGGCGCTCGCCCGCGAGACGAAAGCCCTTGCTCATGTTGATGCCGTGATCGCCGTCGCCGATTGCTCCGTCGATCTCGCCCAGGAAGCCCTGCTCGCGCACAATAGCGGCGACCATGTCGAGCACGATAGGCCCGGCCGCCTGCTGGCTGACAGACTCCATCGCTAAGCCCCCGTCACGGTGAGGCCGCCCGTCACGGTGAGGCCGATCGAGCGCGCCGGACGCGAGAGCAGCCGGTCCAACTCGCCGTCAAGCCGCGTCAGCGTCAGCGAGACGCCCATCATCTCGAGCGAGGTGAAGTAGTTGCCGACGAAGCGGTGCCGGGGCGTGATGCCGCGTTCGCGCAGCAGTTGGTCTACGTGGCCATACAGCAGATAAAGCTCCATCACCGGCGTGGCGCCGAGGCCGGACACCAGCACGGCCACATCGTCGCCACGACCGAACGGCAGGTCCTCGACGATACGCTCGACCATCATCGCGGCCATCTCGGCGGCGGGCTTGGTGGGCAGCACGGCGATGCCGGGTTCGCCGTGGTGGCCGATGCCGACCTCCATCTCGCCGTCCTTGATGATGAAGTTCGGCTTGCCGTTGGCGGGAATGGTGCAGGCGGACAGCCCGATGCCGATCGAGCGGGTCTGGTCGATGGCTTTTTGGGCGGCGGCGATCACCTCATCGAGGTCGCCGCCCTCCTCGGCCCGCGCGCCGCCGGCTTTCCACATCAGGATCTCGCCGGCGACGCCGCGGCGCCGGTCGCGTTCGTGCGGCCCAGCGGAAGCCACGTCGTCATTGGCGACGACCATCTTGATTTCGATCCCATCTTTGGCCGCGAGCTTCACCGCCATTTTCACGTTCATGTTGTCGCCGGCATAGTTGCCATACAGGCAGGCGACGCCGCGTCCGCTATCGGCCGCGCGAAATGCGGCGTGGAAGCTCTTCGCGGTGGGTGAGGCGAATATCTCGCCGATGGCCACGGAGTCGAGCAGGCCGGGGCCGACATAGCCCAGGAAAGCAGGCTCGTGGCCAGAGCCGCCCCCAGTGACCACGCCGACCCGGCTGGACGCGCCGTGGCCGGCCCTGCGGAGCACGCGGGGGTGGTCGGTGGGCGCCAACAGCTCAGGGTGCGCGGCGAGGTAGCCCTTCAGGCTGTCTTCGACCACCTGGTCGGGATTGTTGATGACTCGATTCACGCCGCACCGCCCTCCCAACCAATTTCTTTGCCTGTTTCACAACAGGCGGCTTAGCCAGAAGCCTGCATCCGTTTGTGAACGATTGTCAAGCACATGAAATATTGTGCAAAAGCTTTTAGCCAGGTCAATACGTTCAGTCGCCGCTTCAAGCCAGGTTTGTTCCCGCAAATCGGGGGTATTCCCACGTTCGGCTTGTTTTTTGTGGCCTGACCTGCCCATATTCGCCCAGAAGACGCGATGCAAAAATCCAGCGTGCAAACATCTGTGCAGTGCAATCTGGTGAGCTGGCCGTCGATGTTGGGGAGGAAAGCGGGGGGATGGCGATCGCGATCGGCTGCGATGAGGCGGGCTTCGACATGAAGGAAAGCCTGAAGCGGATGCTGCAGGACACCGGGCGGGAGGTGGAGGACTTCGGCACCTTCGACACCAAGCCGGTGCTCTACGCCGACATCGCCTTTGCGGCGGCGAGCTCGATCGCGGAGGGCCGGAACGACAGGGGCGTGCTGATCTGCGGCACCGGCATCGGCATGGCGATCACCGCAAACAAGGTCCGCGGCGTCCGGGCGGCCCAGTGCCACGACACCTACTCGGCCGAGCGCGCCCGAAAGAGCAACGATGCGCAGGTCATCACCCTGGGCGCCCGCGTGATCGGCCCCGAGCTGGCCAAGTCCATCTTGCGCGCGTGGCTGGCTTCGGAGTTCGAGCCCGAGCGGTCCGGCCCCAAGGTCTCGCGCATGCGGGAGCTTGAGGAAGCCGGCAGGAAGCTGTAGGCGAAACGCCAGCCGCGGCGTCCCCCGGCCCAGGATGCAACCCGTGAGCGCGACAACCACCGAGGGCCACCGTTCCGCCGATTGGGGCGACGTTCCAACCGACATCGTGGTCGAGATCGCGAGCTTGTATCACTACCAGAACGTCACCCAGGAGGAGCTGTCGCGGCGCTTCTCCATGTCCCGCGCCAAGATCAGCCGGTTGCTGAAGCGGGCGCGCGAGGAGGGCGTGGTTGAAATCCGGGTTCACCAGCATCCCGGCGTGAGCAGCGAGCTGGAGGGAGAATTCGTCGCCCGGTTCGGCATCGACCGGCTGCTCGTGTCGCTTGACCAGCGGGATGCGGAGGCGCAGCGGGTGGCGGTCGCCGGCTTGGTGGCGAGCCACCTTGTCAAAACCCTGACCGACGGAATGATCGTGGCGACGGGGATGGGCCGCAACGTCGCCGCCGTCGCCGACTGCGTGGCGCCGACGCGCCGGGCCGTGACGTTCGTCTGCGCCATCGGCGGGTCGGTGCGGGCGGGTGAGCACATGAACCCCGACCATATCTGCCGGCGGCTGGCGGTGCGCTTTGGCGGGGAGAGCGAAACGTTGTACGCCCCGGCCCTGGTGGCCAATGCGGCGCTGCGCGACGAGCTGTATCGGAACGACACCGTGAAGCTGGTGCTCGACCGCGCACGCCGGGCCGATGCGGCGCTGGTCGGGATCGGCGACCTCAGCGAGGACAGCAACATGGTGCGCATGGGCTGGTTCTCGCCCCAGGAGGTCGCGGAGGCACGCCTGGCCGGCACGATTGGCGACATCATGGGCTACGACTTCATCGACATCCACGGCCGCTCATCGAGCGCCAACATGCAGGGGCGGGTCATTGGGCTGACCACGCGCGACCTCAGCCGCATACCGAACGTGATCGCGGTCGCCAGCGAGAACACCAAAGCGGCTGCAATTCTCGGGGCACTCCGTACGGGAGTGATCAACACGCTCGCGACGAGTTCAACGAACGCGCGTACTATTTTGCGGCTTGATGATGCGACTAGGCGCTCATAACGGAGCTATGGGGTGACCCGGGGAAAACCGTCACCAGCCCAGCCGTTGAAAAACTTCTAGGCTGTTCGAACGCGAGCCCCCCACACTTCCTGATGCTTTCCACCACGAGCCGCGCCGCACCACGGGCCGCAGCAGCATGGGGCTGCGGCAGGCGCGCTGCCGCGGGCTGGCCAAGACGGGCCTGCAGAGCATGGCCACAGCCGCGGCGCGCAAGTTCGTAGCTGCTGTACCCATTCCTCCGACTTCGGACCGGGGCTACTCCGATCTGCCGACTTGACGGTTGTCGCCCAGGTTGCCGCATCCAGCCAAAAAACGCTGTTCCCATCCGAACCGTTTTACGTGCTTGGCCCCTCTCTCATGCAGGATCGGTAGATTTAGCTGCCATCCCATAGGAGTAGGACCGATGTTCTATCGCAAGAACCTGTATGCCTGGGAACAATTGCTGCGCGTCGCCATGGGGTTGGCGGTGATCGGCTACGGTTTGATCGCCATGCCCAGTTCGCTGGCGGGATATGGTTTGGCTGCCGTCGGCGCCGTGTTCGGCCTGACCGGGATTTTCGGTTTCTGTCCGATGTGCGCCATGGCGGGCCGGCGTCTGAAGACATCTCAACCCAGCGTTTGAACCTATGAACAAGGCCGTGTGTCCTTCCCGCTTGCCGGGCGATGTCGTGGAAGCCGCAATGGCCGGCGACCACGGCGCGCTCGTCCAGTTGCTGGAGATCACGCAGCCCGACATCCGCCGCTTCGCGCGGCAGCAATGCCGGTCCGCCGATGCCGACGACGCGGTGCAGGAGGCGCTGTGGCTGCTCTACCGCCGGGTCGGCATGTTGCGTGCGGCGGGCGCCCTGCCGGCCTGGCTGCTGACGGTCGTGCGGCGGGCCTGCCTGCGGCTAGCCCGGGCAGCCCTGCCGGCGGACACCCAGGCGGAGGAGCTGGACAATGACCTGCGGCTATCCAATCGGCCTACGCTTGAACTTCGCCTAGATGTTGCGGCAGCCATTGGATCGTTGCCGCCGCACTACCGTGAGGTCGTGCTGCTCCGCGACGTCGAGGAGATGACCGTCGACGAAATCGGCGCTGCACTGGCGCTGACCCGCGAGGCGGTGAAAGCCCGGCTGCACCGCACGCGTGCCCTTTTACGTGAATATCTCTTGAGGTGAATTATGGCGTCGTCCTTTGCGAGTTCGTCCATTTCGCGGCACCTGCTGCGGGGAGGTTTTGGAATGGGCGCGCTCATGCTGTCGCTCGCATCGCTGCAAACGGGCTCCATGCTGGGCATCATCGGAGGCGCCTTCCTTGCGGCTTCTGCGCTCGTCTTCTTGCGCGGTTGCCCAATGTGCTGGGTGATTGGCCTCGTCGAGACGGTGTCGATGAGGCTGCACAAACGACAGGTTCATGGCTTGGAACGAATTTAAGGGGTTCGGTTTGCCAGGACCCCTTCCATAGAGATAGCTCAGGAAATCTGAACAGGTTGATGAGTGGAATTTCTGCCTGACGGCGGCCAGGATGGCTGCGGAACAGGAGAGACGATGAGCAAGCGACCACGCCGGAATCACACGCCGCAAGATCCACCCGTCCTACTTGTTGCAGGCGGAAGTCCCCACGGAGAGCAAGGAGCCGCTCGACCTGCTGAGGGTGGCCGCCACGACGCCGGCCGACCAGGCGTTCCGGCCGATGAGCGAGGGGGGTGCAGCCTGGTGAAAAGCTGAGACGGCCGCTCGGCCAACGGCGCCCAGGATTAGAGCTTCAGGGCCTTGCCGCCCACCTCCATGCTGGGCGGTGGCGGCGACGGCGGCGTTGAGGGGGGAGCGGCCCGCAGGATCGCGACCTCGGCCTGGCCTGCGTCCTGCATCGGATGCTGCGGACGGGGCGGCCTTTGCAAGCTGTTGCCAGTTGGAGCGGTCGCCTCCGCCCGTCCGGCGGCCTCGTTCACCGCCTGCACCGTGCGTTGAATGCGACGCCGATCGTCCGAATGCAGCAGCGCCAGCAAATCCGCCCGCAGGCGCCACAGGCGGTCATTCCCGACGCTCTCCTCGTGGCCGAGCAGCGGCAGCAGCGCTCCGAGCGCCTTGACGACGCCCTCGTCGCCCCGCACGGCATCGTCCGCACGGGGGATCTCGAAGGCTCCCATGCGGGCGACGTCCCGCCGCGCCGCGACGATGAGCGCCCGGCGGTTCGAGGCCGAGTTGCGCACGACCGGGCCGACGTCGCCGTCGATCCTGCCAGCCGACGGCGCGGTCGCGAGCGCATGGACGGCATCTTTCGGCACGGCGATGGCCTCGACGCCATCGTTCAGCTCTGCAGCGGCGTTCACCACCTCGGCTTCGGACCATGCGCCTGCCCAGGGCAACGGCCAGCACACGCCGTCGCTGGCCACCGGGCGGCGGAAGCAGACATAGAAGTCTTCGGGGCGGGTGACCCCGAGTGCCACAACATAGTAGTCGGTCATCCCCGCTCCTTTTCAGGCGCATCAGTTCGCCGTCATACGGCGGAGCGGCGGGCGCCGTTCCGCCGCACTGGGGCTTAGTCCTGCGGCTCAGCCCCGCATGCTGTCCGGCACTTTGCCGCCATTCTCGGCCAATTTCTGCGCCACCGCCTTGTGCAGCGCGATGTTTTGTTCGGCGCTGCCGTCTGCCCCCGCATGCACGCTGAGTTCCTGGCCCAGTTGCTTACGCGCCTCCAGGCTGGAATCGAGGTCGAGCAGCTTCAGAAGGTCGACGATCGAGGTCTGGTAGTTGCCGCCGCCGCCCTTTTGCGACGCCATCTGGCCCAGCACCGCGCCGACGTCAACGTTCTGAGCGGGCGCGCTTTGCCCCGGCGCAGCTCCACCCGGCGCGGCTCCGCCAGCCGGGGCGCCCGCGCCGGCAAAGGCAGCCGTATCCGGGCTTGCAGCCGCGTCTTCCGCCGGGGCGGCGCTGGCATGATGAAAGATTTTGTCCATGATCGAGCCAAAAATACTCATGAGTTTCCTCCGAAATGGCTGCAAAGGCCAGAGCGCATCGCACGCCGTTCAGTTCCGCTGGCAGCACGACCCATATTCGATGCGTCACGGCCGGGCCAGTCCTGCATCAAAGCATAATTATAGCGTTGACGTAACTCTGGTCATAACGGCGATATTTCTGTTGCATGGCAGCGTATAGTTGGCATTAACCTGCAAACGGGTCGGCGGCCCGGCAATGCGGCGCACCGCTGCGATCCCAGGGGGACACCGGATGTCGGACCAGGGCCTGATGACGCGGAAATCCGTGGACGACATCGTCAAGCACGGCGAGGCCGACAGCCACAAGCTGTCCAAAACGCTCGGCCCGTTCAGCATCACCGCCATGGGCATCGGCGCGATTATCGGCGCCGGCATCTTCGTGCTGACCGGGACGGCGGCGGCGCAATATGCGGGTCCGAGCATCATGCTCTCGTTCGTGCTGGGCGGCGTCGCCTGCGGCTTTGTCGGGCTGTGCTACGCCGAGCTCGCGGCCATGCTGCCCGTCAGCGGCAGTTGCTACACCTACACCTACGCAACCCTGGGCGAGGTGTTCGCCTGGATGATCGGCTGGGACCTCGTGCTCGAATACGCGATGGGGGCGGCCACCGTGGCGGTCGGGTGGTCCGGCTACGCCGTCAGCATCCTGCGCAACATCGGCATCACCGTGCCGCCGCAGTTCGCTGCAGCGCCGGGCACGGCGGTGACGCTGGCCGACGGCACCGCCGGCACCGCCGTCCTGAACCTGCCGGCGCCGCTGATCGTGGCGGCGCTGACGGCCATGCTCGTGTTCGGCACCAAGGAGTCGGCCCGGCTGAACAACGTCATGGTCGCGATCAAGCTGGTCGTCGTCGTGGCCTTCATCGCCGTCGGCGCGTTTTTCGTGAACCCCGCGAACTGGCACCCGTTCATTCCGGCCAGCACCGGCGAGTTCGGCCACTACGGCCTGAGCGGCATCCTGCGCGGCTCCGCCGTCGTGTTCTTCGCCTTCATCGGCTTCGACGCCGTCAGTTGCGCGGCGCAGGAGGCCCGTGACCCGCAGCGCGACATGCCGGTCGGCATCCTGGGCTCGCTGGTCGTCTGCACCATACTCTATGTGGCCGTGGCCGCGGTGCTGACCGGCCTGGTCCCCTACGCCGACCTCAACGTGTCCGACCCGATCGCCAAGGGGGTGGACGTGATCGGCCTCACCTGGTTCGCCATCCTGGTCAAGATCGGCGCGCTGACCGGGCTCACCACCGTCATCCTAGTGCTGCTTTACGGGCAGAGCCGCATCTTCTTCACCATGTCGGAGGACGGGCTGCTGCCCGGCCTGTTCGCCCACATCCACCCGACGCTGAACACTCCGTATCGCAGCCAGATCATGATCGGCGTCATCGTGGCCATCGTCGCCGCGTTGGTGCCCATCGGCATCCTGGGCGAGATGGTCAGCATCGGCACGCTGTTCGCCTTCATCCTGGTGTGCGGCTCGGTGATCTACCTGCGCCGCAGCGACGCGCGGGTGAAGCGGCCGTTCAAGGTGCCCGCCGTGCCGGTCGTGCCGATCCTCGGCATCCTGTTCTGCCTGCTGCTGATGTCCGGCCTGCCGGTGTTCACCTGGCTGCGCCTGCTGATCTGGATGGCGATCGGCTTTGCGATCTATTTCGCCTATGGGCGTCGCCATTCGGTTCTGCGCCATTCCACGGGAGCGTCGGTCTAAGCGAGAGTCTCTTACATGGGGCATTGAAGCGCGCCCATTGCGGTACAACATCGGCGCGGTCTGAGTTTAAGGAGACCGACCATGGCTTGGGCTGGGACTTTTCCGCATTTCGCCGCTTCTGATACCCAAGCCCGGCTGAAGCGGCTGCGCCGCCTCGCCTGGTTGATCGACGGCGTGTTCTCGCTGCCGGGCACCCGCTTCCGGTTCGGCCTGAACAGCATCGTCGGGCTGGTGCCGGTTGGCGGCGACGCGATCTTGGGGGCGATCTCGCTCTATATTGTCTACGAGGCCGCGCAGTTGGGCGTGCCGGCGCCGCAACTGGCCCGCATGGTCGCCAACGTGGGGCTGGAGGTGCTCGGTGGCAGCGTGCCCGTGCTGGGCGATATCTTCGACATGGCGCTGAAGGCCAATTTGCGGAATCTGGCGATCATCGAACGCCATATGGGCGGGCTCTGAGGCGTCTGCCGCGCCCGCACAATTCCTAACTTGACTGTCCAAATAGAAACGATGAGTTCTTGGCAACGGGGAGTGCAAGCAAGCCGCCGGCATTTTTAAATTGGGGAATGAGATGGCAAGGATCAGGGCGTTGGAGTCTTGCGCGTCCAACAATCAGTCTCTGCCATGTCGATATTAGCCGTAGGCGCCGGGCAACAATACGCCCGCATCAGCGACGCCGTCGCCGCCTCGCATGACGGCGACACGCTTAGGGTGCAAGCCGGCACCTACCTCAACGATTTCGCCACCATCAACACCAAGATCACTATCGAGGGCGTTGGCGGCATGGCCCACCTGCTCGCCACGCAGGCGCCGCCGGACGGCAAGGCCATCCTGACCACGAACACCGACGTCACCCTCGACCACCTCGAACTCTCCGACGCGCAGGTTGGGAACATGAACGGCGCCGGCGTCCGCTACCAGGGCGGCAACCTCGTCATCACCAACAGCTATTTCCACGACAACCAGAATGGGCTGCTCGGCGGCCCGGTTCCGGGCGGCTCCATCACCATCCGCGGCAGCGAGTTCGCCTATAACGGCGCCGGCGACGGCGCCAGCCACAACATCTATGTCGGCGACATCGCCAGCCTGGTGATCGACAACAGCTATTTCCACGATGCGCTGGTGGGGCACGAGATCAAGAGCCGGGCGGAGCGGACGACGATCACCAACAGCCGAATCCAAGACGGACCCAACGGCACCGCCAGCTACAGCATCGACCTGCCTAACGGCGGCGATGCTGTGATCCAGGGCAACGTGATCCAGCAGGGACCCTATACGCAGAACCCGTCGATCATCACCGTCGGCGAGGAGGACGGCCTGCACGCCAACACGGCGGTCCGCATCATCGGCAACACGATCCTGAACGACCTTGTCGACCCGTTCTCCTCGGCGGTCATAAACCCGGCCAACGCGGCCGTGAGCCTGACCGGGAACGCTGTCTACGGGTTGACGGCAAGCGAACTCGTCACCGGCCCGGCAACGTTCTCCTACAACGCGACGCTTGCGACCGAGCCTGCCCTGGTGACCACCTCCCCTTGGGCCTTGCCCGGCCTTGTCGTGGACATCGCCGAGGACGCATGGCGGGGCGACGCGCAGTTCACCATCAGCGTCGACGGGAAACAAGTGGGCGGCGCGCATACGGCCACGGCCTCGCACGCCGCCGGGCAGGACCAGGCGGTCGCGGTCGACACGACGCTCAGCGCCGGGGCGCACCGGATCGGCATCAGCTTCATCAACGACGCCTGGGGCGGCACTCCCAGCACCGACCGCAACCTGTATGTGACCGGGGCCACCCTCGACGGCCAGGCCATCGCTGGAAGCGCGGCGACCCTGTTTTCCAACGGCACGGCGTATTTCGGCGTGACGAAGGGCG
>JAABUY010003551.1_pt1 | contig 17042 bp, 28 predicted proteins | sample 5560271 | NCBI WGS metagenome assembly JAABUY01 (sample SAMN10711886, study PRJNA513374) | rock metagenome | isolation source: Antarctica rocks | place: Antarctica: Victoria Land, University Valley
CATGTTTTCTGACGTGAGCATGCCATTGGCGCGCAGTACACGACCGGCACCGGCACGACCGGCACCGGCACGACCGGCACCGGCCAGGGCATGTCCATGGTGGACAAGGTGAGCCAGCCCGGGTGGGTGGGCGGGATAAGTCTGCCCTGTAACCCCTTGCATGGCCGGCCCTTGGGCCTCTGTGATTTGACGAACCCGGCCCTTGTTGTTCACCAGCGGCGTCCCGGTTGTTGTCGGGCTTGACCAGGCGTCAGCAGTGGTTGTGGGCGTGCTTGGTGAGCACTGGCCAGCCCCGATCCTTGGTGCATCTTTGATTCTGTCCTGGGGCCAAACGAGTTTTGTAGAAGAGCAGTGCAAGGCGGCTTTGTTACACTATCGGAACATTGAGTGCTGTTGAAGTAGCAGCCAGTGTATGCCTGGTTCGCCCTGACTTACTTTCTGGTACACCTTTCACACGAGTGCGCACATATGCCGTAGGTGGTGACGCCTCGTCTTCATGTGGAAAACAACTGTGGCTTGACGCCTGTGGCTGCCTTTGCAGGTGAAGTCGGCCATCCCGGGCATGCAGCCCAGCACGGAGACCAACACTGGCACCATGGGCGGCACGGGCATGGGCACGGGCACCGGCCTTGCGCCGGGTGCCGGCGGCATGACCACTGACGTGCGCCCCGGAAGTTATGCTTGTAGAGCTACATCTCTACATAAAGCGCTGTAGTCACCTGTATGGACGCAGGTCCTGACAGTGTATGGGGCTGCGCGCAGACGACGACGACTGGCCACCACGGCCACCACCACCACGGCCACCACCACACCGGCACGGGCACCGGCATGGGCACCGGCATGGGCACTGGCACGGGCACCGGCATGGGCACAGGCATGGGCACGGACACCACCACAGGCACCGGCACCGGAACGGGCGGTGGCATGATGGGCCAGGTCAAGTCGCACATCCCGGGCACGACGGTGCGCCACTGGCAGGTCCCAGGTGGCCACGATGATGTAGTAGGCCACTGCATGCCGTGATAGTGCAGCAGCGTTATGCGCGTGGGCGCATCAGCATTTCTGCATGTTGTGACAGAGGGTTTGCTGACGTTGCTGTAGACGACACCGATGGTGTTTTGCTGGCTTTGCTGCTACAGCATTGCTGCTGACAATCGGCATTGTCTGCAGCACATGCTTTCTGCAAAGCATTTTGGCCTTATTGCTTTGGTGCCATGGGTTGCAGGAGCACCAGGTGAAGCAGGACATGCAGGGCACCGGCATGGGCTCGGGCATGGGCACGGGCACCGGCATGGGCACAGGCACCGGCATGGGCACGGGCACCGGCTACGGCTCCACCACCGGCACGGGCACCGGCATGGGCACCGGCATGGGCGGCACGTCCGGCGGGACCATGGGCCAGGTCAAGAGCCACATCCCGGGCACCACGGTGCGGAGCTCCTTCGGGCTTGAGACTGCGGGATATGTGCTTCAATGTCTGTTGTAAACCTCTTTCTATCACCGCTGCCTGTAATGTTTGCAGGGCACTGTTGTCGTCGCGCCCCCGCTACATCCATGATGCCGTCTGCGAGACAGAGGAGCGTCACCTTGGCACTGAGGAGCTGCTGTGTGCCGTCGCGCAGGAGCACCAGATGAAGCAGGACATGCAGGGCACGGGTACCGGCATGGGCACCGGCACCGGCATGGGTACCGGCACCGGCATGGGCACCGGCATGGGCACCGGCTCTGGCTACGACACCACCACCGGCACGGGCACCGGCATGGGCACCGGCACCCACACGAGCCACACCAGCCACACCAGCCACACCGGCACGACCGGCACCGGCACCGGCTCGGGCACCGGCGAGTCGATGAAGGAGAAGGCGCGCAACCCTGAAGCATGCACGTGATGCAGTGTGTGACAGTGCCCCTTGCGGATGTCGCGTCTGTGCGGGCCTGTTGCGAACATGATCATCGGTGATCGTGTGCGGAACATGGGGACCGGTGTGGATGAAATTCGGTCGTACCTGACAAAGTGTATCGTGGCGCGCAGATCCTCAAGCACGTGCCGGGCACGGAGGAGCGCGCGCAATGTGCGCCCCCAACCCTGCACTGCCAAGTGCACCAAGTCCTCGTCCATGATGTTGAACCTTGATCTATTTGCATATTCTACCCTGTATATAGACGCAGCAACTGTTCATCCAGTATGCTAACACTGATTTCTGGTCTTGCAGACAAGGCGACGGGCACGGCCGCGGGCTCCGCGGGCGGCACCGGCACCACGGGCACCGGCATGGGCACCGACACCACGGGCACCGGCCGCATCTGATCGAACCGCATGGTTCAACAATAAATGTGTCGCCTCAGTGGGCTTGCCCGGGGTGGCACTTGATGGATGTCTAGCAACTTGAGGCTCATGACACGAATCAGTGTGTGCCTTCGAGTGAGCATCGTGCTGCTTGTTTGGGGGCTGCTCTGGCATGTGATGATGCCGAGCTGTTTTCGTACATAGGAGCTGCTTTCCTGCAATGTTCTTTGTTGGGGCGCAGTGGGCATGTTGCGTGTGTGCCATATGGCAAGGCCTGTAATCATCAGAAGTGTCGTGCTCGTGGTTCCAAGCTTTTTCTGGAAGCGCACTGTGTACGTACACCGAGCTATATGTTCATGAAAGAAGCCTGTTCTCACATCCCACAGATATGCACTGACAACTCATATCTCGGCATGTGCTTCTAGTGAGTTGACAAACAGCATCCGAATTGTGTATATATCAGGAAGCCAATCACATCATCCCACAGCCCCTATGCACTGCCTGATTGTTAACAGGTATGTGTGGCCTGCAGGTACCCCAGGGCGGGCGTGCTGGCCCGGGCCTGAGATCCAGTATGTGGCTTTGCCATAGGTCATCCTAGTCTGTACCCCCCCGAGTGCGCGCAGAGCACAGCACACCCCGCCGACTGAGATTATGGACGTAGAGTGCTTCCTGCGTCCAGCACATGCTTAAGAATGGTCTAGCTCCACAGCAGCACGGTCTCAAACGTGCTGCAGCGCACATGCTACACAGGAGTGGTTGAGCTCCACAGCAACATGGTTCGAATCCGCTGCAGCACACAGGCTACAGATTGCTGGTGTCGTGCGCGGTGCTGCGCTTCATTGGTCCGCCGTGTGTGGCTGTCCACCGTGGGTTTTCAAGAGGCGGCGAGCCAGTAGGAGGGCGTGTGTGTGTTGTTAGCCGCGCTTCAATTCTTTTGACGGGCACACTGAGGCAGGGTGGGATGCACGCTCTGCAGCGCTACGCGCTGCAGCGCTGGCAGTGCGCCTCACGTCTGCTGACGGACGGCTCGAAACGTGTCTGACAGTTGTGTCTGACGTTTGTCCCTGTGTGCCGACAGGGGCTATTAAGTGGCGTTCTCCGTATTCCTGCCTGTAGTGCCTTCGTGTCTGCGCCTGCTATGGCAGCAACCTTGCACAAAGGTCATGTCCCTGGGCGCCTCTTCAGTTGGCGAGTTCGCCAGCAAGCAGAAGTCATCTGCATACTTTAGTCCTGCAGCATGTCTAAGCAGTTTGCGGCCAGCTGGCTGTTTGAGCCAGGGGCTGGGCTATGAACACCCGTCAGCAAGCGTGAAATGCAGCCCATCCAGCAGTGGCCCAAACAGGGTGGCCTTCAGGTGACCTTTGAGGGCTGCTCTGGCATGTGATGATGTTTTCGTACGTAGGAGCTGCTTTCCTGCAATCTTTTTGCTGGGGCGCAGTGGGCGTGTTGTCTGTGTGCCATATGGCAAGGCCTGTAACCATCAGAGGAGGTGTAGTGCGCATGGGTCAAATTTCATGAGCTTCTTCTGAAAACGCATGTGCACACCTAGAAAATGTCGTGAGCGATGTGTATGAAAACCGATAAATATGGTCGTGAGCTGCTCTTAGCTGCTCACGGCTGCTCTACTCGTGGACTGAACACTGATGACATCCAAAAGGCTGGGTTATCAGGGTGGCACTGTTGTCCATACATCAAATTGGCACCGACAATGTCCATAACCAGGTTGGCACTACAATGGAAGTTATCTGCCAGATAATAGGCTATTATGCTGTGCACACAGGCTGTGCACGGAATGTACAGGCTGTGCACGGAATGTACAGGCTGTGCACGGAATGTACAGGCTGTGCACGGAATGTTTTGTTTGACTGTGACAGTCAGCATCCCATGCTCTTGGTTTGGAAAATATGGCTATTAGTGAGTTGACAGCAAAATAGCGTACACACCCAGGAAGCCTTTGTTTTTGCTCGAAACATTTCACGGCCTCCCTGCCTGTACCAGGCAGCATGAAAGATAGGGCTACAAGCAGGGCCTTGGCACTTGCCTGTCAAGTGCAGGGGCGCTCACAACTGCGAGGCTCTTTTTTCGTCATCCCACATCCACTTTATTCCCGAGACAAAAGGTGCTTCACTTTCCAAACGAATAGTGTCTGCCATACAGCCGACGACCTCCCGGGCAGGCGCATATCGACTCAGATGGCGCAGACCATGAACGAGGTGATTGCCGCCTCGGGCAGGCGGTGTTGTCCTGCAAAGCACGTCGCACGGCCTGGTGTGTACGGTGTAGCAGTACGCTGCGAGTGTTGTTACCTGCACACCTGCTCAGCAACAGGAGTTGTGGTTGTGCAGCCATGTGTGACAAGGCCCTCGATGCATCACTGTTGAACAGGGGCTGGAAGCGTAGAGCACGACAGGCCACGTCCCATAGTTGCCGGCCACCTGCGTGAGACGTGAGTGTGTTGCAAGGCAGACCTGCGCAGCACGTGAGAGCGACCCAGCCGGTGGCGCCCGGGATGCAGATGGGCGCCCAGTGCTGGACACCATGTCAGCAGGTGGCCAGCACTCAAGGCCGTAACGAGCTCCAGCAACACTGTCCTGACACGGCGGCCCGGCTATCGCACTGCATATCCTGGAGGCTGGATGCTGCTGCGGCCTGCAATGCTCACACGCTGCAAGCGCCCAGCAAGCGCGCCCTGTGACCGGCTGCCGAAGGCCGTTCCAGCTGCACACCCGTGCTGGCGTCTACACGCGTCGGCGTGTTTGCGCGGCGAGCAGCGGGCGCGAGTGGGCGGCCACCACTGACCACCACTTAACACCTCGGGCTCTGCTGGCGCCTCGCAGGTCCAGTGAGGCGCGTGCGCCAGTGGGCCGGACCCGGCCTGTGCTTCCCCGCGCGCTTGACGGGCGTGGCAGCGCGCAGGCAGCGGCTGGCGCTCTCGGGCTGCCCGGCGCCCGGCGGGCCGGGCTGTGCATGCTCGCAGCCGCCGTGCGCACGCCGCTGAGTCTGGCTCGGCTGCGCGCAGGCCGGGCCGCCGCTCTCCAGGATCTCGTCCGACTGCAACTCCACGCCCGGGCTGTCCAGGATGTCGTCCTCGCGCGACTCCGCGTCCGACCTCGGCAGGGTCTCCGCCGGGCGCGAGTACTTCCGCACCTCGTCCGGCCGCATGCTCCAGAAGATCAAGCGGCACCTGCCCGGCACCACCGTGCGCCCAGGCCCCCAGCGCGGCGCCCGGCAGGCTGTCCACCTGTGGAATGCGTCGGCGTGGCGGGCATGCATGGGCTCTGCTATTTATTATGTCATGATATAATCATCATATAAAGGAAACATCAAGCACATGTCCACCTGTATGTGTTTCCTGGCGCCCTGCGCTTGCCCCGCGCACGCAACCGCGGCACAAGAGCCTGCATGCAGCGCCCTCACAGGCGTGGGCGGCCTGACAATGCGCGCCTCCTGTGGCCGGGCGCCTCCTCCGCCTGCCGCGCGCGGCCCCGTCCGCTCGCTGGCCACCGCGCGCGCCCCCGCGCAGGAGTACATGAACAAGTGCGATGACATTGCGTGCGGCGGCACCGACGCCGCCATCCCAGAGGGCGCTGCGGTGACGGCGCAGGTGAGCTGGACCCGACCCGGTGCAGGTCCGGACGGCTCAGGGCCTGGTCAGTGTCCATGCTGTCATAGGGTTGGAGTTATAGCGGCAGCCCCTGTCGGGTGCCGGGTCGTGCGAGCAGGGCCTGCTGGGACGCCGTGCGAGCTGGCCGGCTCGCCAAACTCGCGGAGCGCAGCCGCCGGGCCCTGCGCATGCAGAGAGCTGCCGCGAGAGGCGCTCACATGCTCACATGGTTGAGCAACCTGCTGGTCCAGTGCTGGTCCAGTGCTTGCCGCCCGGGGCTGTGCGTGTTGGACGCTGTCGCCGGGGTGTGCCGTATAAGCGGCTGGATGGGCGGCCGCGGCACTGGGTGCACGCTCACTTGCTGCTGCCAAGCCGCGGACCCCCGAGCAGCCTTCGTGGCCGGGTGCGCGCACGCGCAGCCGCGTCACGCGTGCGCCCGCCGTGCGGCGCGGCGGCTGGCGCCCCGTCGTGCGCGGGCGGCAGCGCAGGCTGGTGGCCCGCGGGCGCCCCCTCCCGACGAGCGCGGGCGCCGTGCCCCGCGCCAGCACACCGCCCGCGGGCGCTGACCGCAGCCCCGCCGCGCAGGAGCTGGGCGCGCCCGGCCAGATGGCCGCGCCCGAGCTCGCCCGCTCGTCCGGCGCCTCCGGCGGCGAGTATTTTCGGACGACCTCTGGGAGCTTCCTGAGCAAGATCAAGCGGCACCTGCCGGGCACCACCGTGCGCGCGCCGCCCCGCCGCCGACTCATTCGCACCAACATGCAATTGCTGTTATGGTGCAGAGCCCGTGACATGCAATTGCTGTTATGCTGCAGAGCCCGTGCAGACGTCTGCAAGCATGCCCACCGCGCCGCGCATGCTGCGCCTGTGTGTTGCTGCGGGCTGTTCCCGGCTGCCCTGTCAGGCCTACGCATGCCGCGGAGGATGGTCGCGCTCGGGTCTGTCGTGCGTGGAGTGTGTGCTGTCGCCAGCACAGCCTGGCAAGGGCGCACGTCTACTCGCCGGTGGTCGCTGCCACCGCGGCGCGCCTGCCAGTGCCCAACAAGGCTGACAACGTCACTGCATGTGCCCTGCCAACCAGGTCACGGTTGGCACGACTGCGTGAGCGGCTGCAAAGGTGTCTGTGCCCTGGCAGGCCGCATGCCGGTCCGGCCTCCGCAGGCCCTGCCTGGCGCGGCCGCGGGCTCACGCGTCCTGCGCGCAGTCTGATAAGCGGGCGGTCCGTGTTGCGCAAGAGTACATGGAGAAGTCGGATGAGGTGCAGGCCGGCACTGGCGGCGCGGCCCCGGGCGCCGACCTGTAGCTCCTCCCGGGCTGCAGTCCGAGACGGAGACGCGCGCAGCCGGTGGCGGTGGTGCAGCGCGGGCCGCCGCAGCTTGCTGTCACGGCTAAATCACGGCTAAAAATGTCGGTTGACAGAGCGCGCGTGCTCATGGGCAGGCGTTCCTCTCATCACCTTATCCGCGAGGCAATCATGCAAGCCTGTGTGCGCAAGGAACCCATGCATGCGAGCGGCGCGTTGTGCTGCTTCCATGCGTGCTATGTGGCGCAGGCCGGCGCGTGCGGCCTGGAGACATCCAGGGCGGGCGTACTGGCCCGGGCCTGATGTGTGGCATTTGCCATAGGTTGTCATTGTCTGTACACCCCGAGTGCGCACAGAGCACGGCCCCCCTCAGCTGACTTTGATTATATGGACATGCAGTGCTTGCTTTGTCCAGCCATGGTTAGGAATGGCTTAGCTCCACAGTAGCACGGTTCTGCATGCTGCAGCAAATAGGCTACAGAGTGCTGGTGTTGTGCGCGGTGCTGTGCTCGTCCGTCCGCGCATGTGTGACTGCCCACCATGATTTTCAAGAGGCGACGAGCCAGTAGTAGGGCATTTGTGTGCCATTAGCCCCGCTCCATTCCTTTGACGGGCCGACTGAGGCGGGATGGGATGCACGTGCTGCAGCACTCGAGCTGCACCGCTGGTAGCGCGCCCCATGTCTGCTGACGGCTCCAGATATGTCTGACATATGTGTCTGACAGTTGCCCCTGTGTGCCGACAGAGCTAGTAAGTAGCTTTCTCTGCATTCCTGCCTGTCGTGTCTTCGTGACTGGGTCTGCTTTAGCAGCAACCTAGCACTGCAAGCAAAGGTCGTGTTGTCGCGCGCTTCGCACCGCCATCCTCCATCGGCCCTCTCACACCACTTCTTGCCTTTCACTGCTCTGCACATTAAATCGGTGCAGTAGAGTCAGTGCGCGTTAAATCAGTGCACGGACCTCGTTGCACGTGCACATACAAAGCCTGTGTCGGGTTAGGGTATCCCTCTGTGTGATTTGAACGCAAGCCATGGAGTCGATCCTACTCAACGTTCGACGCCTCGCTCGACCTGTTAACTTTTCGTCTGGAACCGGCATGGCGCAGCCTCAGACTACCGAGGTGAGTCGCACGTAGTACGCCTGGATGGTGACCCCCCAGCTACGTTGGGGCAGGAAGCTATCTGCTCATCTGATATCTTGAGGTCTCGGACAGAGTCTGCACCTGACCTGCTTCCAAAATGCTGTGGGACCTGACTTGGCGGCGCGTGCGCTTGGGGGGTGCAGTGGAGTGCTGGCAACCCAGGCGCGACCAGCGCGGGTCACAGCACTGCTAGTACAAACACGGTGCGCTCCTGGGGAGCGGGGCTCTGCGTGCAGGCCTGCTGCGTGCCTAACCTAATGCGAAATCAAGGAGCCTGCGTGCACCCCTTGCTCCAGCTCTCACAGTGCCTGCAGCCAGGCACTTGAGTTTCGCAGGGAACTCAAGGCAAGGGACGGGCATGTCTGTGCTCGACGCCCATCCTGTAGGACTGCGGCTCTGACATGCTGTGCGTAAAAAGTGCCGCTGAGCTTCATTGGATGAGCTGTGCCTGTGCTTGACAGGTGCAGCAGGGCGTCCCTGGCATGCACCCCCACACGGGGGTGGGCGGGGGCGCCGTCGCAGCACCCCACGCTGCTCCGGCGCAGGCCGGCTACACCGGCAACCCGGGCGCAGCGCCGCAGACAGCAACCGGGGGGGCCGGCTACGCTGCCAACCCGAGTGCAGGACCGGGGGGCAACCCCGGTATCGGGCCGGGCGCCGGGACTCCGGCTCCTGACGCGGCGGGCGCACGCCCTGGGGTAAGCCTACCAGCTCCTGCTGGAGAGCTCAGTTTTTGCACCAGCTGGATTGGATGCAAGTGGCCAGAAAACAGCCCAAACAGCCCTTCATTGTGTTGTGTCCCCAGACGGGGCCAGCAGCGCGTGTGCTGTCGGCGCGCCAGCAGTCTGCACTCACGCCCTGCAGACGCTGCATGCACAGTGGCTGCGTGCAAATCCTGGGCCGGCGCAGGCCTCTGCTGCCCTCCTGCTGGTTCTTGCGAGCGCTCTTCGGCCAGACAATACCTCTTGACGTGCCGTGCCTGGACCCTCCTGGGTGCCGTGCATGGGAACGCAACCCGGACTGCCGGGTCAGACACCCTGGTGTGCGCGCCGGCAGTTGACCAACGCGCACGGGCACCACGCGGACGCGCGCGTGGAGGAGCAGCCGCCGGCGGTTGCGTCTGGCGGAATCTTGCAAAAGATCAAGCAAAGCATCCCCGTCACCGACGTGCGCGCCCACGACGCCTGTCAGACGCGTGCCGGCATCGCTTGTGGCGCCGCTGCTCTGTCAGCGGCTGGACTTGGAGGACAGCGCTTACCCTGACGGGGCAGCATTGGTGTCACGCCAAGTGACGATCCATGTATTGAGACGCACAGAGCATGCGGTCAGCCACGAGGGTCTGGCCGGCGTATTCGCACCAGCGCTCCGCGCCTGATGGGCGCGGCAGCGCAGCGCCGCGCTGCTCGTGGCGACAGAGGCCCGCTCGCGCAGGCGTACGCGGCGAAGAGCGACGGGCTGGCGACCGACAACCAGGCCGCTGGGATGGGAGCCGCCGAGACCGGAGCCGCTGGGATCGGCCACTACAGCAGCACGGCCAAGGAGATGAAGAGTCACGTTCCGGGGACCTGGGTGCGCTCGGCCCCCGAGCTACTCGCCACTATCCCGGGCCGGCTCTGCCTCGTTGAATGCAGGCTGCCTGTGCTGCTGCAGCAGCCAATATCGCCTGGCCCTCAAGACGTTGTTCACTGCTTCTTGAGGACATCACGCCAGCTCTGTCTGAGAGCGCATGCGGCCTGCATGACCTGTCTTGTGTGGGTCACGAGCTCCTTGGGCCGCCTCGCAGGAGCACGAGGCCAAGAAGGATGCGCCAAACATGCGCCCGGCTGTGGGTGGCCCCATGCACGCCGGTCCGGGCAGCACCACCGGCCCCGCAAGCGGGATGTGAGCACCGCGTCTCACGCACCTGCCTCGACTGCTTCGCTGCCGCACCGAACCAGGGCGCTTCCATGTTGAGAACTGACCGGGTATAAGCACAAGGGAGGCATGCAGCAAGTTTGGTATTCAGTGTTGCCCTGGCCCACTAAGAGGTATGTATGCGATGCATCTGCCGTCATGCTTTTGCTGTATGTGGTGTGTGTCCTTCGCCAAATAAAATAAGTGAACAACAGGGTTATTTCAGGTATGTGCCACGGGGCAACATGGTCCCTTGTGATTACCCGCATGGGGTGTGCATAATGAACGATAATGAACGTCACCAGTGTGAGAGCAAGCTTGTGCAGCTACAGCGGCAGTGTAATACATGTGGGGGGTCTCTGGGCGCTGCTGCCATCCCTGCACGCACACTGCACTCACACTTGCACCTATGCGTGACTGCCAATGCTGCCTGCAGCACTCGAGGGATGGGCAGCCACCGCTATGCAGAATGAAGTGTTTCCTAAAACACATACTCTACGGTCCATACACTGTCCCAAAACTGTTACCCGAATGCAAGACAGCCTGGGCATGGCGTCGAGAGACCTGCAATGCACTGTTCAAACGCAGACGCATGAGACGCTGACGATGGTATCTATTGCTACATGTGCCCAATCAACAGTGCCTCGACACGGCCCAGGCCAGGACCAAGCCACGACTCAGCAAAAGTGAGGCAATGCTGACGCTCTGCGCATGGCACCAGACAGGCCACAGCTCTGCAGCGCTTGCTGAGCTGCCCCCTTCCATGGCCAACACGTAGTACTGTGACAGGCACAACTACACGAAGCGGCCCATGCCGCCGTCCCCCACCTGGGTCATGTGGGGGCACCAGGGCTGCGGCCCCACACTCCACGGGAGCCCTCACATCACGGGCTTCAACTTGGCAGGGTCAGGGCACGATGCGGCCCTTGCCGCCGTCGCCCACCTGGGTCATGTGCGGCACCATGGCGGCCTCGAACATGCGCGGCAGGATGTGCGAGAGCTGCGGGTCGGTGTACAGCTCCTGCAGCGCGGGCAGGAAGGCCGGCCGCGGCGGCAGCGGCAGCTCGGTCAGGCGCGGGTTGCGGCCCAGGTTCAGGACCTGCGCGGGTTGCGGCTCAGGTTCAGGACCTGCGCGAGCGCGCGCCCCCTGAGCGCCCGGCCGGCGCGTCCGCACTGCCTGACCCGCGGCCCTGCGGCGCGCCGCCTGGAAGGGCGCGCGCAGACGGCCCCGCAGGATGAGCGGCAGGGCCTGCCTGCAGGCTGGGCGGCCGCAGGACGCTGACCGGCGCTGTCTTCACCGGCTGCTGTGCGGCTGGAGCGGCGGGGCGCGCCTGCAGGCTGGGCAGGCGCAGGACGCCCGCGGGCAGCGCCTCCAGCAGCTGCTGCGCGGCTGCAGCAGCGGGACCTGCTTGCAGGCTGGGCAGCCTCATTATGCGGACAGGCGCGGCCTCCAGCGAGCCGCTGCTTGAGTGAAGCGGCGGGGCGCGCCTGCAGGCTGGGCAGCTGCAGGACGCCGGCGGGCAGCGCCTCCAGCAGCTTTCTATTTTCTTGGGCACAAGTGAAGCGGCGGGGCGCGCCTGCAGGCTGGGCAGCACCAGGACGCCGGCGGGCAGTGCCTCCAGGGCGTTGCCGCTGAGGTCCAGGTAGCGCAGCGCGGCCAGGCCGCCCAGCGCGTCCGGCAGGCGCGTCAGCGCGTTGCCCGCCAGCGACAGCCAGCCCAGCGTCGGCGCATGCCGCTCCAGGACCTGCGCCAGGCGGCAGACACACGGCTGGCCCACCTGCGCCGCAGGGACACCAGCTGCCTGAGCGCCTGCCTGGCTTTTGCGGGTTGGGCCGACGCAACCCCCATTCCGCTGCGCGCTGTGCGGCCGGCTGCAAATGCACCGCGGCGTCACCACATCGCACATGAGGTTTCGCACAGGTCAAACAGGCATGTCCCCTTGCTGCCGCAGGATGAGCGGCCGGCGGCGGGCGCGCAGCGGGCGCGCCTGCTCGCACACGAGGTTGCGGCAAACCAGGTCCTGCGAGCCAGTCAGGTCCAGCGCCTGCGCCGCTCGCAGCGGGGCGGCCAATCAGACAGTCGGAGGGCCGGTCTGCGGCCGGCTGGTGACAATTTTTTATAAGTAACAAGGTCCTGCGAGCCGGACAGGTCCAGCGCCTGCGGCGCCTGCAGCGAGGCAGCCGGTCAAGGCGCCGGTCTGCGGCAGGCTGGTGACAGCAGTGTCGAAACAGCAAGAGGTGCTCCGCTGAGTGTATGGCGGCACCGAAGAACAGCTGTGCTGTTGAGCCATGTTGAGGGTGGACCGCGTGCAAGGCGCCAGCCGTGCGCGCGGAGCGCCCGCCGCTGCGCCTGTCAGCACGGGCGCCTCACCTCCACTCTCTGAGCGCGCGTGGCCTCAGCGATGGAGCGCAGCGCGCCCTCCGGCGCCGCCTCGAAGATGACGTGCTCTATCGAGCCTGCGCGCGCTGTGACGCGTCACCGCCTGCTCCGCGCCTGTGAACACGGTCGCACTCTGGCAGGCGCGCCTGTCGAGCAAGCGCGCTGCAGAAGCGACGCTGCCCTGGACAGCTGCTGGCGGCGCCGCGCCCACATCCACTTCTGCGCGCGCCGCGGCTTCAGCCAGCCACCTCAGACACCCAGTGCTGGCGACTTGGAGGTGCGCTAGTTGTCTTTCACAGTGCGCTCACGGTGCGTTGTCGAGTCTAGCCCGTGGTTTTTTTTCTTCAGGAGTGCCCGACCGGGGCGCACTCTTGGAAGAACCTTGGGAGTGGCAGTTGGTGAGGCGCACCTTTTGGGGCGAAATTAAAAAAACATGGGCGTGGACGAGGCTGTCGACGGGCTGCGCACGCGTGCGGCAGCCTATGCGGTCGGTGCCTATGAGTTCTTTGAAAACATCCGCTTGAACGCGGCGTACACGCTGTTCGGCCCGCCCAGCCCCGAGGACCTGTACACAGGCAGCGCCAACCCCTTCAGCGCCAAGACGGTGCTCATCACCGGCGCGAACCAGGGCATCGGGCTCGCGACGGCCAGGGCGCTGTATCGGCGCGGCGGCAAGGTCGTGCTGGCCTGCAGGAGCCTCGAGCGGGGCAGGGAGGCTGTCGAGGTGCGCTCTGCTGCAGTGTACACTATCGGTGAGGTAGTATTGCAGCAAGGCAGGCAGTATGCAGATGGTGCTTGCGTGCATGCGCTCCGGCTTGCGTTGTTTTTTGGGGCAACCGGCAGCCTTGTTCGCCGGTGTTGTTATGGCAGCGGCGACGCCACCTCAGCAGACTGACGCGCGCCTGCCGCGCCTGCCAGGCGCTAGAGGGAGCGGCGCCGCTGCCCGGCTGCACCGCCGGCACGGCCGAGGCGATCCGGCTGGACCTGAGCTCGCTCGCGAGCGTGCGCGAGTGCGTCGCGGCGTACAGCAAGCGCAGGGCGCCGCTGGACCTGCTCGTCTGCAACGCCGGCGTCATGGCCCCGCCGCGGCGCATGCAGGTTGGCGCCCGGCCGGCTCTGCTATTTGCTGCACCAGCGCTCGCTCCCCTGGACGCTGTGTGCCGCTTGGCTCGCGCCGCCCGGTCGCCTGGCCGCTGAGGCGCTGCGCGCGCGCAGACCGCGGACGGCATGGAGCAGCAGTTCCAGGCGCGCCTGCCCGGGGCGCTGACCGCGCAGCCCTGTGCAGTCCTCACTCTGCGGTGCAGTGCACTCGCTTGCAAGTCCTCATGCCATTTGCGCGGTGCCACGTGCTAAGACCGCCTCCCTATTATTCACGATCTGCGCACGGCTGCGTGCGGCTTGTTTTGCACAGACATGGCGTCGCCGTTTACTGCTAGGACATTGCCGAGTGCCAGAGCGCTGCGCAGGTGAACTACTTGGGGCACTGGCTGCTCGCGCGCGGCCTGCTCGCCGAGCAGCGCCGGAGGCGGCGGCCGCGGCGGGGCGCGCGGCCGGGCACGGGGGCGGTCGAGGCGGGCACGCGCGTGCTGTTCCTGTCCTCGCTGGCGCACATCGCCGGCGACCTGGACTTTAATGACCTGCAGGCGAGGCGCTTTGCTGGCAGGGTGTTGCTAGGGTAGGTGTGCGCATGACCTGCAGGCGGGGCCCTTGCTGGCAGGTGTGCGCTTGGGCAGGGCTACGCATGCGTGTTCAAGCACAGCAGGGCATGTGTATGCTGCCGGGCTCGGCTTGACTGGTATGAGGCTGTCCTGGCGCCGCACAAACGCGGGCGCTGTCTCCAGGCCAGTGGGCAGGCAAGCCAGGCTGCGGTGAGGTCATGCCGGCGGCGCAGATGCGGCGGCGGTACAATGGCTTTCGCGGCTACGCAGCATCAAAGCTCGCGGCAGCGCTGGCCGCGGCGGAGTTCCAGCGCCGCTTCGACAGGTGGCTGGGGCCCACGCCCTGAGCTGTGTCGACCTCGTGCAGCGCGGCTGCGGGCCGCTCTCAGCTGCCAGGGCGTTGCCTGCGATGTGCTCTTGGGTTGCTTCCACGCTATGGCTCATGCCCGCCTGTCCTGGCACGGCCATCACTCCTTTCGGAGCTGGCTATAGGGCACTGTTGACTGGCAGGCGCCCTGGGCTCCTGCTGAGTCACCCCATCTCCAAACCTCAGGGCCAGACCCTTCCAAGACTGTTTTGGCCTGCCGGCGCCAGGGACCCAGCCAGTGGCGGGGACACCGCGCTGGCGGTGCACCCCGGGCTCATCAACACGACGCTCGCGCGCGGGTGGCTGGTCGGCAGCGCGATCCCGCTGCTGGCGCCCCTGGCGCGCCCCTGGCGCGCCCTCGGGCAGAGGCTAGCGTGCTATGGAGGGCAAAGGACTGGTGCATTGGGCAGCCAGCAGTGGCCGCTGATGCCGTTGTCTTGATCGCTCCACATCCGCATGCGGAATGGCGCATGGTCATCAAATGACGCATGACCAGCATCACACCGTGTGCTGACACCGATGCTTCGTTGTGGTGGCCGCCTGGGTCCAGCACGAGGGCGGGGCCCCAGGTCAGTGCCTGCCATGTTGGCAACCAAGTCTAACCATGCATGCGCACCCAGTGCGGGCGCTCGCCCAAGCGCCGAGGCCGGCGCGCAGGTCGCGCCGCTGCTGCGCGCGGCGACGCCGCTGCTGCTGCTGCCGCCGGAGCACGCGGTGGGCACGATGCTGTTCGCGGCCGGCGCGCCGGCCGAGCAGGCGCGCTCCGTCGCAGACGAGCGGCCGCCTCATATGTAGGGTTTGGGTGGGGGTCGCGGCCGGCGCGCCGACAGAGCGGGCGCAGAGTGCGGGCGGTAGGCATCTGGCGAGCAGGGCTTGGAGGGGTTAAGCAAACGCGCGCGGCTCTTAGCATGGGCCCATGCGCCGGCGCTACGGTAGCTGCTCGGCAGGCGTGCTTGATTGGTGAGGCCCTGACCGCCGCACTCGGGCGGCCTGTAGCCCGTGACTTGGTGAACGTGCATGGCAGGCGTCAGCGACGGGGCACACGGCGGGCGGCCCCATTGCTGCGGCGACGCGCTGGCCCGCCCGCGGCAGGTGGCCGGGAGGTACGTCGCCAACAAGCGCGTCGCGCAGGCGTCGCGGCGCGCGCGCGACCCCGTGCTGGCCGCGCGGCTCTGGGAGGAGAGCTGCCGCCTCACCGGCGTGCCGCTGCAGCCTGAGCTCTAGGCTTTGCTCTCAGAGGTGTGGGTAAAGACACGAGCCTGCCAGTGCCGCTTGTTTTGCATGAATCAATAAGCGTTTGAGACGTGAACACGCGGCGAGCAAACTGCACGCAGCAAGGCCGTGTCAGGATCTCCTGCAGAGCTACAACCTCACTGATCCGTTACGCTACGGAGCTGCCCTCTGACAGGGGTCTGTGAGTCCTACACTGACACCCCCGAGGGACACGGCCTGAAGCGCCCGACGGGCCTACAGTGCTGCACTTGTTAGCGCTGGCGCAGCGCTCCTAGGCGCTGCAGCACACTCGCGCTTCACAGGGCGCCAGCTTCACCAGATTAAAGCAACGCCTCCTAGGAGTGCAGGGCAAGCGGGGGGCGCAAGCATGCGCATGGCGCGCGTTCCTGCAGAGTCTGCAGTGCAGACAGCCCGCGCTTGCATGTGCCAGGGCGGGACGGGATGACTGACACAGCAGAGTAGCAGGACCCACTCAACATGCTGTCCTAGCCTAGCCTGCGGCACCACACATGCATACGTGCCCGCGGCGTGTGAATGCAAAACTGACGTTTGTGAGACACAAGACAAACTCGGCAAAAGTGATGGCGCTGTTGTGTGCGCCTACTACGACGATCTAACGCCCTGCCTGTGGCGACCAGCTGCGACAGCACTGCCGTCAGTCCCACGCACACCCTGCAGCAATAACAAGCCCACCAGCTCCCATGCGAGGAGTTGCGGGCCTGGCTTGCGGAGCACCGCGAACACAACGGGCCGCCTGCCCCGGCCCACTTGTGCTCATGCCTGCCCTGCCTCAGGCAGCCAGCTGCTAGACCGCCGCTGCCCTCCGCCCCTGCCGCGGCGCGCCCCGCCCAGCCACCCTCCGGCGGCTGCCACCTGCCCTACTCCATTCCTACACCCCTGCCCCCGGTCCATGTCTGCGCGCTCGCGGCAGAGACAGCGCGGCCGCGCGCTGGTGCGGCTCAGCGCGGCCCCAGCCCGCCGAAGAGCGCGAGCGCGAGCGCGAGCGCGGCCAGCAGGCCGGACGTGTGCGCGACCTGGTACGTGATGGCCAGCAGGCCGTTGGCGGCCGCGCGCAGCTGCGGGCGCACCAGGCGCGGCGCGAGCGAGTACGCGCCCGTGTTCACGTAGCCGCCCACCGCCCAGCAGCCCGCGATGTACGCTGCGGCGCGCGGCCGCG
>JAABUY010003552.1_pt1 | contig 17042 bp, 14 predicted proteins | sample 5560271 | NCBI WGS metagenome assembly JAABUY01 (sample SAMN10711886, study PRJNA513374) | rock metagenome | isolation source: Antarctica rocks | place: Antarctica: Victoria Land, University Valley
CGCCTCGCGCAGCGCAAGTTGAGCGTCCTGGCGGTCCGTGGGCAGCCAGAAGTCCGGCCAGCGGACCCACCGGACTTCCCACGGCGGGGGTCCTGGTCGCGTATTGAGCAGGTACACCGCGAACTCGGGTAGGGCCCCGTGCGGTTGCGGCCGGCGCAGCCCGCGGCCGCGCACAAGCCGGCCGGAGGGCAGGGACAAGACCCCGGAAGCCCCCACACACCACGTGCTCATGATCCAGAAACTACCGCTGGTGCTGACCTACCGGTGCCGTTGGACGATCGTCTTGCGGGCGCGACAAGGCAGCGGGCCAGGATAGGTCCTCAATCGGGCGACAGGTGAGCTTGCTATGCTCTCCTGGGTGACCAAGGGGTGCGGAAGTGCCACGATGGTGCCGTGCAGGGCACCGTTCTGGCCGTGGGCGAGCCAGCGCGTCGACATGCGGGGCGCATTATTATAGCTTCGCTCACGCTGGCCGCCGTGTTCGGGGCTGTGACGGTGCTGAGCAAGGAGACCCCGGCTCTATACCTGCGCCAGCCGTGGCATGACGACCCCTACGACGTGCCGGTCTCCTTCGACTTCGTCGTCCTGCCGCTACTGGTGGCCATCGGTCTGCTGCGGGTGCAGCTGTGCCGCCGGTACAAGCCTTTGCCGGCGCGGCGGCTGGTGGACTTGCTGCGGGTGGCCGGAGTCGCGCTCGGGGTGTGCCTGGTTACCGAGGTGGCCGAATGCGTCGCCGTGGCCCTGGATCGGTACCGCGCGACCTGGACGGCTGTGACGACCTGGCAGGTGGCGGTGCTGGCCATGGTGACCGCGGCGACCATCGCGGGGTGCGTGCTGGTACGCCACGCGGCTGGTGTCCTCGCCCCTCTCGCACGTCCGGCCGCACAGCCCGACTGGCTCGCCGATGCTGTCGCTCTCGCGCAGCGCGCAACCTGGGTTCTTGGGCCGTACCGGGACTGGGCGCTGGGGGTGGTCCGCGGGACGGACGTGCAGGTGGTCGCGCGGGTGCGGGCGCATCCTGTGGCCGCGGCGGGGCTGGTCGCTGTGGTCCTTGCGCTGCCTTTCGTGACCGCCAAAATCGTTCTCGAGGGCTACTCGGCGCCGCTGGTACTGCTCAGCTTCGTCTTCGTCGCCGCGACCCTGTTTGCTCTCGTTGTGGTGGTCGGTGCCTACCTGCGTGTCGTGGCACGGCGTCAGACCCCGCCGCCAACGTGGTTGCTCACCGTGGTGGTGGCCTGCACCGTAGGGGCCGTGGCGTTCGCGTTCCACGACTCGCTGCTCGCCGAGCAGACGGTCACGCAGCTGAGTGCGCTCTACTTCGGTGCCGGCATGGCAGCTGGCACCGCCAGCTTGGCACTGCAGAGGCTGTGGCGTCGTCGCGCCTACCGCCTGCCCGCTGATCGTCGCCGATAGTGGATCGGCTACAGGTGCTTCCCGCCGACTAGGTGGTGGGTGAACGGCGGCCATTGGGGCCGTGCGTGTTCTGTTCCGGCTGGGGGGCTTTTCGGGCAGGTCGTCTCGATGCGGCTGACACCTGCGATGGGGCAGGCCTGGCTGACTGTGGGGCTGCCGGGCTGGTGGGCCGGGATGGTGGCGGGGGCAGCAGGGCGGGCGGCAACCGGCTTGTTGGCTGGGGTTGTCGGCGCCGGGGCGGCGGTGGTGGGTGCTGGTGCGGCGGACGTCGGGCCGGTGGGCTGGGTGGGTGAGCACGCAGTGACGCCCGCCACCAGAGCTGCCATGAGGGTCAGGTGCCGGGTGGTAGCGGCAGGGACCGGCCAGGTCTGGTGCTGCTGCTGATCAGGGTTGTCGAGCTGGCGTTGTTCGGGTTGCTGGTGTCGGAGCATGGTGGTCGCTTTGCTGCGCGTGGCCGGTCGGTGGTTGCAGTGTTGTCCTGACTCAGGTGATACCTGTTCGGCTGCTTGCGCAAGCTGCAGGTGGTGCGTTGGGGCTAATTTTGCGGGGGCCGGTGGTGTGGGCACCGGCCCCGGTTGGTTGCTTAGTTGACGGTGTAGCGGTAGGGCAGGGCGGCGAGTTCGCTGCCGGAGGCGGTGATGGGGTTCTCGGTGTCGACGTACACCCGGCCGGTCACGGCGGTGCCGGCCGCGGCGGTGGGGGTCAAGGTGATTTGCAGGGTGGTGGATGCGCCGGGTGGCAGGACCACCGGTTGGACGGTGGCGTGCGGGTCGATGCTCTGCCGCCAGTAGTCCCCGGTGGGGGTGGTGATGGTGGTGTCGAACGCCAGGGTGCTGACCGAGGCGGTCAGGCTGATCGTGCCGTCGGGGGCCGGGTCGGCGCCGAACGGGCCGATCGGGCCGGCTGAGGCGGTCCACAGCCCGGGTGACAGCTCGGTGGCGGTGATCGCCGCTTTCGGGCTGGTGCCGAAGGTGGACTCGACGTCTGGGGCGGTCGTCAGCGCCGGGAAGGTGTCGAAGAACGCCGGTTGGGTGGCGCTGCCCTGCACGGCGTAGGCCGAGGACTGGGTCGGGACGAGCCAGGTCGGGCTGGGTGGGGCCTGGCCGCCGGTGGGGTGCAGCTGCAGGTCTTGGGTCGCTGACTTGGGGTCCAGCGGGTAGGAGACGACCTGGGTGGTCCGCGGGTCCAGGAAGATCGCTTCCTGGGCCGGCCCGTTGTTGGTGACGGTGACCGTGGCTGTGCTGGGCCGGCCGCGCTTGAGTTTGCCGCCTTGCGGCAGTCCGTAGCCGGTGACGGTCAGGCTCCGGAAGGAGATCGTCGCGGTGTAGGGCTGGGGGAGCGGCGCGCCGGAGACCGGGTTGTTCAGCGTCACGACCAGCGTCCACCGTCCGGGCCTGGGGGCGACCGTTGCGGTGGTCAGCCCGGGGGTGAACTGGGTGCCGCCACCGAACACGGCCTTCTGGTTGGTCTCCAGCCCCAGCGGTTCGCCTTCGGGGCTGACCAAGTAGACCGAGACGTTGTTCGGGGTGGCGGTAGGTTGCCGCAGGTCGACGTTCAGCGCCGGCTGCCCGGCCGGAACGTCCAGCAGGTAGGTGTCGGTCTGGGCCGGGCTGAACGCGCGCCCGTTGCCCTTGGTGAACGCGCCGGACACCGTCACTCCGGCCCGGGTGACCGGGGTGACCGCGGTGGTGACCACTGGCACTGAGGAGGAACCGGAGCCGCTGAAGATGCTGCCCAGCCCGGTGCCGGCCAGCACCAGCGACGCCGCTGAGCTACCGGCCCGCGGTGCGGTGGTGGACACCGTCAGGGTGCGGCTGGCGCCGGCCGGCAACGAGAACGAGGCCGGGGACAGCGTGCCGGCCTGGCGGGCCCGGGTCGAGGCGACGCGCAGCGAGACCGGGCCGTGGTAGCCGGCGGCGCTGGCGCTGGAGAACAACACCGCGGTCCACTGCCCAGGAGCCGGGTCGTGCACGTCGGTGACAGCGTTGTTGCCGGTGCCCTGCGGCAGGGAGTAGGCGGTGTAGCGGCCGGTCGGGTCCAGCAACGCCAACCGCAAGACAGTGCTGCCGTCCCCGGTGCCGTAGCCGTCGACCTCGACCCGGTCGGTGTTCGCCGGGACGGTGAACGGCACCCTTTTGAAGATCCGCCGGGGCCCGAAGGCGTCCACGAAGCTGCCGTCGGCGGTGCCGGCGGTCAAGCTGGTCTGCTTCGTCACGGTGGACACCGGGGCGTCGATGGCGCGCAGCGAGGCGGTGACCTGCCGGGCGGTGCCGCCCTGGTTGGTCACGGTCACGGTGCGGGTCAGTGCTGCGCCGGGCGCGGTGTGCCCAGTCAGCCCGGGGGTGCTCAGCAGCAGCCCGCCGGAGTTCGGTGGGTTGCTGGCGCCGGCCCGGGCCAGCTGCACCGCCCGGTAGGTGTTGAGCCGGCCGGCGCCCTGCTCCTGCGCGGGCAGGCCCAGGTCGTCCGCGGAGCTGTCGATGATCCGCCGGACCACGTCCGGGGCCGGGCTGGTCCCGCCGTGCGCGGCCCGGTAAGCCTGGATGACCAGCGCGGCCGCGCCGGCGGTCAACGGCGAGGACTCACTGGTGCCGCCGAAGTCGATGAACGACGACGGCTTGCCCACCGCGTTGGTGCACCCGGTGTAGCTGATGGCGTCGGCGGTGCACACCGACCAGTTCAGATCCCCAGGCGCGATCAGGTCCAGCGTGCGGGGGTCCCGTGGCACCCCGGACGTGGTGTACCGGCCAGGTACGAACGGCCCGGGGGTGAACCCGCCCTGAGTGATCCCAGCCGAGGACAGGCCGCTGCTCTGGTCGTTGGCGTAGCTGCCGTTGGACAACCCGAAGCCGGAATAGCCGATCTGGGAGTACAACCGGAACGTCGTGGACGCGCCGACCTGGATCACCCCCGGTGAGCTGGCCGGTGAACCGATGCTGCCGCCGATCCCGGCATCACCGCTGCTCGCGACCACCGTCACCCCCGCAGCGACCGCGTTCTCATCGAAGATCGAGATCGGGTCGGTGCCGTTGTCGGGGTAGGGGTTGCCACCGAAGGACTCGTTGATGACGTTGACCTGGTCGGTGTCCACCGCGTACTCGATCGCGGCCAGAAAGCCCGAGGTCGGAGCGGTCTCGCCACCGAAGACCTTCAGGCCCACCAGCTCCGCGCCCGGTGCGACACCCTCGATGCGGATGTTGCAGCCCTTGGGCAGCGTCTGTGCGGCCGGGTTGACATAGCCCGACAGGTCGTAGCTGACCCGGCCCTGCGCCGCGATGGAACTGGCGTCGCCGAACGCCTCCGCGCCGTTGGTCGGCGCCGCGGTCCCGTCGCCGCTGAAATCCTTGTAGTCGGTGATCACCGACGAGCCGTCGGCCCGGGTGAAGTCCGGATTATGCACATCCACCCCGTCGGCGATGAACGCGACCTTCACCCCGGCGCCGGTCGCCCCCAACCGGCGGGCCGTCGGGGCGTTGGGGTCATCGGAGTTGGTGTGGGTGACCTGCAACGCCTGCGGCTCCAGCTGCGGCTTGGCCGGGTCGGCTGGGCACGCCCCAGCCGGCGTCGGGTTCGGGGAGGTCCCCGGCGCGGGCGTGGTGCTGTCCGGCTTGGCCTTAGGCCGCACCAACGGCAGGTCCGGCACCACCGCAGCAACCGCCGGGTTCGCCCGCAACGCCGCCAAGTCCCCAGCCGGAACGCTCGCCGCGAAGCCGTTCAAGGTGGTGAAGCTCGGCCCCAACGACCCGCCAGCGCTTTGTACCTGCCGCTGCACCGGGGCCTGGTCGGCCCGCACCCGCGCCCGCCGAACCGGCAGGCTGCGCGGCGCCGCCGGCGCCTCAGCGTGCTGATCCTTCAACACCACGATCACGCTGCGGTGCGGACCAGACCGGTCCGCCGCCGACGCTGGCTGCGGCCCAGGCGCCGGGCCGGCCGCCAGCACCGCTGGGGCCACTGTGACGCTGGCGGCCAACACCCCGACAGCCGCCGCCCCGGCCAGCAGCGGCGAACGGACGGAGCGGAACAACACACACGGACCAGGCACAGCACGCATCCGGGACAACCTTCACGACCAAGGGCGCCAGAACACGAGCGTGCTGGCAGGAATGGCCACAACCAACACGTCTCGACCACAAAGCGCAAGACCCCGGCCACACCCAGTTCTGGTGTCAGTCCAACTGCTGTCCAGCCCTGCCCCTTCAGTTCCATTCGCACCGCCGGACAGGCCCGGCCGGGGCCGCACCTGTCTGCGGCCCTCCAAGAAGTAGCGGCGAAGGACCGCTCACGGGGGGGTCAGAGGGCGGGCAGGAGCTTGGCGAGTCGGGGTTTGGGCTTTCCACCCGCGGCGTCGGGGTCCGACGCCGACGAGCCTGAACGGGCCCCAGCAGGCGGCGGTAGGCACCTATTGCGTCTGCGCTCCACAAGCCGAGCTGTCGGCAGATCTCACCGAGAAGAGTCAACGTTGGGAGCCCTGCGCCATCGCCGCGGAGCTCACAGCTGCCGCGCGGTTTACGGTAAAGGCCAGGGCCGCCCGGGTCAGGGTCCAACTACGCCGCCCGGGTTCAGCCCGTGGACGCGTTGCGCGGTCGCCGAGCACGTCAAGCGCCCCATCCAGGTCCGGGTCCGGTCGGTCCGGAAGGCCACGCTGGCGATCGAGATCGGCGGCCTTGGTGGCGTACAACCGCTACGCGGGACGGATGAGCAGTGGCTCGGTTCAGGGCTCGTGAAGATTTGCGCGAGGACGCTTACCAGAGCTCGCCAAAGCTCGATGCGCCAGTCCCTTGATCACCTCGTCAATTGCCTGGCAGGGCGGCGGGGGCGAACCGGCCCCTCGCATACACGGTGATGATGATCAGCATGGCCAGCCCCGCCAGCACAGCCGCCGCCTCGGCTGCATGCGCGACACCCATGGCGCCTGCCAGCAGACCGGTTACGCCTAGCACGCACACGAAGCCGCCGAGCCAGAAGAACATCCGCTCGTGGAAGGCCCAGGCGAACGGGATGAAGTGCAACCCCACGACGGCGGCGATCAAGGCTGGCCGCAGTTCACCGTCACCTGCCGCGGTCAGCGCCCGCGACCCGAGGTTGATGAGACCTACCTCACCCGCGACGCAGGTGAGGTAGGTCGCCAAGGCGAGCCGGCTGGAACGCGCCATCGGGCCCAGCGCCACGGGCCACGCGTAGTGCGCCGACAGCGCAGCCGGCACCAGAACCACCCCGGCCGCCCAGGCAACCGTGGAAACGGCGGCCCCGAGCGCCGAGGAGTAGCTGCCGATGAACACCAAACCGCCGACCAGGCCGATGAGGCTCCCCCAACGCCGCGGGTCGACCAACAGCGGAGGCTCACCGACCGCGGGGCCGTAGCGTCGGGCCGCTGCCGGGCTTGCGGACTGCTCCGCAGATGCTGGTCCCGTCCTGGGCTGATCCTCCGCACGCACCAGCTCTCCGCAAGCACCAGGTCCGGGGCGTACTCCGGTAGGAGATTCGCTACCGAGACGAGCGGGGCTGGGACAGGGCGCGGTTGATCGTGTCGACGGTGGAGCGGGGGTCGTCGACGTCTACGATCAGCCGGTCGTAGGTCTCGCCGGTGAGCTCGATGACCACGGCATGAGCGCCGGACCGCACGTCCCAGAAGTGCTTCTCGCCGGCGCGGTGGAACGTGCCGATCACAGTGGCGCCCGGGACGTGCAGCCCCGGGGCGCGCAGTCCCTTGGGCTCCTGCACGATGCCCGCATCGGCGGTGGCACCGCGTACGTGGGCCAGAGGCACGCAGATGCGGCGCTTGAACGCCCACAGCTGGTGCAGACCCTGCACATCCACGGTCAGCAGGTCATTAGAGACGCTCAGTCTTGCCATCAGTCGTTGCCTCTCATCCTCAGCAGGGTTGGGTCGTACGCACGCCGGCGCGCTGAAGCAACCGGCGGCCGAGCAAGGCCGACGGCTCTTCGGGCTCCGCATCGGTCGCCCCCTTGGCCAGTAGCGAGCAGGCGCGCTCGACCAGGTCCCGGACCTCCTGGTCACGGGGCCCCAGCTCCAGCGCCGCGACGAGCACCAGATCGAGCGTGTCCGCGTTGACCAGGTCGTCGAGGCCGGCAGCGGCCGGAGGCAGCTTGTCGTGGACGAGCTGTTGCAGCGCGGCGAGGAAAATGCCGCGTTTGCTGCCGAACGCCTTGTACAGACTGCCGCGGTGGAGACCGGACGCGGCCACGAGCTCATCGATGGACGTCGCCTCGTAGCCACGCTCAAGGAACAGCCCGGCGGCGGTAGCCACCACCGCCGACTCGTCGAAACCTCGGGGACGTCCCACAGGACGACCGTAGGACTTTAAGAACGACCAGTTAAGAACGAACGGTCAACAACAGCAGTTGGCACGACGCCATCATCGTCTTCGTGACCCTCCGCCTTTGCTGGTCCCTCGACGTCGCCGTCGTAGAACCGCGGGTGGCGGCGACTTGCAGGCGCTGGTGCAGCTCCGCGCGCACGCCGGTGAGGCGGGTGATGACGGAGTCGAGCTGGTCGAGCTTGCATCAGTCCGGTGACAGTCCTGGCTTTCCGTGCGGCCGTATTGACGGTGTGTGCGGGGGGGAGGTGCGCACAGTCATTCACCCCCCTTTGGGGCATAGTGGGGTCTCCACGTCAGTGCCGTAGGTGGCGAATGCGGTGTCGCACAAGGAGCGGAACCACTAGATATTGGGGTGTCTGGCCGCTCCGGGCTGGCTACGGTACCGAGATGGAGACCCACTTGGGGCATAATGGCTCGCCGGTCCGGTTACTGGAGCATGGCCGTTCCCGAACCGCCCGCCGACCTGAGCCTGGACCTGGCTGCGCACGCCGCCTACCCGGACGCGGGGGTGGCGGCCGCGGCATTGCTGAAGCATCTGCACGGCGCGGTCGGGTTCCGGTTCTGGGCGGTGACCCGGGTGACCGGGCAGACCTACGAGATCGTCGCCACCGGCCCCGAGCAGTTCCCGGCCACAGCCGGGGAGCAGTTCCCGTGGTCCCGGACGCTGTGCCGGCCGGCCACGCGCCACGGGTCGCCCTGGACGTGCAAACCGTGCCGGCCTACCGCGGTCTGGCGCTGGTCCAGCAGTGGCAGATCGGTGCCTACCTCAGCAGCCCGCTCACCTTGGATGGGACCTCGCTGTACGGCACCGTGTGCGCCGTCGACCCGCTCGCGCAGCCGACTGCCGCGGCCGGTACAGCGGAGCTGGTGGATCTGGTGGACCGGCAGGCCCGGCTGATCTCCACTGTTCTGGGCGCCGAGCAGCGCGTGGACCAGATCCGCCGGCGCGCGGAGCGCGCTGAGGCGGAGGCGTTGATGGACCCGTTGACCGGCCTGGTCAACCGGCGCGGCTGGGAGCTGCTGCTGGACCGGGAGGAGCAACGCTGCCGGCGCTACGGTGCTTTCGCGAGCGTCCTGATCATCGACCTGGACGGCCTCAAGGCCGTCAACGACACCGCCGGGCACGCCGCCGGTGACGCCGTGCTGCGCACCGCTGCCGACGTGCTGCGCGACGCCGTCCGCAGCGCCGACGTCGTCGCCCGGCTCGGCGGGGACGAGTTCGCCGTCCTGAGCGTTGAGGCCGACCTACCCGCGGCGCACACCGAACGCGCTCGGCTACGCGACCTGCTGGCCACCGCCGGCGTCCCGGCTTCGGTCGGCGTAGCCACCCGCGACCCCAAAGGCGGCCTCGCCGCCGCAGTAGGACACGCCGACAGCGACATGTACCAAGCCAAAGACCGCCGCCCCCACCCCGACCGGTGAACCGCCGCCAACCCGCGCATGGCAGCAGCGGTCGCTGCAAACGGGACCCAGATCAGGTGGTCCGATTGTCGGGTGGTGTCAGGGCGCGGCTGGCGAGGTCGGTGAGCTGGCGGGCGGTGGGGACGGCGTCGCGTTCGTGGGCGGGGAGGCTGTCGTCGGCGACGGCGACGGCGAGGGGTGCGGAGGTATTGGCGAGGCTGTACCGGACGACGTTGTCGTTGCGGCCGGCGCAGAGCAGGATGCCGATGGTGGGGGAGTGGCGGTGCTTGTCGCGCAGGTTGTCGTCGACCCAGGCGACGTAGAAGCCGGCCGACGAAGGCGAAGCCGTGGACGAGCTCGAGGGCGGGCTGCCGATGTTCGGTGCGACGTACCTGCGCGGGTACCTGCCCTTGTCGGGGCTACCCGCGCAACAAGCTCACCCGTGTGCCACGGTGCGGAGCGTGGCGCGCCGGGCGACGTCCAGCTCGTACAGCCCCCAGCCGGCGAGCAGGGCGGCGTAGAGCCAGGTGTTGCCGGCGACGTGCGGCACAGCTTTCGCCTCGGCGAGGTTGAACGCGCCTGTGATCAGAACCGCGAGGGCGAGGCTCATCGCGCTGACCCGGACGCCGATCGAGATCATGGCGACGGCGAGCAGGGCGCCGGTCCCGGCCACGAGCAGGGTGAGCTGGGCGAGCTCGAAGCTGTCGGCGGGTCGGCCGGCCCGAAACCACAGCGCCTCAGTGAGCCCGACGACGACCAGCACCCAGCCCGGTGCCCACAGCGGCCCGGTCGAGCGGCCGGCGACGGCCGCTAGCAGGTAGGTGACGCCGAGCAGCAGCGGGACCCAGTAGAAGCGGACGCCGCGGCCTTCGACGAGCAGGAGCAGGACGGCAGCGCCGGTGAGCAGCACGGCACCGCGGGCTGCTGCAGCGCGGGGTGCGACCCGGGTGGTCACGGGGTCGTGCTGGTGCAGGGCGGGCGAGGTCATGGCTCTCCTTGCGGTAGTGAGGCGCGGCGGGACGGTCGGGGTCAGGCGAACAGGGCCTTAAGCATCACGTATGCGGCGACGGCGAGCAGCAGGACGGCGAAGGCGCGGGTGAGGCTGGCGCCGCTGACCTTGTCCGCGACGCGCTTGCCGCGGTGGAGCCGGCGAACGCGGCGAGGGTGAACGGGACGATGACCGACCAGGTGAAGGTCTCGTGGCCGCCCCGGGCGAGCAGCGCCACCACGCTGTTGAGGCTGATCACGAGCAGGGACGTGCCGACGGCGGTCGGCATGTCGTAGCGCAGCGACAGCACCAGCGCGGGCACGATGACGAAGCCGCCGCCGACGCCGAGGAAGCCGGTGAGGAAGCCGACGACGAGCCCGGCGGCGACCACCTTGAGCGCGGTGGCGGCTGTGGGCCGCTGCCGCGACCCGTGCGAGGCGAACGAAGCGGCTGGCCCCGAGCTCGCCACGTCCCTGCCCTGGCTGCCGCGGCCCCCCCCCCGCCGGCGCGGGCGGGGAGGCGCAGCCGGGCGGCCTGCTGGTCCTCGACGAGCTCTGAGGGGCGGGCAGGGACCATCGTTTTGGCGAGCATCGCCGTGGCAGCGACGACCATGAGCACGGCGAAGCTCACCAGCAGCGCGGTAGGGCTGACCCGGGCGTTCAGTCGGGTGCCGGCCAGCGATGCGAGCACGCCTGCGGCGCCGATGGCGACGCCAGCGCCCCACCGGACCCGTCCAGAGCGGGCGTGGCCGGCGGCCGCGACGGCGGAGGTGATCCCGACGATGACCAGGCTCCCGGTGGTGGCGTCCTGGGCGCTCTGCCCGATCGCGTACACCAGCACGGGGACGGTGAGGATCGAGCCGCCGCCGCCGAGCGCTCCGAGGCTCAGGCCGATGAGCAGGCCGAAGGCGACGGCCAGCAGCACGCTCACGCGACGGTGCCGGGCTGGTCTGCGGCGGTGACGACGGGAAGCCCGGCGGCCGCCCATGCCTTCATGCCGCCGGTGACGTTGCGGACGTCAACGCCGGCAGCGGCCAGCGCCTGCGCGGCCTTGCCCGAGCGGTTCCCGGACCGGCACAGCGCCAGGACGGGCCGGTCGGTCGGGACCTCGCCGGGCTGCAGCGAAGCGAGCGGGACGTGCCTGGCGCCCGGCGCCCGGCCGGCGGCCCACTCCTCGTCCTCGCGCACGTCCAGCAGCAGTGCCTGGCCGGCCTCGGTCAGCCGAGCGGCGTGCTGGACGTCGATCTCGCGGACCGGGTCGGTCATCGCTGACTCCTGAGCTGGTAGCTGCCGCTGGTGGGGGCGGGACGGGCGGAGCTGACTCCTGGCGGGCCCGGGGGCCGGGCCGGGCCGGCGCTGAAGCTGGCGGTCAGGGCGAAGCGGTCCCCGCGGACCAGCGTGCGGCGCCACTCGATCGGGACGCCGTCGGCGCAGGCCGTCCGGTCGATGGCGAGCAGCGCGGTGCGGGTGTCCAGGCCCAGCAGGCCGCGTTCATGGGCGGTGGGCACGACGGCGCGGACCTGTTCCTGGTTGCCGGTCGGCCGGATGCCGCAGCGGGCAACGAGCTCGTCGTAGAGCGAGGTGTGGGTGAAGTCGGCCTCCAGCAGCGCCTCGGCGAGGCGGGCGGGTAGCCACGCCCGGTCCAGAGCGAGGGGTTCGCCGCCGGCCAGTCGCAGCCGCTCCAGGTGCAGCAGCGGGGTGGACTCCTCCAGCCCGAGCCGGGCCGCGACCGTGCCGTCGGCGTGAACGTCGAGCCGGCGGACGATGCTGGTCTGGCGGGCGCCGCCCTGCTCGACGCTGGCGAACAGGCTCGACGCCGTCCCGGGGGGCTGGGTGAACCGGGCCGGGTCCGCGAGCCGCGGCGCCCGGCCGCGGGCGGCGGTGACCAGGCCCTCGGTGCGCAGCGCACGCAGCGCCTCGCGCACGGTCTGGCGGCTGACGCCGTACTGGGCGCTCAGTGCGTGCTCGCCCGGGAAGACGCCGGTGAACTCGCCGCCGGCGATGCGGGCCCGTAGGTCGGCCTGGACCTGCGCCCACAACGGTCCGCGGCCGCGGCGCGGCAGCGGACGGGCCGTCGCGGCCTCCGGCTGCTCCAGTTGTGTGGTCACGGCTCCCTCTTGCCGTGCATTCGGTCCGATGACAATGTACATACATCTGCTGGCGGGGGCAATCGCCGGGTACCTGGGACGAGGAGCAGCACATGCAGGTCGTGACGATCGAGACGCCCGAGCTGGGTGACCGCAGCTACGTCGTCGGCGAGGGCGGCCCTGGGAGCGAGGCGCTGGTCATCGATCCGCAGCGCGACCTGGACCGGCTCGAGGCGGTGCTGTCCGAGCGCGGTTGGACGTGCGTGCTGGTGCTGGACACGCACCTGCACAACGACTACGTCAGCGGGGGCCTGGAGCTCGCCCGTCGGACCGGCGCGGCCTACGGGCTGCAGGGCCGCGAGCAGGTCGCCTTCGACCGGTGCGCGATCCACGACGGCGACCTGCTGTCCGTGGGCACGTTGGAGGTCCGGGTGCTGGAGACCCCCGGGCACACCGAGAACCACGTGTCGTTCGTCGTCGGCCACCACGGCCAGCCGACCGCGGTGTTTTCCGGCGGGGCGCTGCTCTACGGCAGCGTCGGGCGCACCGACCTGGTGCACCCGGACCGCACCGAGCACCTCGCCCACGCGCAGTTCCACTCCGCGCGGCGTCTGGCGCACCACCCCGACGACGCGGCGCTCTACCCGACCCACGGGTTCGGCTCGATGTGCTCGGCCGGGCCGGCCAGCGGCGCGACCAGCAGCACCATCGGCGACGAGCGGCGCAGCAACGACGCGCTCACCACCGACGACGAGAACGCGTTCGTCACCCGGCTCATCGCCGGCCTTACCGCCTACCCCGCCTACTACGCGCACATGGGGCCGCTCAACACCGCCGGCCCGACCGCCGCGGACCTGACACCCCCCGAGCCGGCCGACGCCGACACCCTCGCCAAGCGCATCGCCGCCGGCGAGTGGGTCGTGGACCTGCGCGACCGCACCGCCTACGCCGCCGAGCACCTGGCCGACAGCGTCGGGATCGCCCTCGGGCAGCAGTTCGCCACCTACCTCGGCTGGGTCATCCCGTGGGGCACCCCGCTCACCCTGATCGGGCAGGACCCGGCGCAGGTCGCCGACGCCCAGCGCCAGCTCGTCCGGATCGGTATCGACCGTCCCGCCGGTGCCGCGACCGGCCCGGTCGGCGAGCTCGCCGCCACCACCGGCACCCGCAGCTACCCGCGGCGGACCTTCCCCGACCTGGCCGGCGCGCTCGAGGCGGACCCGGCCACCGTCGTGCTCGACGTGCGCCGCGACGACGAGCGCGCCACCGGCGGCATCGCCGGCTCGGTGCACGTCCCACTGCACAGCCTGCTCCAGCGGCTCGACGACGTCCCGCCCGGGCGGCTGTGGGTGCACTGCGTCGCCGGGTTCCGCGCCAGCATCGCCGCGAGCCTGCTCGACCGGGCCGGACGGGACGTCGTGTTCATCGACGACGAGTGGGACCACACCCCCCAGGCCGGCCTGCTGATCACCTGAGGGCCGCCCGCTCTTCGGAGATCACACCCGCTCCGCACAACGCACGCGCGCGTCCCGGTCCACCGCTCACGCCCAGGAGGGCACATGTCCCAGCCCGAGTCCTGATCATCGGCGGCGGCACCGCAGGCATCAGCGTCCCTGCCCGCCTGCGCGCCGCCGGTCAGGCCGACATCACTGTGATCGAGCCGTCCGACACCCATGACTACCAGCCGCTGTGGACCCTGGTCGGCGGCGGCGCCGCCCCGCTCAAGCAGAGCCGCCGCGCCGAGTCCTCGGTGATGCCCAAGGGCGTTCACTGGGTCAAGGACCGCGCCGAGACCGTCGACCCCGAGGCGCAGGCCGTCACGACCGCCGGCGGGCAGAGCGTCGGCTACGACTATCTCGTCGTCTGTCCCGGCATCCAGCTCGACTGGGGCAAGGTCCCCGGCATGGCCGACGCGCTGCTCACGCCGGCCGTGTCCACGAACTACAGCTACGAGCTCGCGCCGAAGACGTGGGAGCTGATCAAAGGCATGCGCTCTGGCACCGCGGTGTTCACGATGCCAACCGGCCCGATCAAGTGCGCCGGAGCGCCGCAGAAGATCGCCTACCTTGCCGCCGACCACTGCGCCGGCACCAAGGACGAGATCACCTACAACCTCATGCACGTCGTCCCGCCGCAGAGCGCTCCCGACTGGGTCAAGCGCAGCCCCCTGGCCGACGCGGCGAATCCGGCCGGCTACGTCGAGATCGACAAGAACACGATGCAGCACACCCGTATCGGAACGTGTTCGCGCTCGGCGACGCCGGGAGCAGCTCCAACAGCAAGACCGGCGCCGCCATCCGCAAGCAGGCGCCCGTCGTCGCCAAAAGCCTCACGTCCGTGATGGCCGGTGGACCGGCCACCGGGTCCTACGACGTGTACGCCTCCTGCCCGCTCACCACCGCCCGGGACAAGATGCTGCTCGCCGAGTTCGACTACACGATGAAGCCGCACCCGAGCTTGCCGCCGCGCCTGCTCGACGCGCAGAAGGAGCGCAAGGACATGTGGTATCTCAAGCGCTACGGCTCCCGTTCATGTACTGAACCTCATGCTCAAGGGCCGGGCCCGACCGCGGGCAGGCCGACAGCCCGCAGCACATGCTGCGACCTCGTCGACCCTGCGTTAGAAGGGCACCCCGGCCACGTGCGTGCGGACCAGCAGGCACAGCGCCCGGCGCAGCAGGCCCCGGAACCCGGTCGAGTCGATGGTGCCGTCCGCGACGGCCTGGCAGTACGTGGTGAGCGTCATGAGAAGGACCCTCAGCGCAGAGGGGTGGGCGGGCAGTCCGGGGCCGAGCAGCCTCCGGGACGGACAGCTACGCCGGTCGACAGTGCGCGTCGTTGACCACGAGCAGCGTCATGCCGAGCAGGCAGAGGCACCACACGCCACTGCTCCCACTCCCACTGCGAGGTCGGTCCACCCGCACACACTAGCCGGACGACGGCGGGTAGCCGGCCTGCGAACGTCCGCGCTTGCCTGCCTGTCGGATGACAGTGTGAAGCACCGATTAGAGGAGCTCCATGACTGCCCCGACCCTGCCTGCGCTCCGGCGACCGCCACCGCGGAGGCTCGCTTGGTGTGGATCGGTGAAAATGACAGGGGCATCGAGCTCGTGACGTGGCACTGGACCTCAACGACGCCATCGTGGTGGTCCACGTCAGCCGACCGCCCGGAGGAGGCGCTGAGGTGAACAAGCCCACGAAGTACCAACTCGGCCCCGACGTGAGGGACGACGAGGAGCTGTACGACAGCCAGGAGCGCTTGATCGACGACTCCTACGTCGACGCCGCCGTCGAGGACGCCATCGCTCAGGCTCGCGCGGCCGTGGCCGCCCGTCGCTGTCCGCCTCCGAGGAGCCCCCGTTGCTGCGCGTGCAATTCTCGCGGGAGCTGGACGACGCCGTCCGTCCGTCGCGCAGCCGAGCGCTCCGGCGCCTCCAGATCGGAGTGGGTACGCCGTGCCCTCGACGACGCAGCGAACCGGGCCAGCGGGCAGGTCCGAACCGACCGCTGTCCCAGTTACCGATCGGCTCCCGGACAAGATCACCGTTCTGGGTCGGCCACACGCTGGGCAGCGGTCTAGTGGCCGGCGCGCGACGGACCGACGCTGGTGCGGGTGGTACCGGTCAGGTGGTCGCTGCGGCGGCGGTGATCGCGCGTTGCCCGAGGTCCACGGCGGCTCGCAGGAGGTGGAGGCGGTCTGCTCGTCGATGACGGTCTGCCGCCTCGACGAGCACGGGTAGCGCTGCGGTGCGGTCGGCGAGTGCCTGTGCATGGATGACGAGCCGGGCCACGCGGTCGATGACGGCTTCGAGCTCCAACCATGGGTCGAGCCCGGCCGGTCGGGCCTGGCTGGGCGGTCGGGGCGGCTGCAGCGCTGGCGCGGTGTGGCTCAGCCTGGCCCGTGAGGTGGCGACCGCCAGCCGTGAGCTGGTGAGCGCCTGCTGTGTGTCCACGATCAGCTGTCGGCTGTTTTCGACGACGAGTGAAGCCATCAGATCCACCTTCAGGGCACTGGCTGGGAGCACCGTTCTGGTACACCGTGGCACCGCTGTCAAGGGTGAGGAGTTCTGCACGGTGGTCGCGGCCGCTGCGCTGGGTCGGTGAGGGCACAAGATGGGCTGGCCGGATCTGGCGGTGGGCGGTTTGGTGGAGCGCGCCGGCTGCCGCGGCCTGTCGTCACGGGTGGCGGCTGTGGTCCCCTGGTGTAGCGGGGTTGGCGGGTGCGGGGAGTGTGCGCAGGAGTTGACGGGCGCCTGAAGGAAGATCGTGTCCGTGGGCGCCGGAACGCCGGGTGAGTTCCTGCCGGCCCTGGTCTGCGGGTAGGCCGCGGGCGAGCAGGACGGCGACGGCACGCTCGACCGCGCTGCGGTCGTCGAGCTGGGCGGCCAGGGTGGCGGCGGCGTCGGCCAGGTCGGGCAGGGCCAGGTGCCGGTCCAGTACGGCCCGGCGTGGGTTGAGGTCCAGCAGGGTCAGCAGGTCCTCAGCAACGGTGTGGAAGGCGCGCCGGCGGCTGGCGTACAGCACGAGCTCAGCGCCGCCGGGCGGGGGGCGGCCGGGCAGAGGGTTGCTGTGGGGCAGGCGGATCGCCAGGGAGCTGCGGACTGGCTCGAGGCCGGCGTCCAGCGTCAGCGCGGTCACCGTCACGGGCAGGTTGTCGCGGGTGAGGGTGAGGCGCAGACCGGAGCAGGACGGTACGGAGGTGGTGGTCAGCCTCGGTAGCCCGCGCACCAGGGCGGCGAGGTCGGGTGGTGGCTCGGTCCGGGGGTCGGGGTGCGTGCCGATCGCGATGAGGTCGTGCAACCCGGTCAGGTCGCCGCA